>Ga0105047_10012662_pt1 | contig 13555 bp, 14 predicted proteins | sample MAT04_FD_78384 | JGI IMG/M metagenome (GOLD analysis project Ga0105047, IMG submission 78384) | Freshwater microbial communities from Lake Fryxell liftoff mats and glacier meltwater in Antarctica - MAT-04 (megahit assembly) | ecosystem: Environmental > Aquatic > Freshwater > Ice > Liftoff...
GGGATTGCTGTTTGCTTCGATGCTGGCTGGATAGACCCCGGCTATATCAACCGATTAACACTCGAGATTTATAACCTTAACGACCGCGAAACTATATTGTTGCCTGTTGGCGAGCGTACCGCACAGATAATTTTTCATGAAACGGGCGAAGTTGAAGGTAACTATGGCGCCGGACGTGATAAAGGGTTTAGTGGCAAATACCAGCAAGGCCACGACCTAGATACTATTATCAAAACTTGGTCACCAGACATGATGTTGCCCAAGGCCTATCTTGATAAACGCGATTTACCAAAGAAAATCGATGGGCTTAGCTATGAATAGGGGCAAATACATAGTTCTGGAGGGTGCAGAAGGCGTCGGCAAAACCACCCAGTTATTAGCCCTAGAGCAAAAGCTTAAGGCGGCGGGTTTGCCAGTTAGGATGTTTAGAGAGCCGGATAGTGTCAGCAATTTGACAGCCAGAGCGATACGACGCCTAACTCAAGACCCCCACTACCCAATGAATACCCGTACTGAAGTGCTACTCTACAACGCCGCGCGCGCACAAAGCCTCGAAGTTATTCAGCAAAGCGTAGAACAAGGCATTATCTGCCTTTGTGACCGCAATTACCTCACAACGCTAGCCCTTCAATACTATGGTCGGGGGGATGTCCCAGACTACAATATGATAAATTCGATAATTAAATTTGCCGTAGGTGATGCTGAGCCTGATCTGTGTATTGTGCTAGATGCACCAGTCAGCGTTTTGAGCCAAAGGACAAGCAAGCGCCACCAGGGTGAAAGATTTGATAATTTAGACGATTCATTCCTTGAGCGTGTACGATCTGGCTACCTTTGGGAGGCCAAGCAGCGCCAATTACCAGTTGTATTTGCTACCGACCCAGAAGATGTAGTTGCCGATAATATCTGGAAGATAGTAGCCAAAGAACTAGCCATGCGCACACAGAGCGTTGCTACTACTTCGGCGGCGCCGGCGTCGATCAAAGAAGTTATTGAGCAAAAGCATCTACCTAAGTCCACCGTCCAAAAGCAGTCTAGTGAGTCAACGATTGAATCAACTCAGCCATACGTAGAGAAGAACAAAAACGATGTGTTGACAGTTACCGAACAAGGCAAAGCCTACCTTAAGGACGCGGTAACTAGCGTCGACGGCAATGTTTATGCATTTACGGATAAGCTTAGCCCTGTAACTATCGCAGCTGCGATGGCTAGACTGAGCCGCCGTGGCGACGACATGCGTATCACAATTTTGGATGAATTCGCTGGCAAAGTAGATAAAGATGCTCAATTATTACAGAGAGTTATCACTGCATATGGAGATGATTCGGTTCAGCAACTCGGTGGCATCCATTTAGTAGTTGAGGGAGCTTCAAATATACTCACCAAAAAGCTCGAATGGGGACGCCTAGCATCCTATTTGGAGCAGTCAACACGCTATATATATTTTGACCAGAGGGATGCCAGCGGTAAATACAAGTACTACACGCCCCCAAACCTTAAACCAGCAGTTAAGAAGCAGTACAATCACGCCATGGACACATTATTTGATATGTACTCTACTATGGTGCATCGTTTGACCGATCATGTTCAAAGTAACTCTACTACACCGGAAAAAGATCGAGATGCTGCGTGGCGTGGCGCCACCCGCGCCCAAGCTTGCGATGCAGTTCGCCCTGTTTTGCCGGTAGCCACTAAGTCTACGGTTGGAATTTACGCTTCAGGGCAGGCTCTAGAAAGCCTGATTATGCACTTATTGGCCGATGATTTACCCGAGGCTCAAATAACCGGCCAGGATATGCTTGAGCAAAGCCGTCAAATCGTACCGATGTTTTTAGAAAGAGCCGACAAACCTGAACGTGGCGGGGCGATGGTTGCTTATCAGTCCAACACACGCAGTAGCGTGCGCCAGTTGGCCAAAGACAACTTACCAGACAATTACGCCGGAGATTCAACCCATGCAGTCACGTTAGTAGATTTTTGGCCTAAAAATGAATTATTGCTTACGGCCGACATGCTTTACGAACACAGCAATCTGTCGCTAGAGCAACTGCAGTCTGAAGTCGGCGACTGGTCATACGATAAAAAGTCAGAGGTGTTTAAATCATACATGGGCGAACGACTTAACCGACGTCATCGCCCTGGTAGAGCCATAGAGAAAGCTCATTATAGCTGGGACATCGTATGTGATTATGGAATATTCCGCGATTTGCAGCGCCACCGTATGGTTGATGATCTGAATTGGCAGCAACTTACGCCACGCTATGGCTACGAATTACCTCAACTGATCGAAGAGGCAGGCCTAACAGATCAATTTGAGGCCTGTTTCGATATAAGTCTCAAGCTGTATAGCGTATTACAAAAGGCTGGATACGCACCTGAAGCCCAATACGCAACATTACTGGGACACCGAATGAGGTGGAAGATTACTTATAATGCCCGTGAGGCATTCCATCTACACGAACTGCGTACTAGCCCACAAGGCCATCCTGGCTACCGCAAGCTAGTAATGGAAATGCACGAAAAGCTAGCTGAGGTACACCCGCTGATGGCTGACGCTATGCGTTTTGTAAACACCGACGAAGACGCCGAACTTACCCGTCTAGCAGCCGAAAAATACACTCAATTCAAACTAAACAAATTGAATTAAGAATTAGGATTATTCTCGGTCATCGGGCTTAGCTTGTGTAGGCTCATCATTTTCTCTCTTTGCTCCTAAGATCTTATCAATAAAAGGACTGTCACACATCCTTAACCCATCTATCACTTCTTTAGGAAAAGAAGTCGTTACGGCTACTATTGCTTCCGCAGCTTTAATCAAACACTTTTGCCGTGTCTCTGGTGATAATTCTCGATCTGGTTTAGTCTCAGGGCCTCGTATCATAAATATATTCTCATTAACTTTTTTAGTCCAAGATTTATCATACTCTTGTTCGCTATAAACGCAAGCATAAGCCTTGACTCATTATTAAATATGTGTAAATATACTACCCATGCACAGTCAACAAATGATCACGGAGATTATTATTGCCCAATAACGGGTAGTTTCTTGCATATTCAAATCAAACCAGCAAGCAGCTCCCGTCAACCCGGGAGCTTTTTTAATTTAATAGGAGTAAACGATGAACAAACAACCAAATTTACGATACGAACGCGCCAAACCGATGACTGACGAGCAATATGATGATTTTCACAAAACAGCTCAGGAAGAATATGGGTTGGTAGCCAAACATGAGGCCGCACTGATGAAAGGTGCTTCAACTTTAATGCTTGCCAGCCAAGTTGAACCATTTTACTCAATAACTTACGAAGACTATATTTCAAAAGCTAATATCAGAAACCAGGAAAACTTTATAAACCTAGCCATCATGGAAAACCTAAACGAAGTTAAGGATAATCGCAATAAAGCAGCCGGAAATGCCGGGTCATCATTGTCGACGCCAGACGGCGAAGCCGATATTTCCATTACCGATCTGTTATTGCCTAGAGTATCTGACGTCGATTGGGTTGAACATAAACGACTCGGTATGGTAAAGGGACATTTAGATAAATTAATGTCGCCAGATATCGATGCTATAGAAAAAAATAGAGAGGTTGGATATTTGAAGCATTTAGGTGCATCGTCACTGGTTGATTATTTACCCGAGAAGTAGTATACTTGGTTTTAAGTTGCCAGAGACAGCGACGGTCGAAAGACTTGATAAAGTCGCCTAGGTACAAACAATCTATTTTGATAGTTTGAACGTCTTTGGTCTTTAAACAACCACAGGCGTTTTTGTTTGGCAACTATCAGTTATTCTGCCCAGGTCGATCAGAATACTTATATCCATCAGTAATTTGGAGAATTACATGGCACTAACCAAAATTCAGAAGAACGAAGTCATCAGCGAAGTAGCTGATCTTTTGAGTGCATCCAAGCTAACAGTAGTCGCAAAGTACGAAGGAACGGGCGTTAAAGCTCTCCAGGGTTTACGACGCGATGCTAAGAGCGAAGGTACTAAAGTTAAGGTTGTTAAAAACCGTTTAGTAATCCAAGCACTTAAATCATCAGATAAATTCAAAGATACAGATACTTCTGAGATTCAAGGAATGCTACTTTTTGCTTTCAATAGCGAAGACGAGGTAGCACCCGCCAAGAGTTTACATACTTTTGCAAAAACCAACCCAACGCTTCAATTCGTGGGCGGTATATCTGCAGAAGGTAAATTCATAAGCGCGGAGGAAGTAAAGTCATTGGCAATACTTCCAGGCAAGAACCAAATGATTGCAGGACTGTTGAACACGCTAAATGCACCAATAAATGGTGTTATGGGTGGACTTTCAGGCAATCTTACGGCTATTCTGTCTGGCGTAGAAGCCAAGGCAGCAAATTAACAGGATTTAGGTTTGAGGCGCTAGATACTAGCAATACTAGAACCTAAAAACTGTAACCTATAACCTAAATTCTAACGAAGGAGAAATTACATGGCACATTTAAAGAAATTAGCAGATGAACTTGTAGGACTAACTGTTCTAGAAGTTAAAGAACTTGGCGACATCCTTAAGGATGAGCACGGCATAGAGCCTGCAGCAGCTGCAGTAGCAGTAGCAGGACCAGCAGCTGGCGGCGACGCAGCACCAGCTGAAGAAGCAAAGACTGAATACGACGTTATCCTTAAGGATGCGGGTGCTCAGAAAGTTGCTGTAATCAAGGCAGTCAAAGACATCACAGGACTTGGTCTTGGCGAAGCTAAGGCTATCGTAGATGGAGCACCAAAGCCAGTGCTTGAAAAAGCAAAGACTGAGGATGCAGAAAAAGCTAAGAAAGCTTTAGAAGAAGCAGGCGCTACAGTAGAAATGGCGTAACCTTACTCTTAAAGTTGAAAAGAGGCCAGGAATGGCCTCTTTTTATTTGTATGAGATGATGTAGCTATGGATTCATATAAAAGAATGATAGAAGACCCAGAATTTCCTGAGACTCAGAGCCTAGAGCACATCCTAACAACTACTATGCGAGCTACAGTGGAAGAGATTTGTGTGATGGATGGCGATTGTGGTATCGAACCCATCGAAGGTTTAGCACTTATCGAGAGCGGTCTGAACAGGGCTGCTGTCGACATTCCAAATTACGGACGAACAGTTGTCTGGCACCCCCGGCCTTCGTTAGTAGCCTTAAAAGCGGAACCCACAGGATATAAAAAAGTAATTATTCCATAAGTTATCCACATTTTGAGATTGTGTTTTGACATCATTATTATTTCGTGGTATTTTTAGGGGGAAAGTGTACCAATATAAACACTTAGTATTGAGAGACAGATACAAATGCCAGACGTACCAGACAAACAAGTAAAACGCCTTAGGGCATTAATCCAAGAAGCCGAAACAAGTTTAGCGGCAGCTACTGAATTGCTGATTAGTTTAGTTGGTGACGACGACAAAATTGCACCTATTGCGCGTGAAGATACCCTCGGTAAAGTTATCGAAGGAGTATTTGACGGCCAAAATATGGTTGGATCAGACGGCAAAACTTATCCGGTACCGGCAAATTATGCCAGCAAATCCAAGCTAGTACAGGGTGATATCTTAAAGCTTACGATCGCCGAAGACGGTGCATTTTTATATAAGCAAATAGGCCCAATCCCACGCAAACAAGTTGTGGGAACACTCAATCTCGAAAACGGGCACTACTTTGTAGAGGTTGGCAGCAAGAAATTACGAGTCTTGTTAGCTAGCGTTACTTACTTCAAGGCCAAGCCAGGCGACCAGGTTAGCGTGAATGTCCCCGAAGACGACTCGGCAGCCGAATGGGCCGCCCTCGAAGCCGCCCTCTAGCAATTAGCCGACAGCAGATAGCTAACAGCCGACTGCCATCGCAGAAGCAATAAGCACAACAGCCGATTACACAATATGGGGTTATAATAGAGTCAAATGGGACAAGCACTATATAGAAAATACCGTTCTAAGAGTCTCTCTGAAATTGTCGGTCAAGATCACATTACACTGACTCTGACTCAGGCGCTTAAACAAGGCCGCATTAGCCACGCCTATTTATTCACTGGCCCTCGTGGTGTTGGTAAAACGTCTATTGCCAGGATATTAGCCCACGAAATTAACAATTTGGAGTATTCGAGTGATGCCCATTTAGACATTATAGAAATTGACGCTGCTAGTAATCGGAGGATTGACGAAATCCGTGAACTCCGCGATAAGGTATATATCGCTCCAACTAGCGCCAAATACAAGGTCTATATTATCGATGAAGTACATATGCTTACTCGTGAAGCCTTCAACGCCCTACTAAAGACGCTAGAAGAGCCTCCAGAGCATGCTGTATTCATTTTAGCGACAACTGACGCCCATAAGTTGCCAGAAACCATCGTAAGCCGAACACAGCGCTTCACATTCAAGCCCGTTCCGGTTGATGCAGTAGCTTCTCATTTAAAGCAAATCGCCAAAACCGAAAATATTAACGTGTCGGACGAAGCACTGCAATTACTGGCTGAACACGGCGAAGGCAGCTTTAGAGACAGCATTAGTATGCTAGACCAAGCCAGTAGCCATGGCGACAAAATTGATGTCGAGTCAGTCAGGTCGTTGCTCGGAATACCGCCAGCCGAGATTGTAGGCAAACTACTGGATGATGTTGCCACCGGAACGAGTGCCGAGCTGGCATTCAATCTAAACATGCTTTACGACCAGGGATACCACGCCGCACTAATAGCCAAACAACTCAGTCAACAACTAAGATCTAAAGTATTAAGCGGTTCATTGCCTTTCGATTCGGATGTAGTATTTGGGATACTAAATCGATTACTCGAGGTACCGCTATCTTCCAGCCCCGATCTGTCGTTAGAAATCATATTGCTGGAAGCCCGTAGTAGTGTGCAGCCACTAAGCATGCAAAACGTTAGTAAGCCGCAAGTACCTAAACAAGCCGACGAAATTGTTGCTATTGCTCCTGCTCCTGAAGCCCCTGCCATAAAAGAACCCGAGCCAACTTTAGCAGAAACACCAAAAGCAACCAGCAAGACCGAAGACGGAGCCAAGACTCAGGCTATCAACTCGGAAGAGTGGCAAAAGATCATGGACGTGCTTAAGCAACGCCACAATACGCTGTACGGAGTAGTTAGAATGGCAGATGCTGAATTTAACGAAGATGGTAGCTTAGATTTATATTTCTCGTTCGCGTTCCACCAAAAGCGTATCAACGAGTCAGCTAATCAGAAAGCATTGAGCGATATAATCCAAGATACTACTAGCAGAAGGGTGATTATCAACTGTATTTTTGATAAAGATCGGCCTCAAAAGACAGCAAAACTAGCACCTCAAACCCCTGCTACTACAGATTCAGCGGAAGATTTATCAGCCATAAGCAATATTTTTGGCGGTGGTGAACTGTTAGAATCAGAATAGTAAATATATATTATGGAATCGACTACTAAACAGCCACCTCAAAACACCGAAGCCGAAGCTAGTTTACTTGGTGCTTTACTGATTGATAGCGACGCAATTGTGAAGATAGCCGACAGCATAACTTCACAAGATTTTTATGAACCTCGCCACCAACGAATCTATTCGGCAATTGCACAGCTTTATGACCGCAAGGAATCGATTGATGTTTTAACTTTAGCCGATCGGCTCAAGAATGACGGCTATCTCAAAGATGTTGGCGGGCCTTCATACTTAACAGAACTAACCAATTTTGTACCGACTGCTGCCCATGTAGAACAATATGCAGATATTGTCGCTCAAAAGGCAATGCGCCGAAGATTAATCTCTGCATCTAAAGACATCGGTAGTTTAGGTTTCGACGAATCTAAACAGCTTAAAGAACTGATCGAGGAAGCCGAAAGCCGGCTTTTTGAGGTATCACAGCAACACATCAAACAGACTGTAGTTAGCCTAGAAACAATATTAGCCGAAAGCTTTGACCGACTAGACGACTTGCATAAGGATAAACAAAAAATCCGAGGCATACCTAGTGGATTTAAAGATATAGACGAAAAGCTTGCTGGTTTTCAAAGATCCGACCTTATTATTTTGGCTGCTCGGCCTTCAATGGGTAAAACTGCTTTGGCGTTAAATTTTGCCCATAACGTGGCTGTGCAAGCAAATCAGCCGGTACTAATGTTTAGTCTAGAAATGAGTAAAGAACAGTTAGTTGACAGGTTACTATCTATGGAGTCAGGAGTCGATGCTTGGGCGCTACGAACAGGCAATCTTACAGACACCGATTTCGAAAAGATTGGCCGAGCTATGGGTACACTCAGTGAGGCTCAGATATTTATTGACGATAGCCCCGGCATCACCATAAGTGATTTACGTACAAAGGCCCGTCGCGAGGCTCACCAGCGGCCACTAGGTTTAATCATTGTTGATTACTTACAGCTTATGAGTGGTGGCAGTCGTTACGGCGGTGACGGCAACCGCGTACAAGAAATATCTGAGATATCTCGTGGCCTCAAAGGTGTGGCCCGCGAACTAAACGTGCCCGTGCTAGCTTTGAGTCAGTTGAGCCGTTCTGTCGAGAACAGAAATCCACAGATTCCACAATTAGCAGACTTGCGCGAGTCAGGCTCAATCGAGCAAGATGCGGACGTAGTTGCATTCATTTACCGTGAAGAGTATTACAATCCCGAAACCGATCGCAAAAAGCTAACAGATATATTCATCAAAAAACATCGTAACGGTCCAACCGGCGGCGTTGAATTATACTTCGACAACGAAAAACAGCGATTCCGTTCTGTCGACACTAAACATCAAGACCCATTCAAGGTTTAAAATATAATATTCAATTGAGCAGGGTATAATTAGCACAAGCATGAAGGAAATAAAGCACATATTTGTTAAAAATCGTATATCTGTAGCCATCATGGCTGCCGTGTCGTTGTCTGTTTTGGCGCTGGTCATGTATCGATTAGGTACTTTAACCGAAGGTTTAAGTGCCGGTGAGCTAGCCGTAGCAAATACGCCGATAGGTTGGAATGGTATCTACAATAATCCGATGTTTTTACCGCTAGACATAACTCGGTCTGCTATCTTCTTCTCTTTCGACGATGTCGGTAATTTGCTTTTACGCGCACCTAACGCATTATTTGGATTACTAACCGTAGCTTGTGTCGCCTATGTAATAAAACGCTGGCACGGTACACGGACGGCAATTTTCGGTACTATTTTATTTGCATCTAGCGCTTGGTTTTTGCACGCTAGCCGATTGGCTAGCAACGACGTAATGTATTTGCTTGCTATTCCACTACTACTTACCGCGGGTATTGCACTAAGTCGCCACAGCAATAAAGCGCTTGTGTATTACGGTTCGATGCTGGTATGGGGCGTTCTGCTGTATGTTCCTGGATTAGTTTGGCTAGTAGCGTTAACTGTATATTGGCAAAGAAAATACATTAAGTCTGGATGGAAGCACTTCAGTAAGCTTTGGCAAAGAGCACTCTATGTCATGGCAGCGATTGTCTGGCTACCACTCCTAGCGTACGATCTTATCCGTTCTAGTAATATCTTGCTGTGGCTAGGTGCTCCCGAACAATTCGCAGCCCCGCTCGTTTTACTCAAAGATTTTGTCGCTGTTTTTGTACATCTTTTTGTTCGGGGACCGCAATATCCAGATATGTGGTTAGGGCAGTTACCGATTTTAAATATCTTTATTTTGGTTTCATGTATTGTTGGTATCTATTTTTACGCTTCGAATTTAAAAGCTTTACGCACCCGGCAAATATTTAGTTATCTTGCTGTGGGGGTAGTTCTTGTTGCCATAAATAGCGCGATTGGAATAAGTTTGCTGGTTCCATTGATGTTTATCGTGGCAGCCACGGGTGTGGCATACCTGCTCCGCGAGTGGCTCAAAGTATTTCCAAATAATCCTTTTGCCAGATCACTAGGTATTGTAATCATTTGTGTTGCGGTTGGCCTTAGCGCTATTTATGGAGTACGTTCATATTTTGTTGCTTGGCCGAATAACTCGGTTACACAATCTGTTTTTCGTTACGATGATAAGTAATACTCAATAAGTTATAAACAATAAACATTTAGCTGACGGCTACAATCGGTGCTTTAGTCCCAGTGGATATCTTGGTATACTAATAGATGAATTAAGGAGATGAATATGAATCGATTTGACCAAGCTAAGATGCTAATGAAAGTGAAGAAGATCCAGAAGGAACTTCAAAGCCAAATTATTGTTGTCGAAACGGGTGAAGGTGCCGTAAAGGTAGAGATTACCGGCGAACAGAAAATCAAGAAGATTCACATTGATCCAGAATATGTCGACCTTGATGACATCGGACAATTAGAGCGTTGGGTAGAAGATGCTGTTAAAGAAGCCGTCCAAGAAAGCCAAAAAATCGCCGCCGAGAAAATGCAGCCTATGATGGGCGCCCTCGGCAACCTAGGAATGTAACCAGTCAATGAACCTATTACCGCCAGCATTGGCTGATTTAGTCGAAGCTTTTGGTCTGTTGCCCGGTGTTGGCCCCCGTACCGCAGAACGCTATGCCTATTATTTAGTTAGGCACAAATCGGACACACCGCAACAACTGGCTGCAGCTCTCACAGAGATAGCTGGTGGCATCGGGTATTGTGAAAAGACATTTGCGCTAATTCCGTCAAGCCAAAATATATCAGATTTATATACTGATCCACGCAGGGATAAGAAATTAGTCGCAGTTGTTGCAGAACCATTTGATTTAGTTGCACTTGAAAAGACAGGACAGTTTAAAGGTACTTATCATGTGCTGGGCGGTTTGGTTTCACCAATAGATGGCATAGATCCAGAGCAACTTCACATAAAACAATTGGTAGGGCGTATTGACGAAGATGGAGTAGAAGAGATAATTCTTGCAACAAATGCCAGCGTAGAAGGTGAATCTACAGCATTATACATTCAACAGCAAATCGGAGAGCGTGACGTCAAAATAACGCGTTTAGCTCGTGGCCTCTCTGTTGGAGTAGATCTAGAGTACGCCGATCAAATCACTCTTGGCCGAGCCTTAGAAGGTCGCCAAACGCTATGAAGTTTGAATATTGCCCTAAATGTGGCATGCAAACCGTCGCACAGAACCCAACGATGCAACAATGTTACAGCTGTAAGCAACAATATTGGTTTAATCCTAAGCCGAGCGCTAGTATCGTATTCATTCGTGATGGCAAACTTCTTTACGCTAAGCGTGGTATCGAGCCTAATATAGGTAAATATGATTTTCCTGGCGGTTTTATAGATGAAAAAGAAGATATGTATGATGCTTGCGTAAGAGAAATTTTGGAAGAAACGGGTTTAAAGATAGATAAATCTAAATTGCTTTTAATAAATGGGTATACGGTTAAATACCAAACCGATATATACGCGCTTGATTTAATATTTATTATTACTGAATGGTCTGGTGAGCCTAAAGCCAAAGATGACGTTGCGGCTTTAGAGTGGAAAGACATAGATTTTATCCAGAACCTGGATTTTCACCCAGATTATCCAGGCTTAGGTAATAAAATCAAAGACTACATCAATAAATAACATATACTAGTATGATGACGACTTACCCAGATGCTAAACAGATTAAACAAATAGTTGGCGACGCAAACAAAATTGTAATTATACAAGCAGATAATCCTGATGGTGATAGCCTCGGCAGTGCTTTGGCTTTAGAACATATAATTGGCGATATGGGCAAAGAACCATATTTATACTGCGCTGTAGATATGCCGACCTATCTACGCTATATGTCTGGCTGGGACCGTATACAATCGGAATTACCATCGAATTTTGATGTTAGTATAATCGTGGATGCTTCGACTATGACCTTGTTTGAACGACTTCACAAATCGGGCCAACAATCCCAGCTAGCAACTAAACCATGTATCGTGTTGGATCATCATCAAACAGTCGAAAACCCAATTCCATTTGCAAGCGTAGTAATCAATGACCACACCAGAGCATCGGCTGGGGAGCTTATTTATATGCTATCCAAACAGCTTAATTGGCAAGTTTCAGTTGAAGCACAAGAATTTTTGATGAGCTCGATACTCGGCGATACTCAGGGACTTTCTAATCAACTAGCCTCAGCCGAAACGTACAGAGTTATGGCCGAATTTGTAGAAAATGGTGTTGATAGGCCACATTTAGAGGAGATTAGGCGTCAGTACAGTAAAATGCCGCAGGAAATATTCAGCTACAAGGCGGATTTAATTAAAAGGACAGGCTTTTCACATAATGGTAAGTTGGCACTAGTGGTAATTCCGCAAGCCGAGATTAACAAGTATAGCCCGCTTTATAACCCGGCACCATTAATTCAGAACGACATGCTCCAGACTCTTGATGTCCAAATCGCAGTTGTCCTAAAAAGCTACACCGATGGCCGAGTAACAGCAGCCATACGTTCTAATTCCATTGCACCAATTGCTGCCGATTTGGCTGATCATTTCGGCGGCGGAGGCCATAAACATGCTAGTGGTTTTAAAGTGACTGACAGCAGGACGATAGACGATATTAAGACGGAGTGTATCCGTGAAGCTGGTAAATTGCTGGAGGCACTAGATGAAACTTTATAACACTCTTACTAAAAAGGTTGAATTAGTACTACCATTAGAAAATAATACAATCCGAATGTATTCTTGCGGCCCTACGGTCTACGACCGCATTCATATCGGGAATTTAGCATCATTTATCTACGCTGATACTTTGCGTCGTACGCTCAGAATATCTGGGTTAGAAACCTTGCATATCATGAATTTTACAGATATAGACGACAAAACTATTCTACGCAGCCAACAAAAGTACCCGGAACTTGATTCTAAAGACGCTCTGATTAAGCTAACACAGGAGTACTCGACCATCTTCCTCGAAGACATGAAAGCGGTCGGTAATACGCTTGAAGATATTAGCTTCATCAAGGCCACGGAGAGTGTTGACAACATGCAACAGCTAATACGTCAGCTAATAGACAGAGACTTCGCCTATCACTCTGATGACGGTATATATTTTTCAATCGGTGCGTACCAGCAAAGTGGCAAGAAATACGGTCAATTAACTGATATTACAGTCGATTCAACCAGCCATGCACGCATTCAAAATGATGAATACAACAAGGAATCAGCACACGACTTTGCGCTTTGGAAGAAGCAAAAGGGCAACGAACCTAGTTGGGATTTCGAAATAGACGACGCCAACATTAAAGGTCGACCCGGGTGGCATATTGAATGTTCGGCAATGAGCGAGGCCAGGCTAGGCAAGCCTTTTGATATACATACGGGAGGCGTAGATCTTATTTTCCCACACCATGAGAACGAGATTGCTCAAAGTACTGCATGTGAGGTTAATCCAACTTATGCAAGTACTTTCTTCCATAACGAACATCTGCTGATTGATGGCAAAAAGATGAGTAAATCGCTAAATAACTTTTACACCTTGCAAGATATTCAAGACAAGGGATATACCCCTCTAGCTTTTAGATTATTAGTACTGCAGGCCCGTTATAGTAAACAAGCACATTTTTCTTGGGAAAATCTGGAAGCGGCGCAAAATAGATTAAACGACCTCAAAGCATTCGCAGCACTTAGGCACCAACCTATACTTGAA
>Ga0105047_10012667_pt1 | contig 13551 bp, 16 predicted proteins | sample MAT04_FD_78384 | JGI IMG/M metagenome (GOLD analysis project Ga0105047, IMG submission 78384) | Freshwater microbial communities from Lake Fryxell liftoff mats and glacier meltwater in Antarctica - MAT-04 (megahit assembly) | ecosystem: Environmental > Aquatic > Freshwater > Ice > Liftoff...
GTAGAAGCGGGTACAGAGGAAGAGGCGGGCCACCGCATCGATGCCGTACTGCCGTTTTTTGGCATCAACGACTTCTCTGGTGTCAGTTTTATTGAATTGAAAAGCTGTCCGATAGGCATAGCGTCATTTCTGGACGCATTTTTCCAGGGAACAGGGCTCGGGGCCGTGCGCGACAGTGTCGCGCCATCGACCGAAACGAAGCATTGATTGCGCGGGCTCACATGGTGAGCCCGTTTTTTATGTTCTTGCAGCTGAGTTTGCCGCCTAAGATACCAAATTGAGCAACGAAAACATTCGAAGGCTCTTCACTAAAAGAACGTAATCAATTCAAAGGGAGATGACGATGCAAGGGAAGATGACACTGCCAGCAAATGCCTACAAGATTTTTGTGTTCGATGACGTATATCCGCTCAGTGCTGCGACTGAGCAAGCAAACAAGAAAAAACTCAATGCTTTCGGACTGGCTGCAAAACTCAATCCCTTCAAAAGACCCAAGGATGAAACGGTGTTGCTCACAAAACATGTCCAGCGCTATGAACCGTTCTGGCACGTCACGACAAACCGAGCAGTAGATTTTTCAAGAGAAATTAATTATCCGGTAGATATCGGAAATGCTTATGCCACCAAGGTGGTGATTAACGGTAATGAATTTCCAATAGCCGAGAAAAGCGGAAAAAGAGCCATTAATATTTCAGCGGTGGAATACTGCCATCGCAAGATAGATTATCAAGATAATATAGATGGCCTTGGACGGGAATCAAAAAAGGGAGTGCTCGATAACTTCCTTAGAAAGTACAAGTTTCAAGAGCATGAAAGTATTCAACTCCAGGAGGCCATTCCCTTGAAAGTATCGGTTGCCACGCTTCTACAGAGGATAAACAAAACCTTGTCATCAGAAGCAATCAATGCGCATGAAATCCAGCAGGATTTCATCGCCATTGAGAAAGCCCATCTTTATTACCGCCCTGTTTTTGCATTTGAATTCGCTTGGACCACGGAGGACAAGGTCGGGGTCATCGAGGTCGATGGACTGACGGGTGAAGTGATTGAAAATGGTCAGTGGTTCAAGGAAAAGATGGAAACGATATTGACACGTGAAATGCTGTTTGAGGCGAGTGCAGAGATAGCTGGAGTGATTGTTCCTGGTGGAAGTTTTGCCGTGAAGGTGGTGGAGCGAATTACCGCGAACAACTGACATGGAGGGGCTCACGATGTGAGTCCGTTTGCTTATGCAGACGGCCGCGGCAGTTCTTTATCAAAAATAGCTTCGGTGGGGTCATCAATCCCAAAGCCCAAGAAATTCCTCGCGATGCGCTCTATACAAGACATGCTGCAATTCGTTATCACTGTAGCGTCGGGCCTGCTGCAAAATTCGCCTGCCTATGCTATAAGAATTGCATGAACGCATTTATGTCCCGTGCAACGCAGGAGTTCAGGCGAACTTTCGGAATTTCCGAAACCGAAACCTCGCCGGGTAAAAAAGACGTCTTTTCGGAAGAACACCAGGTCGAAGCCACCGTTCTGGTTCTGGTTCCCGAATATCACTTGGTGAAAGTTCAGTCGCAAGACGGACATCAGTATTCGCTCACGCGGCATACGCGCGGTGTGAACCTGGCGGACCTACACGAAGGTCAAAAGCTGCTCTGCACGGTGACCCGCCGCCTCCCGCGGGTTCTGACTGCCCGGGTTCTTGCTTAAAAAAACCTTGGTGCCGCACCATGCGGCCGGCGCAGTTGCTTCCTCCGCCAGGGAATCATCCATTCCGGCAGCTTGGCTTGGCGCTTTCTGTCCCAACTTTTCCGACTGGGCTGCAGGCGACATTGTGGTGGTTCACCGGCATCCGGGGCTAGCCGGTTTTGTGTTGCAGGCAGGCCAGCTCTTGAGCACCAAACCATTGACGGTCCTTGGTAGCCACATGACCCATGTCGGCATTTATGTGGCCGACGGGATGATGGTTGACGCCACGCTGGGCAGGCCGATTGGCGAAGTGAGCGTTTGGAACTACTGCCAGACCCGCAGTGTTCAGGTCCGTCGCATCGTTGACCCAGCCATCACGCCAGCACAGATTGCAGATATCGCATTTAAGGCGCGAGCGCATGTCGGCGAGCCGTATTCGACGCTGGCGCTCATCGCGTCAAAATTGTGGCCCCGCACAAAACCCCAAAGAAAAAGCCTGTACTGCAGCACTTTTGTAGGACTGGTCGTTGCCGATGCGACTGGCGTTGACCTCTCCAGCAGTCCGGACCACCAGCCGCTGTACCCGGCAACCCTGGGGATGCATCCTGACTTGACGGATGTCCTTGTCGAATGGCGCAGTTTGTAAAAAGTATGGGTTCCGGGGAAAAGATGCAGGGCAGGGCCTGCCGAAAACCAGATTTTTCCGGCTGGCCCTGGAAGCGATGCTTGTGCCGCATGAGCGTTCGGCGTCATCAAAGCAACCCTGTGCTGGTCAGGGTCCCGATGCAGAGGCCGGCAATCAGACTGAAGTTGGCAGGCCCTTGCGCACCCTGGCCAGCTCCGATTCCTGCTCACGCTTGACGTCAGCCAGATACCGCTCAAAGCCGGCCCTCACGGAGCGCGGCACATAGATGAAATTATGGGGATTGCCATGCGTGACAAGCTCGTCCGGAAATACTTTTGTCGACAGCATTCTGGCGTTTTTTACCAGGCCAGCATCGGCAAACCATTGCGCGTGCGAAACGCATTCTGACACTGCGGCTCCAGGAAGAATGGCGCCAAAATCAGCACCCGATTCCGGGCTGGCAACACGATAGACGGTTACCAATGCGTTGGAATTGGGCAGTTTAATCGAGGGAACCTCAAGCAGGGTATCTGCTGTAGTGGCACGATATTCTTTTTGGGTCAGGTAAGTGTGCAGCGTTTCCAGCTCACCGCCTTGACCCATTTGACCGCTTTCACGAGCCTTGAAAGCCTTCAACGGCGACCATGAAAAATAATTGCAATCCAAGGGAGGGGCAAAGTCCATGCTGCTCAGTTGGGCGATGGACAAGACAGGGTAGACCTTCGCTGACATCAATTTTTCCGATTTTGTTTCTACCGCGTTGGCTGAGCGGGGAAGGGCGGATTCTGGATGGGCGGTTTGTGGGGCTGGAGTGGAGGTACCGAGTTGTTCTGATGTCATGAAGATTCCTTGAAGTTAAATGGAGGAGCTTCGTATAGGGGGAAGTTTTAGCCTTCGTGGTTTTTGACCAACTTTTTTCAATATTTTTTGCAGTTTCGCTGTAACCAGCGGGCATAAGCTTGACGGGACCCCGTTGCACCGGGGGATTGAGGTTAGAAATAATTTCGTATTGAGCGGTGTGCATGATGTTCAAGTGCCCGCATCATTTAACAAGCCGCGCTGTTGCGGCTGCCCCTCATTCACGCTGGCCTGCGATTTGCCATAAGCGGACGGTTTGGTCGATGATTTCTTGCCTTGGAATAGCAGGATGGAGCGGATAGAAGCCGTTCCCAATCTGTCGTCCCTTTTCTAACAAAATAGAAAAACCTTTTATAGGGCTCGCAGCTTGAGTGGCCTGTTTCATGTAATGACCTGCCAGCAGGCCAAGACCAACGGTATTTTTAGCACGTGTGGCGCAGATTCCGCTATGCAACTGCCTGACTTCAATATCAGTACCGTTTTGCGTTGCCAGGAAGAATTTTGATTCGTTGCGAGTGCGGCAGGTGTTGGGGTTCAACACGTACGCGTTTGCTCGAACAATTAAGCCATTCACCTTGTCATCGGTCAGATGCACATCAAGGATGCTCAGGCTCACGCCTTCGAGGTGCTCTTTCCTGTTCGCAGTGCAGTACGGAGTCAGTAGTCCGCAATTCTTAATTGCATCGTTTTGCAGCAACTTCAGTTGCTGGCGCTGGGTTTTGTTGAGGAAGTCGAAGGACGTCAAGCTGCCGTCTGGATTGCGTGGAATTGAAGTGACTTCATTGAATTGATTGGCTGTTGAAATGCGGTTCATCTGGATTTCCTTGGTTGGGTTGGAATCCAGTGAAGTCACGGTGTTTATATAGATTCCCAATTCTTTAAAAATTTAGAGTGATTTCGCTGTTTTTTTACCATCGCGTCTTTGAAGAGGCATCAATGCGATGGCCACTGTGGCAATCCTGTCGTGCCACCCGGTTGCTACACATGGCATCTTCACTCTTGAGCTATGCAAATGCACATCAAAAAACGGGGCCTACGCGCGATGCTCTACCGCTCGGCCTGGATTAAAAAAGGGGCTGAGGGCAACACCCACGGCTTTTCTCGGCAAATATTTGTCGCCAGTCTTGCTGTCGATTCGCAGTCGCTGTCCGAAAAGCTGACTGCACTGCTGTCAGCCGAGGAAGCACGATATGTTGAGAAAAACTTGCTCGTGCCGGCACGCCTTGCCGCTGAGGCATGCCGTGTGCAAGCCGAGAACGAACGGCGTGACCCCGTCAGGCGGCTGGACGAGGCCGTAAAGCTTGTGCGCGAAGCTGCCGTGCTGAGCGCAGATGCTGTCGTGCCTCACGGGCGCATCAAAGCTATTGCCGATGCCCTGTCCACAGTCAAGAGCCTGGGGGGCTCAGCCTTGCCATCTCCTCCACGCCAGCAGGTACAAAAGTCTGACCCGTTGGTCGAAGCCTTGAACGCCATTCGTGCGGCTGCGCAAGCGGTGCGCGAAGGGCACTATGGCCATGCTCCCATTGATGGCGCCAGACGGTCAAAGCCCTATGAAATTTGGATGGAAATTTCCCGAGAAATTGACGGCACAAGCGGACCTGATGGACTTTTGCGTGCGCTGCAAGGCTGTGGTTGGGTGAAGGTGCGGGGCGCTGTTTCCCGGTAGACGCTTTGGTTTGAGCGAGTTGGCGCCATGGAGTTTTTATATCTTTGCTCTATGTCAATTTATGGACGTAACCGAGGTAACGCCGCAAAAACAAATACTGCAGTGATGAACCCAAGGACCTCATTACGAAGGCCCAATGAGCTGCGAAAACCGGGTGCCTATACGAAGACGAAGAGCATAGTTTTTTATGCTTTCAAATCAAGGAAACAGATATGAATCAAGTGAACGTCGCAGGTGCTCGCCTGGAAAATGGCCAAATAAACCTACAAGGGCACCTCAATGCGAGCTGCAGCCAGACCGCTGAAACCGCCGCAGAGCGGGTAATAAGACTCTGTCGTACAGGAGGCGGGGCGCTTATGGGGTGGCTTCTTGATGACGCCCGTCGGCGCCAGCAGGCTCTCCAGGACATGGCCAGGGAACTGGGCGTCACGTCCGGGTACGTCAACCAGTTGAGAACCGGCATCCGCTCTCCGGAGCACATCAGCCATGAATTTGCCGTGGCGTGCGGACGCTACCTTGGCGTGCCGGCGATTGTCGTGAAACTTATTTCAGGAAGCATCCGGATATCGGATTTCGCTTTTCCTTACGAATCCGAGGAGCAAGTGCTTGACCGGGCACTGCGTGCTATTCAGGCTGACCCGCAGCTGCGCGCTTCGTTGCCAGGCGAGTTGATGTCGCTGCCGCTGGATGTCAAGAAAATGATGGTCATGATGTATGCCGAAACCTCATCCCAGGATGTTTTTGGTCTTCATGAACTGCCCGAGATGCTGCGCTGGCTTCAGCGCGCGGCTGTTCTTCATTGCGAAAACGAGTACGAAGCGGTGGCAGGTCATCGGGACACGTCGGCGCTGTACGAAGAAGCAGATTGATGGTGTTTCGAGAGATGAATTGATTTGAAAAGCGGACCTTCAAAGGTCCGCTTTTTTTGTTTGCTATTTGATGAATTTGGCATCGGCATGGCGGGTCCAGACCATCGAAATCAGCAAATATAAACATTGGGAACTATAGGTTTCATCTTGAGGCCGGTAGAGGCACAAGAGGGCATGCAGAGCCTCGTCAGCGCCTGTAGATGCCAACCCAACCCAACGTTTATAGGTTCTCACTTGATTCAAAAATCCAATTTCATCGAACCCCGGGCAGACAGCAACCGGCTGCTTGACCTGCCCGAACTGGCCTGTCTTCTGGGCCGTAGTAGCGAGACCATTCGCAAGGACCTGCGACGTAGGCCCGAGGCGGTGCCGCCCCGTTTGCTGCTTCCGGGTACAAGACTACTGCGCTGGCGCCTCGTTGACGTCACCACTTGGCTGGCCATGCATGTCGAGGGGACCAGAAAATGAGTATTTCAACTCAGCGTGAAATATCCCAGTATTCAGGCGCGTGGTCCAGTGGCCAGGTGTCGTATCTGCCGAAGCGCGCAGCGATAGTGACTGGCAAAAGCGTAGGCGATTCCAAAACATCACTTGGCACCGAACCTGCTGCGCCAAAGCAGCTCTGCAGATATTCAATTCTTGCGGCATCCCAGCTTCAGGAAGGGCCCATCACATGGGCTGTCAAAGGCCTGTTTCCACAGAAAGGTCTGGGTATGATTTATGGCGCATCGGGCGCTGGCAAGAGCTTCCTGGCCCTTGACTTGGCCGCTGCCATTGCGGAGGGCCGACCCTGGTTCGGTCACCGTACGACAAGGGCCCCAGTGATTTATCTTTGCCTGGAGGGCGCTGCCGGATTTCTGGGGCGCATCAGGGCGTGGGAAGCGTCCAATGGGCGCGCGCTTACAGCACTGGTGGGCTTTGTCACGGAATCTTTCGACTTGCTGAACCAAGATTGCGTGCTTGGACTCGTGCATGCGATTGGGCGATTTGCCAAAACTGTCAGTGCCGACCTGGGTCCGCCGGTTATCGTTATTGACACGCTCAATCGCGCGATGCCGGGTGCAGACGAAAACGGCCCGAGTGCCATGGGCGCCGTGCTCAAAGCGTGCTCGCTGATTTCTGAAGCATCGGGCGGATTGACCTTGCTGGTTCACCACGTCGGCAAGGACGCTGAGCGCGGAGCCCGGGGTCACTCCTCGCTCATCGCCGCAGTCGATGCTTCACTGATGGTCGTCCGCTCAGCAAAAGGGCGGTTCTGGGAAGCCAAAAAAGTCAAGGATGGGCTGGACGGCACCCGGGGTGATTTCGAACTGGAGCCCGTGACACTGGGCGTGGACGCAGACGGTGACGAAGTCTCAAGCTGTGTCGTGCGAAGCAGTCATAGTGACACCAGCGAAGCCAGGGCTCCCGAGGTGTCCGCCTCGGTCAAAACGGCTTTGCTCAGCTTGCAGGCTGTTCTAACCCTGACGGGAGTGGCTGCTTCTGCAGGAGGAGCCTGCGCTGTCAGCTTGGATGGCTGGCGTGAAATGCTGTACAAGAACACCACCGCATCGAGCCCGAGCGGAAAGCGCAACGCGTTCAGTCGGGCCCTTGCCGAACTTCAGGAGCTCGGTTTTGTCACTGTCAATGGCAAGTCCCTGGAGGTAAGCCATGGAGCGCTGGAACTGTTGGGCAACATGGTCGAGTAGCGCCTTGATGGTTTTTCTGGATGGGGTGGGGCGTCTCACGTCCCACCCCTATAGGGGGTGGAGACGATGAGACGCCCTTCCTATAAAAAAAGTGGCTGCCGGGTCGAAATTGACAAAGTTATTTGACCAGGACATCAGGGCATTTCTTGTGTGAGATGCTGAGATTCCTTTTTCAAAATCAATGTTTGAGAAAGGAAAGGAAAGGAGAGGAGAGGAGAGGGGGCATGCAAGGTACGCTTTGCAAGCGTCATGGCGCCGATACAGAAATTGGCCTATCCACAAACAAGGATGCGGTCGATTTCAGCCAAGGCTTGCAATGAGCCGCTGGCCAGCCCGATGTCTTGGGAGCTGGGTACTGCACTTTCCCTTGGGTTGATGCGCACCAGCCGTCCGCCAAATTCATGCACGATGCGCTGACCAAAGCGCCTCACGGAAGGGATAGCCGTTCCCGCACCAATTTCCACCACCACAGGCCGGCTTATGTGGGATAACCATTTTTCCATCCTGGCCGCCTGCTGGGCCTCGCGCTCCTCCAGCCAGTCGGCATCGTAGAACATCAAAATATTGGGCCGCGCCAGGGCGCCGCAGGACGGGCACCTCGGCAGCTGGCTGAGCAGGCGGCACTGCGCCGTGTCGACTTCTGGCTTGAATCCATCGGCGGGCCAGATAGCAGGGGTGCAGGCCTTCAGGCACTGCAGGTGTTGAATGGAGCCATGGCATTCGTGAACCACGCTCGGGTCAAACCCGGCTTTCTGAAACTGGCCGTCGACGTTGCTAGTGAACACCGCATGGCCCAGCGGCATCTTCTCTCCCCAGCGCTTGAGTATCCCGAAGCCCGCGTGCGGCTGCGTCTGGCGGTAGAGCTCGAGCCGATGGCCGTAAAACCCCCATGCCCGCTGCGGCCGGTCGCGAAACGCCGCAGGGCTAGCAATGGCGTGAAAGTCCATCTGCTCGCGACCGAGCGCCGGATAGGCCTTCCAGAAGCCTTCCGTGCCCCGGAAGTCGGGCAGTCCCGAATCGACCCCCATTCCGGCGCCTGCCGTTACGACCAAGGCATCAGCCTGCGAGATAAGGTCGGCAGCGTGTGCCAGGGCCATGGGTTGGGATTCGCTCATCGTGTCGTGTCCTCTTTTGAACGCTCTTAGGGCCATCTTGTGGGCTGGTTCAAAAGCGCAACAATGCACTCGCCTCCTGTCCCAAAGGTCTGGCCGCTCGTTGCCATTTCAGCGCTGAAATCCTACCGGTCTCGGTTTATCTAATACCGTGCAGGCGTCAAGAATTTTGAAAGCTGTTTTTTTTTGGCTACGAAAACTTTAACGCAAACCCAGGAATCTATTTCACAGATACTTTGGCTTGCAGCGCCGCTCAGAACCCCAGTGTCCCAGAGAAGGCCTGTTGTGAACGCCTCGCCGATTTCAGCGCGGAAATCCCTGCATTCAAGAGTACCGGGAGCAGCACCTGCTGAACCGATTTGCTGCGTTGGGTGGGCGGGTCAACCCATCCATTACACACATGTCCGTAACATAGGCAGCCGAGCAATTAAAGGGGCAAATGAATGGGCTGGGCGGCACAGGAATTCGAGACGATTGATTTGGGCGACCCGCGTCTGAACCGGCGCGCCGTGCTGCTGGCCGAGCGGCTGGGACAAAAGCCCGGTGCGAGCATTCTCGGGGCGTGCGGGAACTGGGCTGAGACGGCAGCGGCGTACCGCTTCCTGCGCAACGAGCAGGTCAGTTGCGAAGAGGTGCTGGCGGCCCACCGCCAGGCGACGATGGCTCGCATTCGCGAGCACGCGGTGGTGCTGTTCCTACAGGACACGACCGAGCTGGACTACAACGGCCAAGCGGTGACAGGCTTGGGGCCGCTGAGCTACGAAGCGCCCGTTATGCCGGGCAGCTCAACGATGGGTGTGCAATGGGAGGGGTATGCCCGTGTTGCGTCGGTCAGCTTGCCGGCGGGGGAAAAGGAAGATGAAGGGTCAGGGGGCCGGGGCGGGCGATGGCGTGAGGGCGACTAGCGCGCAAGGGGTGTGCGGATGGCGCGGGGAGAGGTGGCAGGGGAGCCCGGTGGTGTGGGTCAACTTACCATAGCGCTGACATTGGTCAGACGACTAATGCAGCCGTATCCACGTCAGGGTAGTGCTCATTTAAAGCTTTTAATCCTTCAATCGCTCGACTCCGCCAGCCTGGCCCTTGGCTGAGTAGCCCGGCCCACGTCTCGTTTAACAGTTCAGCATCATTCTTGGCCAAGTAGTCAATGAGCGATGCGGCCTGTGCCAAATCCTTAGTTGCTTTGACTCGCATGTTTTGCGGCCGCTCGCCATAGACCAGCAACTTGTGCAAAGCGTACTTTTCAGGGGGCGGCGCATTCACCGTGATAGGCCCGCGCTGTGCCAGCAGTGTGACCTGAATCGGGGCCTCCATGGAAAATTCCATGAATTTCAACGGCTGCATCGTCGCGTTCAGTGCTTTGATGAGCACGGGAGTGTCACCGCCGCGGTGGCAGCAGGTCACGAAATCGATTTGCAAGTCCGGCTCGTCGGATTTCACGTAGGTGGTCAAGCTTTTCACTGGAACGAATCCCATCTGGAGCGCTTCGATTTCGCTACCCATGTCCATCGTGACGTCCGATGGAATCGCAACGGATACGTTACGGCCGGCATGCGCAAAGTCCAAGTCGACGGTCTGGGCGGCCGATTGCCACTGAATACCCAGGTAATTCTGATAGGCCATGTAAACGTGAGTCCCCACCAAGATTCCCCCGGCGCGGAAGAACCCCGCATCGGCCAGGCGCTCAATGATTTTTGCGTGATTCGGGACAATGGCCGGGCAACCTGCCGCAATGGCTTGGCGGGTGAGTTGGCGAAGGTGAACCTTTTTGCCATCACCATTTCGGTGGAGCGCTACCAATTGGGTGAGTTCGGGAGAAGCAGAGCCAAGGAAAATTTGCATCTGCTTTCCCGTCAGGTCCGGGGTTTGATAATACAAATACTCTTTCCCCTTAATCACCTTTGTGGAGAAGCTGCCGGGCAGTTCAGCCACGGTGCGCATGTCATCTAACCGGCTTGCACTGGCCAGCGACGCGTAGGCAGTTTGGGCTGCGGTGGACAGCGAGGTGTAAAGCATGGCGCAGTTATACTGAGTTTTTCAAAAGTCAGTATAACCACAAGCGACCCAAAGCCCATCACTCCTAAGGCCTTATCGAGGCGTTGCAACTGGGCAGCATCAAGAAGATTGAGTGCCCCGCTGGTGCTGTGGTGGCCTGGCGCATCGCGCGCCTCATGCGTCTGGGGCGCACCTGCTCGGAGCTGAACGCGCAGCTCATGTTCGAGCCCAATGAATGGGAGGCCGCGTTCATCCTGAACCCAAGGAAACCACCACCCACGCTCAACGAGGTAGTGCGCCTGGTTGCCCGGCTGGGGGCTTTCTGGCCCGCACGGGCGATGGCGAATCGGGCGTGAAAATTATCTGGCTAGGCATGCAGCGCATCTGGGACTTCGCCGCTGGCGTGAGGTTCTCACGCCAACTTCAGGCCGCAGGGAGTTGTGTATAACGAAATGGGGTCAACCCAGGCAGGATGGGCTTTTAAAGCGAAGCCAATCCACTTGGCACAGTGGCGAGCCGCATCAATCGAGACGTCTGGGAAATCCATCTATCCCGCTGGGCGTGGCGGTCGGTACATATTGCGTATGCGCGATTTTTGAGGGTTCGGTGCTGACGAGGGCCGTCACCAGATATTCTTATTTCTCGCTGAAAAACACGTTTTTTGGCTAGGCCGAATGGCTTGCGGCTTCGGCAACGCACTCGACCATGCCCAGCGCACAAAGAACCAGAAACTTCTTCGCATCTGTATCGATTGCAAGCAGGTCATGGGTTTGAAGTTCATCGAAAACGAAAGCCAGCAGCCATTTTTCACTATGGTCGGTCACGGCATCCGAGATTGCCGTGTCTTTCTGGTCATTGGTAAGCCCTTCGAGAAACCGTATTCTCCCTGCGAACCTTGCAAAACAGCGTTCCTGCATTTCCTCAGACACGACGGGCCAAACATGACCGGAATTTTTCATGGCGCGGTAGCTGACCAAGAGCACATTGAGCAGGACTTCAATCTGCTCCAGCGAGGCGCCGAACTGTTGCTGAGCCAAGACCGATGCCAAGAGTTGAGGCTGGTGCGAATGGATGTCGTCTGCGAGCAGTTCGCGTTGACGGTTATCCATTTTTTCAATAACAGTGATGGCCTCAGCAATGGCTGATTTGGTGATGGCTGGCATGGCAATATTGTGAAGGCAAGCGCAATGTAAAAAGGCAGCCGCGCTCAATACAAGCACAGCCACACTGACGGAAGGCTAGAAGCCAAGCAAGGTAGAGCGATTTCAGCGCTGAAATACCTGCTTTTGAAAAGGGCTGTATCCCGTCACCACGTTACCTCGGTTACCGTGTATTCAATGCACTGAAGCGGCCACTTTCTTCATTTATTCCGACGCTGTCCTTTCGGGTCGTTGATAGCGGCTCAGCCCAGTCGATTTCAGCGCAGAAATCATGTTGACCAGACTCTGCCAAATACTATGCATGAGATGAAGCGTCATGACACGGGCGCCACAAGCATTCAGATTTTTCGCCGATTTCAGCGCTGAAATACCTGCGTTCCATAATGACCGGGACCACCGCATTCCGGCTCAGTTTCCTGCCTTCAGCCTGGTCTTGGGTGCTTGCTTGACATACCGAAGAACAGTTCTTAAAAACCGTATTTGTCTTTAAGGTTTTTTTAAATTAGATATTTTTAAAAATCTACACTGCTGCCGCAGCATTGAACGGCTGCGCCAGAAGTGAGCCAGGACAGAATGACACCGGCGATGCGTCTCAGCCTGGCACGTGGCCCGGTCGCCCCGTAGGACATCGTCTGCGTCACCCCAGAGCCACTCGCGCGCCGCCGGGTGGCCCGGGGTACCCCTACAACCGAGACGCTGTCGCTCGCAACTTAGTCGGTCAAGCCGTTAACTTCAGGCCCACGATTCCCGCGAGGATGAGGCCGACGCAGGCAAGCCGGGCAACGGTGGCAGGTTCGCTGAACAGAACTATCCCAAAAATGACCGTGCCCACCGCTCCGATGCCGGTCCAGACCGCGTATGCGGTGCCAACAGGTAAGGTCCGCATCGCCAAGCCGAGCAATCCGATGCTGACGACCATCGCCGCGACCGTGCCGACAGTCGGCCAAAACCTAGTGAATCCTTCGGTGTACTTCAGGCCAATAGCCCAGCCGACCTCAAACAGACCGGCGATGACCAAAACATACCAAGTCATAGAGCAACTCCCCGGCGCATACGCACCAGATGTCTGGGTCGTCCCGGGAAGGTAGGAAGCCAACAAGGTCGTCCTTGCCAACAGCGGCCACGAAGCGCATCAGGTCTCGCGGCATGCCTCTGAATTAAGGCAACCTCCAGTGTAGGCCCCCGCTTTCGATGCGGCAGAGACATGCTGCGGTAGCCCTTTGCGAAATGGGTGGTAGCTGCGCTACAGAGGCACAGGCCACAAAGAACAAAGCCCCTGGCTGCGGGAGCAGGAGAAGCTCGAATCAATCTAATCCGTGGCTTAGCAACACTTTAATGGAACGGCTAGGACCAGCGCATGGCATTTTCGAGCACCGTCGGGTAATATCCAATTGTGCGGATGAGGTGTTGCTACCTTCCACTTGCGGGTTCCCCCACCGGAACTCATGGAAAAACAGCTTGAAGTAGTTCGCACAGTTTTTGAGGGCATCACAGGTTGCCTGCAGCCACCCCGGCTGCAAATAAGCGCTTCGCAATGCAAGACCGCAGCGCTCCTTAATGGTCATAGACCAAGGAGCGCCCATGCCTTTCTTTCGCTTTTTCCATTTTCATTCCCGGTTCTGCAGCGTAACCACGCCATGCGGTTTGCGTTCGCCTGCGCTGGTGTCTGTGACTGAGGAAACCTTTGATATGAACCTCGAACGAAAAGTCGCGCGGAAGCTGCGATTGATGAGCAGTCCGGTATTCGGGGCGGTGGCCTGGATGCTGGCCTTGTTTGTGCCCCACAGAAATGGGTTTGGAAAATTCAGGCAATGGGGTGAAGGTGGCTATCAGGCTGGCGCGCAGTTTTCTACCACCGACGCAAAAACTGCGCTCCAGTTGAGCAAGGCGATTGACAGCGCACA
>Ga0105047_10012669_pt1 | contig 13549 bp, 10 predicted proteins | sample MAT04_FD_78384 | JGI IMG/M metagenome (GOLD analysis project Ga0105047, IMG submission 78384) | Freshwater microbial communities from Lake Fryxell liftoff mats and glacier meltwater in Antarctica - MAT-04 (megahit assembly) | ecosystem: Environmental > Aquatic > Freshwater > Ice > Liftoff...
CGAGATCAGGAGCGAGCCCAGCCACACTGAAACCCAACTCGGAGCCAGTTTCAGCGACATGGCCGGCGGTCACTTCGTCTGGTGTATCGAACATGTGTATGACTCTAAAGACACCCTGTGACAACGAACGACTGGCGGCCTCTGGAGCGATCAGACAGGGGCAGGGTTCAACGACTCTCGCTTGCTGGCCTCGAGATTGAACACGACGGCAATGACCGCGCTGCCACCGGGCTGATGGTCCGTCGACGCAGGTAGTTTGCGGCCATGGCAGATCTGGTGATCCGTGGCGGCACAGTGATCGACGGGACGGGAGCCCCTGGTCGCGTCGCGGACGTGGCCGTGACCGATGGCGTCATCACCGAGATCGCTGACCGCATCGCCATAGCGGGCGCCGACGAACTCGACGCCGCCAGCCATGTGGTGTCACCAGGGTTCATCGACATCCACACTCACTACGACGCGCAGGTCTTCTGGGATCCATGGCTCACCCCAAGCTGTCATCACGGGGTCACCACCGTCATCGCCGGCAACTGCGGTTTCTCGATCGCACCGATCCGACCCGAACTCACCCAGCTCCTGGCTCGGACGTTGCAGCACGTGGAGGACATGAGCCTCGACACGCTGACTGTCGGTGTCCCCTGGGATGAATTCGAGACATTCCCTCAGTACCTCGATGCTGTCGAGCGGCGCGGGGTGGCGCTCAACTACGGCTGTTACGTCGGCCACACCGCCGTGCGGCTCCACACGATGGGCGAAGACGCCTACGAACGTCCCGCCACCGAGGCCGAACTCATCACGATGGCGAACTCGGTCGCCGAAGCCATGGCGGCCGGCGCGGCTGGGTTCGCCTCGAGTTCCTCTCCGACCCACAACGGCGACGGTGGTCGCCCGGTGCCATCGCGAGTCGCCGACCTTGCTGAGGTGCGCCGCCTCGCCTCGCCGGTGGGGGACATCGGGCGCGGGGTCATTGCGTTGTTGCCAGGTGGTGTCATCTCCAATGCCGAGCTGTTCGAGTTGCAACGCGAGCTCCGCCGCCCGATCACCTGGACGGCGCTGCTCACGGTGAAGAACCTTCCGTATCACCTCAAGGTGATCGCCGAGCACGACGCTGCTCGTGCTGACGGTGTCGAGGTGTGGCCACAGGTGTCGTGCCGACCGCTCGTGTTCCAGATGAACATGTCGGAGCCATTCACCCTCAATACCCGCGCCACGTTCACCGAGCTGATGGGCCACACCCACCACGAACGCATGGCCGCTTACCGCGATCCGGCGTGGCGAGCGCGGGCCGAAACTGATCTGGCCGGCCGCGGTTTCATTCCCTTCAACTGGTCGGCGCTGTCAGTGGCGGAATCCACTCGACGCCCCGATCTCGTCGGCCGACTCGTCATCGACATCGCCGCCGACCGGGGCGTGTCGCCGCTCGACGCGTTGCTCGACATCTCACTCGACGACAACCTCACAACACGCTTCAACTCGACGTTGGCCAACGACGATCCCGAAGCGATCGCGTGGCTGCTCCCGCGTGATGGTGTGCTCATCGGATTGGCGGACTCCGGCGCCCACGTCAGCCAACTCTGCGACGCGTGCTTCGCTACCGACCTGTTGGGAAACTGGGTTCGTGAACGAGAGGTCATGCCACTGGAGCGTGCGATCCACAAGCTCACCGGTGAGCCGGCGGCAGTGTTCGGGTTGACCGGTCGGGGCCTGGTGGCCGAGGGGATGGCCGCTGACATTGCCGTGTTCGATCCGGCGACGGTCGCTCCGGGTCCGCTGCGGCGAGTAGCCGACTTCCCCGCTGAGGGCGAACGCCTCACCGCCGATCAACCGATCGGGATGACCCACGTCCTGGTCAATGGAGTTCCGATCCGCCGTGATGGTTCCGCGATGGCCGACGCGCTCGACTCGCTGCCGGGTGGCGTACTACGCGGCGGGGTCATCCGACCCTGACGCTGGGCGGTCGAGCCAACTCAATCAGTTGCACAACAGCTGAGCGGGTCGGAGTTTCGTTAGGGTCGGTTCGTGCATGTCGACCGTTCCATCGCCGAGTCCCGCTTCGCCAACGTGTACTACCGCCATGTGCTCGGAGCGCTCGTCGAGTCACGACAACGATTCGTTGCCGAGGCCTGGGAGGTTCCCGGCGACGGGGCGGGCCAGCCCGGCGAACCCGTCCCCGTCGAGACAGCGCTCGCTGCCACCTACACGCCCATAGCGGTGGGGGCGCCGTGGGGTCCTCCGTGGGCCACGACGTGGTTCCGACTGACCGCGGTCATTCCCGAGGCGATGTCCGGCCGACCCGTCGACGTTGTCATCGACCTGGGCTTCGATGCCAACGAGGCTGGCTTTCAGGCCGAAGCCATGGTGTGGTGTCAGCATGTCGACGGCGACTGGCGCCCGTTCCGGGGCATCCATCCGCGCAACAACTCCTTCCGACTGACTGATTCCGCTGTGGCGGGCGAACGTGTCGACGTGCTCGTCGAGGCTGCCTCCAATCCGTCGATCACCGACGGATTCCCCGACCCCAACAGCGACATCCTCACCTCTCCCCGCACTCCTCGCTACGTCCTTCGCACCTTCGATCTGCGGGTCGTTGCCCAGGATGTGTGGGAACTCCACGAGGACATCCACATCTGTCGCGGCCTGCTCACTGTGCTCGGCGAGCACGACCCGCGCCGTGCCGAGATCTTCATGGCGCTCGAACGTTGCGTGGACGCGCTCGACCTGACCGACGTCGTCGGCACCGCTGCTGACGCCCGGTCCCAACTGGCTCCGGTCATGAGCCGCCCTGCCGTTCCGTCAGCTCACCGCATCTCCGCCATCGGTCACGCCCACATCGACTCGGCTTGGCTGTGGCCCCTCCGCGAGACCGTCCGCAAATGTGCGCGTTCGTTCTCCAATGTCTTGCGCCTCATGGAGGACGAACCCGAGTTCAAGTTCGCTTGCTCGCAGGCCGCGCAGTACGAGTGGATGGCGAACACCTATCCAACGATCTTTGCGGACATCCAAACCAAAGCCGAAGGCGGCCAATGGGTACCCGTTGGCGGGTCGTGGGTCGAAGCGGACGGCAACCTGCCGAGCGGCGAATCGCATCTCCGCCAACTCGTTCATGGCCAACGGTTCTTCCGTGAACACTTCGGGACCCAGTGCCGCGAGATCTGGATCCCCGATGTCTTCGGCTACCCGGCATCACTGCCGCAGATCTTCCGTCTCGGTGGCGCCGACCGCTTTCTCACTCAGAAGCTGTCCTGGAATCGAACGAACCGCATCCCCCACAACACGTTTCTGTGGGAGGGGATCGACGGCACCCGCGTGTACACCCATTTCCCGCCGGTCGACACCTACAACGCCATGATGGATGTCGGTGAGCTCACGCATTCCGTCGAGAACTTCGCCGACCACGGCGCCACCGACCGCTCACTCATGCCGTTCGGATATGGCGACGGTGGCGGCGGTCCGTCGCCCGACATGATGCGTCGGTTCCATCAGGTTCGCGATCTCGAGGGGCTGCCGAGAGTCGAGATCGAATCGCCCGAGACGTTCTTCGACGCGGCCCAAGCGGAGTACCCCGATCCGCCGGTTTGGTTCGGCGAGCTCTATTTCGAGATGCACCGCGGCACCTACACCAGCCAAGCCCGCACGAAGGTCGGCAACAGGCTCAGCGAGCTGGCGCTACGTGAGGCCGAACTGTGGTCGACGATGGCGTTCGGAGCGGCTCCCGAAAATGGCTACCCGTTGGCCGTGCTGGACCGGCAGTGGAAGACGGTGCTCTTGCATCAGTTCCACGACATTTTGCCGGGTTCCTCGATCGGATGGGTCCATCGCGAGGCCGAAGCCACCTACGCGGAGGTCCTCGAAACGCTCGGCGGTCTCATCGACGCCGCACTAGTGCGGCTCACGTCCGGCTCGTTGGCCGCAACTCTTGCCAACCCCGCACCGCATGATCGCGATGAGGTGATCGTGGTTCCGAATGTGGTGGGGTCTCCGACTGGTTCGGGGGTCCAGGCACTTGCCGATGGTTCGGTGGCGTATCGGGCACAGGTGCCCGCTATGACGCTCACCCCGGCGGTCGCCGTGGCCGTTGACTCGCCCGTCACAGTGAAGTCGGTTGGCGCTACCACCGTTCTTGCCAACAATCGTATGACCGTAGCGATCGATTCCGATGGCTGTGTGACGTCGCTCGTGCATCACGCCACGGGACGCGAGTCGATCGCCCCGGGCGAACGGGGGAGTCGGTGGCAGATCCATCCCGACTATCCCATCGAGTACGACGCCTGGGACCTCGAGGAGTACTACCGCCGACGGGTCACGAACCTCGATGCGGTGAGCTCCATCGAAGTAGTGGACGCCGGTCCGATCGTCGCTCGCGTTCGTGTGACCCGATCGTTCGGATCCGCGGGTTCCTCGACCGGCGTCTCGACATTGATCGAGACGTTCGAGCTACGCGCCGACGCGGTACGACTCGATGTTCACATCGATCTCGACTGGCAGGAACGAAAGCAGATCCTGAAGGTCGCATGGCCGCTCGATGTTCACACCGACGATGTGATCCGCCACATCCAGTACGGCCACATTCGTACGCCCATCCATACGAACACCTCGTGGGATACGGCCCGGTTCGAGCTGTGTGCGCACCAGTGGATTGATGTTGGCGAGCCTGGGTTCGGCGTAGCGATGTTGAACAACGGTCGGTACGGCCACGACGTCACCCGAACCCGCACCGACGCTGGTGAAACGTCGACCACCATGCGACTGACCGTCGTGAAGGGGGCGGAGTTCCCGGATCCACTCGCAGATCTCGGTCGGCATCAGTTCACCTACGCCGTGATGCCTCACGCAGGTCGTCTTCGAAGGCTGGGCGTGATCGAGGAGGGCTACCGCATCAACATGGCGGTGCGCGCCGTTCCGGCATCACCAGTCGTTGGATCGACATCCTCCGTGGTGCCGCCCGTGGTCACGTGCAGTGACGATCGGGTCATCATCGAGGCCGTGAAGGCCGCCGAGGACGGATCGGGTGACGTCATCGTCCGGTGCTACGAATCACACGGTGGCAGGGCATCGGGAATCCTCACGTTCGGTCGGCCCATGGACTCCATCGAGCTGACGAATGCCTTGGAAGACGAACCGGCGCCCGAGCCAGCACCCGCGCTCACCAACGTTTCGGCCACCACCGTGACGATCTCACTCCGCCCGTTCCAGATCGCCACGGTCCGCTGTCAGCCGGCACCGCCCGGGTGACCGAAGCGCTGGCTGTGGGGGTTCTTCTTCACCGATTCCAGAGTGCTCGCTTTCGCTAGCGCGGAACTGCCAAGCTGGTCATTCACCGCACAGGATTCCCTGGGACAACACCCATCGATCAGCGTTGCGGGCCCCCGAAACCCCGAGAAACGGACGTGCCGTGTCAGACCACCTCCCCCCTGTGGCCGACCTCGAACGTTGTACCCCCGACACCGATCCCGACAAGCTCAAGACGCTGCTCCACCGAGACGGCGCCCTCATTGTCGAGGGCCTGATCGACGAGCGAACCGTCGATGCGATCAACGCTGAACTCGAGCCGACGGTGCAACGCCGAACGCCCGGCTTCCGGTCCGACACCCACGCCGAAGACGACTTCTATGGCTCCAACACGATTCGAATCCAGGGTCTTGCACGCAAGAGCCCCACGTTCGTCAACGAACTGCTGGTACATCCCACGTTGCTGGCAATCGCCGACGCCATGTTGCTGCCCTACTGCGGCGACTACTGGATCAGCCAAGCGGAGACGATTTTCATCGGCCCGGGCAATCCCGCCCAGACACTCCACCGTGACGATCTGAACTGGGCGTACGCCGCTCGGCTCGGCATCGACCTCCAGATCTCGGTCCTCACCGCCCTCGGCGAGTACAGCCCCGAGATCGGTTCCACCATGGTCGTCCCTGGATCGCATCGTGTCCCGCTCGACGAACCCATCGATCCGCAGAGTGGCCGAGCCGTCGACATGGGACCGGGCAGTGCGCTCGTGTACCTCGGCAGCACGGTTCACGGCGGCGGTCACAATCGGACCGTCGATCGCTGGCGTCGCGGCCTGTACATCTCATATCTGGTCGGGTGGCTGACGCCGGAGGAAGCCGTCCCCATGGGAATCGGTCACGAGTTCGCGGCGACCCTTCCCCAGCGGGCGCGTGATCTGCTCGGGTTCTCGAACCTGCGCCAGCCATGCAGCGCCTCGGGCGCCGGCGCGGTGCTGGAGTTATGGCAGCTCGACGAGGATGACCTCGCTGACAACGCCGCCAGCTTCCACCACCGCTGAACGACGAGTGTGCGGGTTCCGCCGCACTCGACAGATGCCTCGTCGTAGACTCGCTCGATGACACCGTGGCTTGGTGTGCTGGCGCCAGTACTCATTGCAGTAGACACGTTCCAGGCGTATCGGCAACGTCGATCGCCCAGTATGTTGCTGTTCGTTTCGACGGTGGCAATCGCGGTGGCTGCGGTCGGGGTGTTCGTGGCAGCGATGGCGTCGTTCGATCACGACGCTCGGGGCGTCGGTCTGTTGTGGTTGCTGGCCATCGGGCTGGTTGCGCTTGCCAGCGGTGGCTACGTCACCGCCCGTTGGATCGAGCGACGGGCCCTCCCCGATACCGTCTGAGAACGCGCTTCGAGTCGCGATTCCGCTACGCCCTCAAGCCTTCAAAGAACCCCATGCGGCTCGCACGTCATCTGGATCGGTCCGGGTGAAGGTCGCCGCAGCCTGCACGCACGCGCCGAGCGCCACGATCTCGTCGACGGGGCTGGTCATGACATCTGCCTGGGCCATGTCACCGAGCACGGTTCGGTAGGCAACGCTGCGGGCACCGCCCCCAACGAGCCACACGCGATCGGTGTCGATGCGGGCGTGGGCAGCCAACGCCTCCCGACCGGCGAGCAGCCCTCCGACCACCCCTTCAACCGTCGCGCGGGCGACGTGTTCGCGGCTCACATCGGAACGAAGGCCGGTGATCGAGCCGGTGGCATCGGGCAGGTTCGGTGTTCGCTCGCCGTCGAAGTAGGGCACGACGCCAACCCCTCCTGCACCGGCCGGGCCGGTGAGAGCCAATTGATCGAACTCGGTTGCGTCGACCCCCATGAGTCGCGCCACAGCATCGGTGACCTTGGCGGCATTGAGGGTGCATACCAAGGGCAGGAATCGGCCGTTGGCATCGGCGAACCCGGCAACTGCTCCTGACGGGTCAGCGGTTGGGGTATCGGCCACGGTGAAGATGGTGCCCGACGTGCCGACCGAGATCACCACGTCTCCAGGCAGGATCCCGACCCCGACTGCCGCCGCCATGTTGTCCCCCGTGCCGGGCCCGACGCTGATCGCATGTCCGTCGATCTCCCACACTCCTGCCGGTTCGACTGGGTCGAGGACTCGGGGCAGCATGTCGGCCCAGTTCGCGTTTGAATCGATGATGTCCAGGAGATCCCACCGGTACGACTCCGAGGTCGGTGACCAGTAGCCGGTTCCAGAGACGTCGCCCCGATCGGTGACCCACTCGCCGGTCAGGCGATGCGTCAGCCAATCGTGGGGCAGACAGATTCGCTCCATCCGACCCCACACCTCGGGTTCGGTGCGGTGCAACCAGGACAATTTGGAGATCGTGAAGGCCGCCACCGGAACCGACCCGCAGGCGTTGGCCCATCCGGCTGCCCCACCGGGAAGTTGCTGCAACAGCCACTCCGCGTCGGGAGCGGCGGTCGTGTCGTTCCACAGCACGGCAGGGTGGATGGGGACACCAGCGCCGTTGCACGGGACCATGCCATGTTGTTGTCCGGCAATGGAGATGGCGGCGATGTCGCGAGGCGACACCTCAGATGTGGCCTGTGCCCATGCCGATTCGAAGGCGCTCCACCAAGCCGCTGGGTCCTGTTGTGAGATGGGCGGGGTGACGATCGGGTGGGGTGCCCGACCCGTGGCGACGAGCGATCCGGTGTCGAGGTCGCGGATCTGGATCTTCGTGGATTGGGTGGAGCTGTCAACACCCGCCACGAGTGGCATCAGCGCACGCCTATCAACAACTCGGTGACCAATTGATCGAGTCGCTCGTGGCCGTAGCCGATCTCCGCGAGCGCTTCCTCGTCGAGTGATCGCGCGCTGCGACGCAAGGTATCGATGGCATCTGGTCCCAGGCCTTCGGGCGATGTCGGCAACGCCAGCTCGGCCTGGCGCGCCGTAGCGAGCGCCTCTTGGATGGCTGGATCAGTGCGATAGCGCTCGGCTTTGGCGGCCAGCATCAGATAGGTCCGCATGCAGCCAGCGGCAAAGTCCCACACACCGTCGGCATCCTCGGTGCGGTAGGGGTGGGCGTCGAAGTGGCGCATCCCTTCCCAGCCCGTGTCCTCCAGCAAGCGAACCAGATGGAACGCGTCACGGATGCCCTCCGACCCGAAGCGGAAGTCTTGGTCGTACTTGCCGATTCGCTGGGCGTTCAAGTCGATGTGAAAGAGCTTCCCGTGCCACAGCGTCTGGGCGACGGCGTGGGTGAAGTTGAGCCCCGACATGGTCTCGTGGGCGAACTCGGGGTTGAGGCCCACCATGTCGGGCCATTCGAGTTCCCCGATGAACGCCAGCGCATGGCCGACCGTCGGTAGGAACATGTCGCCGCGAGGTTCGTTGGGTTTCGGTTCGAGGGCGATGCGAACGTCGTAACCGCGGTCACGAATGAACGCGCAGCACAGGTTCACGGCTTCGGCGTAGCGATCGAGGGCGTCACGAACGTCCTTGGCCGACTCGCACTCGAGACCCTCGCGGCCGCCCCACATCACGTAGACCTCAGCGCCCAGCTCGACGCCGAGCTCAATGGAATCGAGCGTCTTGGCTACGGCGTACCGGCGAACGTCGGGGTGGTTGGCGGTGAAGGCACCATCTTTGAAGATCGGCAACGAGAAGAGGTTGGTCGTGGCCATCGGCACCTTCATGCCGGTCTCGTCGAGGGCGTGGCGGAATCCTTTGAGAATCGACTCTCGTTCGGCCGAAGTGGATCCGTGCGGGACCAGGTCGTTGTCGTGGAAGTTCACGCCGTAGGCGCCGAGGTCGGCGAGTCGTCGGACGCTTTCGATCGGGTCGAGAGGAGCGCGGACCTCGTGGCCGAACGGGTCACGGCCCGTGTTGCCGATGGTCCAGAGGCCGAATGTGAACCGGTGCTCCGGGAGCGGGGTGAAGTCGTCGGCTGAGGCCGGGACCGTTGACCACGGGGAACTGGGAGAGGCGCTGGAGCCGAAGGACATGCGGACATCGTTGCACCCCTCGGCCCGCGGGGACGCCGAAACCGCGTCGTTGTCGACCGGTAGAGAGCAGTTCTCACCGCTACGGGATCTAAGGTGTCGGCCACTAGGGGAGGGCACCGTGGTTGAACGAACGACGCAGCACGAACGCGAGCGACCCTTCGACCACGGCGTGTCGTTCGAGCCGGACCCCGACGCCGATCCTGATCGAGTGTTGTTTTCAGCACTCAACGATGTACTGCCGCCGCCACCACCCGTTGATTCCCCGATGGGGGTCTTCACTGCTGCCGAGGTGCCGCACCCGCCGATGACGCGGCGCCCCCCGGCGCAGATGTGGCTGGCTGAGCCCGATAGCGCACCACGCGGGCCCCGCATCGGCTGGGCGGTGGCGGCCGTAGCGGTTGCGGTGTTGGCCGGAAGCTGGGTGCTGATCGCTCGACGTGGCCAGGACCAGATCGATGGGCGGGTGGCCGTCGCCGGACTGAATGAGTCCCGTACCCCAGCTGAACGAACGGCGGCAGAACGCGCCGCCGCATCGACGAGCGGATGGGTGACGTTCGATGTTGCGGATGAGGCTGCGGTCGTGCAGCTCCCCGGTGCACCTGTTCGGGCGGCGGTCGATCCGGCGGGTGATCCGATGACGGTCACCGATGCGGTGTCCACCGACTCCGGAGTCCAAGTGCAACTGGCCACACGACCTCTGCCAGCGGATGCGCCCGATATTGGTGCGGTCACCGCATCTCAGATCGCGACGTGGTTCCCGGCATCGACGGCAACATCGGTACGCCTCGGGCCAACGATCGCTGGTGTCGACACCATCGAGGCGGAACTCGGCGGCGACCCTGAGGGCCGGGCTCGTTGCGCGCGCTCGGCAGAGCGAATCGTGTGTGTATCCGTCCGATGGAAGGTCGCGTTGTCGAACGATCCAGCGGTGATCGACACACGACGACGCATCTTCGACAGCTTCACCCCGCGCCCCTGACGGTTCGTGAATTGGACGTCGACCGAACCCGTGCTGTTCCAGCGGCTTGAAAGACGTCGAGCCGCTCGACGCTCGAGCAAGTTACCCGATGCCGGCGAGGAGCTCGTTGAGAGCGGCCTTCTCGGCTGCCAGGTCGGGACTGGCGGAGCGCAGCTGACGCAACACCGGGTCGATCAGGTCGTCCACGGTGGTCCATGCCCCTGAGTCCTTGATCTTGAGGCGGGCCTGCGCCTTGTCCCAGCGCGACTCGAGATCATCGATGCGGGTGGTGGCGTCGCTCTGCTTGCCGGCGTTGAGCAGGTCGAGGGTGTCCTGCGCGATCGTTCGAAACTGGGAGAGATCCCCGAGCGGTGACGTACTTCCCGTCGATGTTTCGGCCGAGGACGCCTCGGCGGCCACAGCATCCTGGAGCGAAGACTTTCTGAGCGTGTACGCAGACCCGCTGGCGATCAGGAGAACCGACACGACAGCGGCGGTCTGCCACATGCCCCCCTTTTCCACCGCCTGAACACCGGCCGTCGACGGGGAAGGCTGAGAGACGTCGGCCTTTGTGTAGGACAGATAGCCGACGATGATCAGAATTCCTCCGATGAAGATCGCGCTGGTCACAGTCGTGCCGAGACCGAGACCGCCATTCTTCTGAGGTTGCGACAGATAGTCGCCGATGGATGCACCCAACGGGCGGGTCAGTATGTAGATGATCCAGAAGGACAGGATGGAGTTGAGCCCCAGTCGCCAACCGATCGCCGTGAGCGCAATCAGCGAGGCAACAATCATCCCGGTGTTGAGATAGCCAAGTCCGAGACCTTCCGCCATCAGGTCACCGGTTGCCGTGCCGAGAGCGAAGCTGAACAAGACTGCCAACCAGTAGAAGGCCTCGCGACGAACCGTGAAGATGGAGTGGATCCCGAGCGTCTTTTCGTTTGCGTACCAGACGAGGAACGTCACGGAGAGGAGCACGGCAAACACGATCGTGCTCGTTTCCAGCGCGATGCCGAGCTTGTCGGTGAGGTTGTCGGTCACCAGGGTTCCGAACACGCTCACCAGAGCAACGGTGACCCAGTAGACGCCGGGTCGATACCTGTTCGAACGGAACTGGAAGACGAGCGCCACCGCGAGCAGCCCACCGGTGATGACTGACGTTCCAGTCAGCCCGAGACTGAGATTGACGTTGAGGTAGTCGGCCGCCGTCTCGCCGACGGTCGTGCAAAGGACCTTGATGATCCAGAAGTAGACCGTGACCTCGGGAACCTTGTTGAGGATCTCGCGGGTGCTGCGGGCCTTGGTGGTGGTCGTCATGTGGGTCGTTCCTCGAGGTCGCGCGCTGGGGGCGGGAGGCGGCCGGAGTTCCGCCTCGTTGTCAACATAGAGAGACCAGCGAGAGCGGTCATTGCACGCAACGGAGGTTTTGCCGTCTCGTTACCGAACTTCAGTCGGAGCTAGCCATCACGGCGTGGGAGGCGCCGAAGCACACGACTAGCGGCCTACCGAAGCGCGAGTTTCGCTGCCTCGCTGAGGTCCGCAAGGCCGGCTCGGAGTTCGTCGGTCGTCGGCCATCCGTACCCCAACCGGAAGTGGTGGCGGTCGGCGTCGAACCAGTGCCCTTCACCAACGAACGTGCCACGCTCGTTGGCCTCGCGCACGAACACCTCGGGATCGGCATCCTCGGCCAACCTCGGGAAGCACACCACTCCGCCGCTCGGCGCGACCCATGAGATCAACGGCTCAGCATCGATCCACTCGGTCACGATCTTCAGATGAGATCTCATCATCGCTCGCGTCTCCGCCAGCAATCGATCGGCGTTGGCCAGCGCATGTGCCGCCACGGCCTCGTCCAATGCGGACCCGGTGATCACGATCTGTTCCTTGGCTGCCAGCAGCAACTCGGCCATCTCGGGCGACGTGGTGGTCGCCCAGCCCATCCGGATCCCCGGGATTCCGAACGTCTTCGACATCGAGCTCACTGCCACCGCGCGATCGGTCAACGTGGATGCCGACGGCAACGACTCACCGTGGGTCAGCCCCCGGTACGTCTCATCGACCAACAACCACGCCCCACTCGACTCAGCCAACGTCACGACGGCGCTCAGGTCTTCCAACGTGATCATGGTTCCCGTCGGGTTGTGTGGGACCGTCAATGAGATGAGCTTCGTGACGCCCGGCTTCACGAGCCGAGTGAGTTCTTCGAGATCGAACCGGAACCCACTCTCCCAACTGACGTCGAGCAGATCCACCTCGGCGCCGATCAACCTCGGCGTCTCCAAGTTCGTCGAATAGTTCGTGTGTTGGACCACCACGTGGTCGCCCCGCTCCAGCGCTGCGGTCGCCACCATGAACAACGCAGCAGCCGCGCCAGGCGTCGCCAACACGTTCGAGGGGTCCAGTCCGTCAGCCTCGGCGATCAGTGAGCGCAATCGAGGGTCGCCGCGGTGATCCAGATAGGCGAGTACCAGATCGTCCATCGGCCCGACGCCCAGCTCTCCCAGCGTGCGGTCCCGAACCGACGACTCGGTGAGGTTGTTGCGAATGGTGTCGTAGCCACGTTCCTCGGGTGATTCGATCTCGATGGGTAGGCGTCGGTACTGCACCGAACGATCCTGCCACGACTCATGCCGTCGGTTCACCAGCAGATCCATCGCGACGTCTGGAACGTCGGGTTTCGGGGAATCTCAAGGCCATGCGTCGGTTATCGTCGGCGTCACACAACACGAGACCACGGTGAATCCGTGAATCAGGAGACCCCTCATGGCGTTCGAACTACCCGCACTGCCCTACGCAATCGATGCGCTGGCACCCCACATCAGCCAGGAAACCCTCGAGTTCCATCATGGCAAGCACCACCAGACCTACGTGACCAACCTCAACAACCTGACGGCTGGCACCGACCACGAGAATGCATCACTCGAAGATGTGATCATGGCGGCCGACGGCCCCCTTTTCAACAACTCGGCGCAAGTGTGGAATCACACCTTCTACTGGAACTCCATGGCACCCTCGGGCGGAGGCGAGCCCACGGGCGCAGTGGCCGACGCCATCAACTCCGCTTTCGGTTCCTACGGTGACTTCCGGACCAAGTTCGCCGAGGCAGCCACCACCCAGTTCGGCTCCGGCTGGGCCTGGCTCGTGGATGACGGCTCCAAGCTCGACATCGTCAAGACCGCCAATGCCGACCTGCCGATGAAGCACAGCCAGAAGGCCTTGCTCACCATCGATGTGTGGGAGCACGCGTACTACATCGACTATCGAAACGCTCGACCGAACTACATCAACACGTTCCTCGACAGCCTCGTCAACTGGGACTTCGTCGCCGCCAACATGGCGTAAGCCACA
>Ga0105047_10012670_pt1 | contig 13549 bp, 11 predicted proteins | sample MAT04_FD_78384 | JGI IMG/M metagenome (GOLD analysis project Ga0105047, IMG submission 78384) | Freshwater microbial communities from Lake Fryxell liftoff mats and glacier meltwater in Antarctica - MAT-04 (megahit assembly) | ecosystem: Environmental > Aquatic > Freshwater > Ice > Liftoff...
CCGCCCAAGAAGATCGGCCAGGCCACGAAGGCTGCTCCGGGCACGGAGGCTGCTGCGAAGAAGGCTGCTCCGGCCACGAAGGCTGCTGCGAAGAAGGCGTGACCGTGGCGAGACGTCAGCGTCTCGATGCTGAGCTCGTTCGGCGGCAACTGGTGGAGAGTCGCACCGACGCGGCTCGAGCCATTGAACTGGGCCGTGTGTTGGTGAACGGTGCGATCGCAGACAAGTCATCGCGCCAGGTGCATCCCAGCGATGCGGTGGTGCTGACGGGCCCGGGGGCCCGCTTCGTCAGCAGGGGCGGCGAGAAACTCGACGCTGCGTTGGAGCAGTTCGCAGTCGATGTCACCGGCTGGCGGGTGCTCGATGCTGGCGCCAGCACGGGCGGGTTCACGGACTGCCTTTTGCAACGCGGGGCCGCGCATGTGGTCGCACTCGACGTCGGGCACGGCCAACTGCACCCGCGGGTGCGCGACCATGCACGTGTCACGGTGCTGGAGCGCTTCCACGTACGCGAGGCCACGCCGGACGCAATCGGCGGCAGGGTGCGCTTGGTGACCGCCGATCTGTCGTTCATCTCGCTCACCCGAGTGCTGCCAGCACTGGTGGGAGTGTGCGGTCCCGTGGCCGACTTGGTGCTGCTGGTGAAGCCGCAGTTCGAGGCCGGCAGGGTGGAGGTGGCCAAGGGGCGCGGGATCATCTCGGACCCGGAGATACATCTGCGAGTGCAGTCGGAAGTGCATGCTGCGCTCGCAGATCACGGCTGCAACGTGCAAGGTTGGGTCGACTCGCCGCTCAAGGGCGGCGACGGCAATCGAGAATTCCTTGTACATGCCACCATCGACCAGTCAGGATTCCCGACGTGAGCGCTGTGCTGTTGGTTGCCCATCATGATCGCGAGGACGCGGCCCAGCTTGCTCGGCTCGCCGCCGGGTGGTTGCGCGACCATGGTCATCAGGCGTGGATGGGTGATGACGACGCACAGGCGCTCGGTGTCGAGGAGTTGCATGCGGAGCGGTCGGCCGCTACCGCCGACCTTGCACTGAGCCTGGGTGGCGACGGCACGATGCTGCGCACGGTCAAGCTGCTCAAGGGGGCAGCTGTGCCCATCATCGGCGTCAACGTGGGCATGCTCGGCTACCTCACCGAAGTAGAACCCGACGCGCTGTGCGGCTCTCTGCAACGGTTCTTCGAAGGTCCCGCGGCGGGCGAGTGGCAGATCGACGAACGGATGCTATTGGAGGTGTCGTTGCGTCGGGCAAACGGGGCGCCGGTGGCCACCTGGACCGCCCTCAACGAAGGTGTAGTGGAGAAACAGGAGTCGGGTCACACTGTGCGGTTGCAGGTGCGTATCGACGGCGCGCCGTTCACGTCCTATGCGGCAGATGGGCTGATCCTGGCCACTCCCACCGGCTCGACGGCTTACTCCCTTTCGGCGCGCGGGCCGGTGCTGTCGCCGCGGCTCCGTGCCGTGCTGCTCACGCCCGTGTCACCGCACATGCTCTTCGATCGATCGCTGGTGCTCGACCCCAGCGAGAACGTCGAAGTGGAGGTGCTGGGCCACCGTGCCGCAGCTTTGTCGATCGACGGTCAGCCAGCGGCCTCGCTGACCGAAGGGGATAGGGTCTCGGTTGCTCCCTCGCAACGGGTTGCACGGTTCGTCCGTTTCGGGGAGCGCAGGTTCCATCAGATTTTGAAGGCGAAGTTCGGGTTGGCGGATCGGTAGATGCTGCACGAACTCCACATCGAAGCGTTAGGCGTGATCGACCGCCTCGACCTGGTGCTGGGTGCTGGCCTCACCGCGCTCACGGGCGAGACCGGGGCGGGCAAGACGATGCTGGTCGAGGCGATCAGCCTGCTGGTTGGCGGTCGCGCCGACAGCACCATCGTGCGGCCCGGCGCGAGTGAAGCGCGCGTGGAGGGCCGCTTCGTGGTGGGCGATGAGGAGTACATCGTGGCGCGCGTCATCCCGAGCGTGGGCCGTTCGCGCGCCTACGTGAACGGCCGTCTGGCCACCGTGGGCAACCTTGCTGAATTGGGGCAGCGCTGTGTCGACCTGCACGGCCAGCACTCGCACCAGAGCCTGCTCTCGGCCAGTGAACAACGCGACGCGCTCGACCGGTTCTGCCACACCGACCTACCGCCACTGCGCGCTGCCCGTGCAGCACTCACCGAGATCGACGCGGCGTTGGCGGCTCTCGGCGGCGACAGCAAGTCGCGCGCCCGAGAGCTTGACCTGTTGCGATTCCAGGCTGCGGAACTACGCGCCGCCGCACTCGTCGAACCTGACGAGGATCTGGTCCTGGCTGCCGAACACGACGTGCTGGCCGGAGCCGTCGAGTATCGCGAAGTGGGGGAGGCAGCGGCCGCTGCGCTCGGCGCCGAGGGCGGTGTCACGGATGCTTTGGGCGTCGCACTTCGACTCCTGGCCGGACAACTACCGTTCGTCGAGATCGAGGATCGCCTCCGTGGCGTGGCAGCGGAGACTGCCGACGTCGCAGCCGATCTGCGGGCGCGCTGCGAATCGATCGACGAGAATCCGCAACGGCTGATGGCAGTGCGCGAGCGGCTGCAACTGCTGCGTGATCTGCGGCGTAAGTACGGCGACACGTTGGAGGACGTGGCGGCCTTCCACCAGGAAGTGGAGCAACGCCTGGAGGAGCTCGAAGGGTACGAAGGCCGTGTTGCGGAACTCGAGCATGCACGCAGCGCTGCAGAACACGCCGAGCGAGCAGCCGCCGCCATTGTTGGTGCCACACGCCGCTCCGGGGCCGCGAACCTTGCCGCTCAGGTGCAGGCGGGGCTGCGCGAGTTGGCCATGCCACATGCCGAAGTGGCAGTGGCCGTGGGTGAGATCGACCCTGGCGATGAGGTCTCGTTCCTTCTGGCTGCCAACCCAGGGTCGCCGCTCCTGCCATTGGCGCGTGTCGCCAGTGGCGGTGAGCTCGCGCGCTCGATGCTCGCTCTGCGATTGGTGCTGACGGAGGCGCCCGACACGTTGGTCTTCGACGAAGTCGATGCCGGCATCGGCGGTGCTGCTGCGGTCGCGGTCGGCCGCAACCTGGCCACGCTCGGCGAGCGGCACCAAGTGCTCGTCGTCACCCATCTGGCGCAGGTCGCTGCTCTCGCGGACACCCAGGTGGTGGTCGCCAAGCACGTCGACGACGGTGCCACCTTCGCCTCGGCCGCGGTGGTGGTGGGTCCGGATCGGGTCGATGAGGTGGCGCGCATGCTCAGTGGCGACGAGGCCGGCGACTCGGCGCGGTTGCACGCTGCCGAACTGCTGGGCGATCGTGCTGATGCTGGGCTGATCTGAACGGCGCCAATGACGACCATCGACGGCATGCGGCGCGACACCGCCCTGGTGACGATCTGCACGCTGTTCTCGCGGGTCACGGGCTTCGGCAGGGTGATCGCCACGGCAGCGGTGTTGGGCAGCGGCGTGCTGGGCGACGTGTACCAGACGGCCAACATGATCCCGAACCTGCTGTTCGAGTTGGTGGCCGGCGGAGTGTTGCAAGCGGTGTTGCTGCCGGCGTTCGTCACCGCCCGTCGAGCGGGCGGCGACGAGGCACTGAGTCGCGCCACCAGGGCATCGGCTGGGCTGATCGTCGCCGGGCTGGCCGTGGTTGCGGCGGTGGGCATGGCCCTCGCTCCTGTGGTTGCTCACCTGCTGCTGCTCTCGGAACCATCGGCGGTGCTGGCCGACGACAAGGCGCGCCTGATGGTGCCGATGGTGCTCATGTTCGTGCCGCAACTGGTCTGCTACGGGGTTGCCACGGTGACTGGCGCGGCGCTCAACGCCCGCGGCAGGTATGTCGCGGCTGCGCTCGCTCCGGCCGTCAACAACGTCATCGTCATCGCCGCCTGCTTGGCTTTCCGGGCAGCGCGCGACGGCACAGTGGCCGACCTCGACTTGACGAACGGTCAGTTCCTGCTGCTCGCCGGCGGAACCACCGCCGGGGTGGTGGCCTTTGCTCTGACGCCGGCGTTGGCACTTCGCCGGAGCGGGGTCCAGTGGTGGCCGACATGGCAACCGCACCACCCCGCAGTGTGGTCGATGCGCCGCTCGTTCGGCTGGGCCACGTTGTCGGTCGTTGGCACGTTGGTGCCGACAGCAGCGGCGCTTGCGCTGGGCAACGGGGCCGAGGGAGGGGTGGCGGTGTTCGTCTACGCTTTCGCGTTCTACGTGCTACCGCATGCGCTCATCGCAGTGACCACCGCCACCACCTTGGCGCCGCGCGTTGCCGACGCGTGGCAGGCAGGCAGCGTGAACGACGTTCGCGATGCCATCGACAGGGCTGCGCACTGGGCGGTGCCGCTTCTCGCTCTCGCCGGCGCGGGTCTGGTGGCGTTGGCATGGCCGCTCACTCGTGTGCTCGCAGGCTTCGGTCAGACCGCCAGCCAGGGGCTCGAGCCCATTGCCCACGCACTGGTGGCGTTCGGGCCGGGTCTGCTCGGCTATGGCATCGCGTTCGTGATGACCAGGGTGCTGTTCTCGCTGGGCGATGTGCGCCATGCAGCGATGCTGATGGTCGTGGGCGCCGTGGTCGGTGTCGGCTGCATGGTGGTGATGTCGTCGGCCTTCCCCGCACGCGACCGAGCGGCGGCGTTGGCGATCGGCTACGGCGCCGCGCAGACGGTGTCTGCAGTGCTGCTGTGCCGACGGGTCAATCAGCTCACTGGTGCGATCAGTGGTCGGAGAGCGTTGTCGCTGGGAGCGGAAACGGTGGCTGCCGCTGTGTTGGCCGGAGCGACGATGGTGGCAACGGTGGCCTGTTTCGACGACACGCGGCGTCAGGCGTTGGCCGCGTTCCTGGTGGCGGGTTCGTTGGGTGTGGTGGTGTTCGCAATGGTGATGGGGGTGTTACGACGCGCTGAGTTGCGTGCTCGCCGACAGAGTTCGGCGAGCTGAGCGCCGTTCTCCGCTCCAGCGCACCACGCCAATCCCGCAGAGCACGATGATGGCGCCGCCGACGGCATCGAGGATGAAGTGGTTGGCGGTGACCACGATGGCAAACAGCGTGACCGACGGGTACATCACGGCAGCGCTGCGCCCAAACCGGCCGCCGATGCAGCGCCACATGACAATGGCGCACCACAGTGACCACCCGAAGTGGAGGCTGGGCATGGCCGCGTACGAGTTGGCGATGGTCTTGGCCACGCTCGATTGGTAGTCCCAAAGCCCACCGACTTGCTCGAGCGTGTCGACGAAGCACGCCGGCTTCACCAGCCCGCCCTCAGCGCCGAGCACCGGGATGTTGCCTTCGCACGAGAGGTACAGGCGTGGCGGAGCGAGAGGGAACGACCAGTAGCCGACCAGTGCCAGGCCTGTGGTGGCGCCGATGAGATTGCGCATTTCGCGGTACGCGCTGTGCCGCCGAACGAAAAGCCATACCAGCAGGCCGGCAGTGATGGCGAAGTGCAGCGTGCCGTAATAGACGTTCATCACCTTGATGAACCAGTGGGCACCGAGGAACGCCTCCTGAATGGGCTGCTCGTGATACAGGAACATCGCCTTCTCAGCCGAGACGATCCAGTTGGCGTTGCGATAGGCGCGGTTCTTCGCGTCACCGACGTCGGCGAGGCTGCGGATGGCGTTGTACACGTAGTAGAAGCCCACCACGATGGCAACCTCTCGGATCCAGGCGTGGCGCGACGGCCGACGAGCCGTTGGTTCCGCAGTCTCGGCGCTGCGGGTGGGCGCAGCGGTGTCGAGCTCGGCGGTCATGGGAGGCTGGTGAAGGCTGGGCTCACTGCGCCGGCGGCGCGGCGGGGGAGACGGCGAGTTCGGGGGAGGAATCGGGCACGGCCACGGGGCGGTGGGATCGCTCGATGCGCGAGGCGCCCCAGCAGGCTGCAGCAACAACGAGTGCGCCCCCGACAGCGTCGAGCACATAGTGGTTGGCAGTGACGATGATGGCGAAGAAGGTGAACGACACGTGGAACCAACCAGCGCGCCGCAGCCAGCGCGAGCGCCCGTACCACGACACGGCAAGACCGCACCACAGCGCCCACCCGAAGTGGAAGCTGGGCATTGCGGCGTAGGGGTTGGTGATGGCCTTGACGGCCTCCGACTTGTACGACCACAGCTGCTTGCCGGCGTTGAACGTGTCGACGTAACACTCACCGAGTGCCGGCGCATCGGGTGCCGCAGCGACTGGGATGCTGTCGTTGCACGGCAACATGCGCGGCGGCGCCAACGGAAACAGCCAGAAGATGGCGAGGCCGACGATCATCATGATGCCGAAGACATTGCGCATGTGACGGTAGCCCTCTTTGCGGAAGAGGAACATCCACACCATCACTGCGACCGTGACCAGGAAGTGCGCGGTGCCGTAGTAGCTGTTGGTGAAGCTCACCAGCCAGTCGAACGGCAGGACCAGCTGCTGCAGCGAGCGCTCGAAGGCCAGGAAGGTGGCTTGCTCGATCTCGACGATCCAGCGGGCGTTGCGGAAGGCATCGGGGCTGGCACCGGTGTCGGCGCCACCACGAATGAGCTCGTAGAGCTTGTAGACGACGAGTGCGATGGCCAGCTCGCGCCACCATCGCAAGCGAGGGCGCGTGGCCGCAACGACCGTGCGCTCATCGAGCTGAGGTGGGTGCTGCGCGACGTCGATCACAGAAGACCGATTCTAGTCGGTGCCGGGCGCGTCGACCTTGCGTTTCCACACTTCCGCATCTCCGATGGTCGCGGTGGGCTGGTAGTCACGTTCGATGGCCGCGGTGATGGCCCCGGTCTCGTCGCACTGTTCGAAGGGCTGGACGCGAAACACCACGTCAGGGGCATCGAGGCCGGTGAGGTAGGCCAGCAACCGTTCCTGGGCATCGCGGGCCAGGCGGACGTGGTCTTCCCACAGGTATGGATAGGTCGGCGCTACGCCCACCTCGCTGTACAGCGCCGCGTCGGCACAGTAGACGTAGAACGTGGGCGCACGAGGACCGGGCTGCTCGCGAACCCAGTGCGCGAGCTCGGAATTGGTGTCGACGATGTCGCCGAGGATGAGCCGAGGGTTGGCGATGAGTGGCACGGCGCACAGCACGCTGACGAGCACAGTGGGTCCGATCGCCGTCACCCACTGCTGCCTGACGCGCGGCACCGCCACGCCCGCCAACGCAGCGAGTGGGAAGGCCAGGATCACGAAGTAGTGCCGCCAGAAGCTGCCGCCGGTGGCGAAGGCTATGCACGAGGCGAGGGTCCACAGCGCAATGAACCAGCCGCCGTCGGTGCGCGGCAACCAACGTGGTCTCCGGTGCTCGCCGCGCAGCGCGATGAAGAGGGCCGGGGCCATCACGGGAGCAGTGAACGCGAGGCTGGTGAGCAAGCGACCGAATTCGGGTGACGACACGGCACTGCGGGCATCGACCCGGAAGCCGGCGACGACGTAATAATAGGTGTCCCAGCCGAGAGTTGTGCCGTGCCAGATGCACAGCGCCGGCAGCACCACGGTACCGAGCCCGAACAGAGCCAGTTCCGCCGTGACCTGTCCGAGAGAACGGCGGCGAGTGATGAGCATGACCAGCGACCATGCACTGACCACCAGGACGACGTCGAATGACGATTGCTTGATGGTGAGCGCCGCGCCGGCGAGCAGACCGCCGAACATGATCCAGCGTCTGGACAGTCGGCTGGTACCGACCGCGGCTGCAATTGCGAGCCCGGGCAATGCGAAGCCGGCCGCAAGCAGTTCGCCATTGGCCGCGAAACCTTCGAGCATCGGCGACGCCGAGAGCAGCGCTGCGAACCATGCGGCGTACACAGCGGCACGAGTGCCGGCGAACATCCCCACAATTGCAGCGGTGGCGGCGATTGCGGTGGCCCCGAGCAAGATGGCCAGGACCCGAACCGAGGGCGCGTTGGTGAACGGCAGGGCGTCCCAACCTCTGAAGAGCAACAGCACGCCCTGAGGACGGTCGACCCAGACGTCGCGGTAGAGCGGCGAGCCGCTCGACCAGCTGCGGGCGGCAGAGAGAGCGCCGCCCTCGTCGGCGAGCAGGCCTTCGAACACGAACCGCACGCGCAGCAGTGCAGAGAACGCGACAGCTGACGCGATGGACCTGTGCGGCGTGCCGAACAAGACACGCAGGAATGGCACCGGCTACCCCTTGACGACCGGGTCGGGCGCCATACGTGAGGCATCGACCAGCAGCGGGTGCGCCTTGGGACGGAACACCCAGGTGCGCAGCAGCGCGAAACGGATGGCTGCGAGCGGCAGCCACACGCCGAGCAGGGCGAGCGACTCGCGCCACAACGGGCCGTGGGCTAGCACGGCGACGAACACAGTGGCCGTGAGACCGACCAGGAAGGTGACGGCGAGCCGGAGCAGGTGTGTGCCCCTGTCGACTCGACCGCGGTGCCCGAAGGTGAAGCGCCGGTTCGCCCAGGAGTTGAACAGCGTGACTGCGCCGAACGCCACACCGGCAGCGACCGGCGCCGACAGGAGCGTGCGGCCGCCCAAGAACAGGCCCAGGCTGGAGGTGGTGCTGAGCAAGCCGATAACGGCGAAGCTGACGAACTGGCGGCCCATGTCGTCGGCAAGGTGGGGCCGTGCGTTGTTGCCCAGGTCGGCGATGCCGCCCCCTTTCGCGAACAGCGAGGCGACGCGAGCGACGCCCTTCAGATCCTCGCGCGCCGTGGACACGATCTGTACCCGGCTGTCGGGGTCGTCGACCCAGTCGACCGGCACCTCGAGCACTCGCAACCCGTTGTGCTCGGCGAGCAACAGCAGTTCGGTGTCGAAGAACCAGGCGTTGTCGACGACCAGCGGCAGCAGCTTCTGTGCGATGTCGGTACGGATGGCCTTGAACCCGCACTGTGCATCGCGGAACCGGTTCAAGAAGACGATGCGCAGGATGAGGTTGTAGCACCGGGAGATGAGCTCGCGTCGCGGCCCACGGGCGACCAGCGCACCCGGAGCCAGGCGCGACCCGATTGCCAGCTCGCTATGGCCGGAGTGAATGGCGGCGACCATCGGCAGCAGCGCGTTGAGGCCGGTGGACAGGTCGACATCCATGTACGCGACGACTTCTGCTGTGGAGCTGGACCACGCAGTGCGCAGCGCGAGGCCGCGCCCCTTGGTGCTGAGCTGGACAACACGCACATGCTCGAGTTCGCCGGCGAGCGCGAGCGCAATGTCGGGGGTGCCGTCGGTGGAGGCGTTGTCGGCGATGGTGATCTGCCAGGAGAACGGGAACTCGGTCGACAGGTACGCATGCAGACGCTCGATGCTGATCTTGAGGACCTTTGCCTCGTTGTAGGTAGGAACGATGATGTCGGCGACCAGCACGGGTTGCGATGCTAGTCAGGCGCCGATGGTCCCACCACTCACCGGTTGGCTGAGGTAGTCTGCAGTCCCGTTGTCAGTACATGGAACGGAAGGTCGAGCACGATGCCGAAGCACATTTTCGTGACCGGAGGCGTTGCCAGCTCCCTTGGCAAGGGTCTCACCGCGTCATCCCTGGGCAGGCTGCTCAAGATGCGTGGTCTGCGGGTCACCATGCAGAAGCTCGACCCGTACATCAACGTCGACCCGGGCACGATGAACCCGTTCGAGCACGGTGAGGTGTTCGTCACCGATGACGGCGGCGAGACCGACCTCGACCTGGGCCACTACGAGCGGTTCATCGACGAGCCGCTCACCCGCAACAGCAATGCCACCACGGGCAGCATCTACCAGGCCGTGCTGGCGGCGGAGCGCCGTGGCGACTACCTGGGCAAGACCGTGCAGGTCATCCCGCACATCACCGACGAGATCAAAAGCCGAATCACGCGTTTGGCCACCGACGACGTCGACGTGGTCATCACCGAAGTCGGTGGCACGGTCGGCGACATCGAGATCCTGCCGTTCCTCGAAGCGCTGCGCCAGTTCCGCACCGATGTCGGCCGCGACAACATCTGCTACATCCACGTGACGCTGGTGCCGTTCATCGGGCCCTCCGGTGAGCAGAAGACCAAGCCCACGCAACACTCGGTCACCGAACTGCGCAGCCGCGGCATCCAGCCCGACATCATCGTGTGTCGCAGCGAGGCGCCGCTCAGCGACAAACTCAAGCGCAAGATCTCGAACCTGTGCAACGTCGACGAGAACGCAGTAGTCAACGCTGCCGACGCACGCAACATCTACGAGCTGCCGCTCATCCTTCACGAAGAGGGGCTCGACTCCGTGGTGTGCGATCGCCTGCGCATCGACGCTCCCATCGATCTCACCTCGTGGCAGGAAGTGGTGGCCAAGGTCGAGGCGGCCACCCGGCCGGTGCAGATCGGCCTGATCGGCAAGTACGTCGACTACCAGGACGCGTACCTGTCGGTGGTCGAGAGCCTGAAGCACGCCGGCATCCACCACGGTGCAAAGGTGGAGGTCGACTGGATCCAGGCCGAGGAAGTGGAAGGTCTGCTCGCTGCCGGTCGGCTGGCCAACCTCGACGGCATCGTCATCCCGGGCGGCTTCGGCGACCGCGGCTTCGAGGGCAAGGTGGCTGCCGCCGGGTACGCCCGAGAGCACGACATCCCGTGCCTCGGGCTGTGTTTGGGGCTGCAGGCCATGACCATCGATTTCGCTCGCAACGTGATGGGCTTGGTCGATGCGAACAGCACCGAGATGAACCCGGCCACCACGCACCCGGTCATCGACCTGATGCACGACCAGCGCGATGTCAGTGACAAGGGCGGCACACAGCGCTTGGGGGCGTACTACGCCATCCTCGAACCAGGCAGCCGCGTGCACCGCGCGTATGGCGAGCCGGTAGTGAGCGAGCGTCACCGCCATCGCTACGAGCTCAACGCACAGTGGAAGCCACGCATGGAGGCCGCCGGCCTGCGTTGCACGGGATTGTCACCCGACCGGCGCCTCGTCGAGTTCATCGAACTCGACGATCACCCGTTCTGGGTGGCCACGCAGGCGCACCCCGAGTTCAAGAGCCGGCCCGACCGGCCGCACCCCTTGTTCCGCGACCTCACCGAGGCAGCACTGGCACGTCGTGAGGCGCGTGTGCCGGCCCTGCGCGCTGTCACCGACGTCGCGACACCGTCGGTGGCGTGAAGCGACTGTGACCGCGTTCCGCCATCTCGGCGATCGGCTCGTCCATCAGGGCCACATCTGGCATGTCGCCGTCGGTAGCTATGAATCACCCGAAGGTGAGGTCTTCGAGCGCGACATCGTTCGCTCGCCGGGCGCGGTCGCTGCAGTTCCGCTGCGCTTCGACGAAGCGGGTGAACCTCGACTGGTGCTGGTTCGCCAATACCGCGCACCGTTCGACGACTACGTGCTCGAGATACCCGCCGGTATGCGCGACGTGGCGGGTGAGCCGACCGAGCTGACGGCCGCTCGCGAGTTGGTCGAGGAAGTTGGACTGGTCGCAGGCACGCTCGAGCATCTCCTCGACATGTACCCGTCCGCCGGCATGACCGACTCGGTGCTCACCCTGTTCCTCGCCACCGACCTCACAGAGGTGCCGCGCGAGACACACGGGCCCGAGGAGGCGCACATGGAGGTGCTCGACATCTCGCTCGACGACGCAGTGGCGATGGTGTTGCGTGGCGAGATCCGCGATGCGAAAACGGTGATCGGGCTGCTGCTGGTCGACCGACGGTTGCGGCACGGTGCTGCGGGGTGACGGTGGCCGAGGCCGTCGAACTGCCGATCGAGGCAGAGGACTTCCTGACGTGGATGGCCACCGAACGCGGTCGCTCGGCCAACACACTCGCTGCGTACCGTCGTGACCTGGCGGGGTACCAGCGCTGGCTGGTCGAGCACGGTCTGACGGTGCACACGGTCGACCGTGCGGCGCTCGACAGGTTCGTTCAGGCGCGACGTGCCAGCGGCGCTGCGGCATCGAGCGTGGCGCGCCAGTTGGCGGCGACTCGGATGCTGCACCGGTTCCTCGGCGAGGAAGGTGTTCGGCCCGACGACCCCTCGGCCGACGTGGAGGGCGTTCGGGTTCCTGCCGGCATCCCGCACCCGCTGACGGAGGAAGAGGTGGGTCGTCTGCTCGATGCGGTGGTGGCCACTGACCCCGCGTCGCGACGCGATCGGGCGCTGCTGGAGCTGCTCTACGCCACGGGTGCTCGGATCAGCGAAGCGTGTGGCCTGTCGCTGGGCGACATCGACCTCGACAATCGGTTGGTCCGGGTGTTCGGCAAGGGGGCCAAGGAGCGTGTGGTGCCCTTCGGGCGCAGCGCAGCGACGACGTTGGGGGAGTGGTTGGTCGAGGGTCGTCGTCACTTGGAACCTGCGCGGTGGGCTCGGCGCGGTGACCAGGAGGCCGTGTTCCTGAATACCCGCGGCGGCCGACTCAGCCGTCAGGCAGCCTGGGCTGTGGTGAACAAGTACGGCGAACGTGTCGGGCTGGCGGACAGGCTCTCACCTCACGTGCTTCGTCACTCGTGCGCCACGCATCTGCTGGACCACGGGGCCGACCTCCGCATCGTGCAGGAGATGCTCGGCCACGCCTCGATCTCGACCACGCAGGTGTACACGAAGGTCAGCCAGGAACGGCTGTGGCAGGTGTACCGCCAGGCGCACCCGAGGGCCGAGCAGAAATGAGTGTCCTGCGTGCAATGCCACACCTTGCTCGCCGATTCATCACTTCGCTGTCGCGGCGCGAGCCTCCCGAGGTCGACACCGAATGGGTGCGCAGTCAGTTGCTGCCGGGCGAAGTGGCATTGTGGCAACAGATGTCGGTGCAGGATCGGCGCCACGCCGTTTTGGTGGCACGTCGCTTCGTGGCGTTGGTCGACCAACCCGATCGCGAAGAGGTGGCCGGCGCGCTGCTGCACGACGTCGGCAAACAAGCCAGTGGGCTGGGCACCTTCGCGCGTGTCGCGGCCACGCTGGTCGGACCACGCGGTGACCGATTCAGGAAGTACCACGACCATCAGGCACTTGGCGCCGCGATGGCTGGCGATGCCGGCTCGACGGCAGTCACCATGGCGCTCGTCGGCGGCCGCGGCCCGTTGGCTCCCATGCTCGCGGCAGCCGACCACGTGTAGCCTCGGCGCCGGCAGATCGGTGGGTCAGCTGGGGAGCAGGCCGATGGCGCGCTGCGTGCGGTCGAGCGTGGCGGCAGCGACGGCGCCGGCCTTCTCCGCACCCTTGCGCAGCAGCCGCTGCAGCTCGCCGCGGTCGGCCATCAGTTCGGCGTAGCGTGCCTGCACCGGCCGCAACAGTTCGACCACCGCTTCGCCCGTGTCGTTCTTCAGGGGTCCGTACTGGGTGTAGCGGTCGGCGACCACCACGGGCGACTCGCTGGTAGCCGCGGCCAGGATCTCGAGCAGGTTGCTGACGCCCGGCTTGGCCTCGCGGTCGAAGCGGACCTCGCTGTCGCTGTCGGTGACCGCCCGTTTGAACTTCTTCATGATGGCGGACGGTTCCTCGTGCAGGTAGACGAGCCCGCTGTCGGTGGTGGCCGACTTGCTCATCTTCGAGGTGGGGTCCTGCAGGTCCATCACACGAGCGCCAGCCTTTGGCATGACGGCCTTGGGCAGCACGAACGTGTCGCCGAAGCGATGGTTGAAACGAACGGCGATGTCGCGGGTGATCTCGATGTGCTGGCG
>Ga0105047_10012671_pt1 | contig 13548 bp, 14 predicted proteins | sample MAT04_FD_78384 | JGI IMG/M metagenome (GOLD analysis project Ga0105047, IMG submission 78384) | Freshwater microbial communities from Lake Fryxell liftoff mats and glacier meltwater in Antarctica - MAT-04 (megahit assembly) | ecosystem: Environmental > Aquatic > Freshwater > Ice > Liftoff...
GCGACGCGCATGCGATGGGTAGCGTTACGGCTTCCGATGACCGGGACGGAGAGGTCCACCTCGACGTCGACATCGACCTGGCCGCTGATCGCGTCGAGCACGCGCCAGTCGAGCAGCGGCTCGCTCTACTGGCACATGGCAACCGCGGGCCGCAGGTGTTCCGCGCCGATGAGTCGTTCGCCCGTTGTCGCATCGGGAAGTCTGGGGCATGATCGAAGCGTGCCGCTGGCTCGCGTCCCCCACCACATCGTCAGCAGCCGTCCGGGCGGCTCGCACGGGCTCCGACGGAGCCGCTGATGGCGCGGCTTCGGGCTCTCTGCCTGCCGCTTGCCTGCGCCCTCGTGCGCGCAGGTCGAGTCCGCGTACGCGCAGCGCCCCGATCTCACAGCCGCGGCCGAGCAGCTCTTCGAGGAAGGCCGTGCGCTCCTCGCGCAGAACGAGCTTGCCGAAGCGTGCCCGAAGCTCGCCGAGAGTCATCGCCTCGATCCTGCCGTCGGCACGCTCTTGAATCTGGGCGAGTGCTACGAGAAGGCCGGAAAGACCGCGAGCGCATGGGCGACCTACATCGAGGCCGATACCCTGGCGCGGCGACTGGGTCAGGGCGCGCGCGCGGAGTTCGCGGCCAGCCGAGCCAGGGTGCTCGGCGCGAGCCTGCCGATGCTCTCGATCGACGTGACCCCCACGCGTGACGGCGCGGGTGCTGTCGCCGTCACCGTCAAGCGCGATGGCGAGGTGATCGCGGAGCCGGCGTGGCGGACGTTCGTGCCCGTCGATCCCGGCGAGCATCGAATCGAGGCGTCCGCGCCCGGCTTTCGTCCGTTCACTCGAACGATCTCGGTGACTCCAGGCGAACGCGCGCACGTCGCGGTCCCCGCGCTCGAGGCCGCCGACCCAGCGGCGAGTGTCTCGTCCTCCTCGCATCTGCGAACGCTCGGCGTCGCTCTCGTCGGCGCGGGTGCGTTGACGACCGGCGCAGGCCTCTTCTTCGGCGCGCGCGCCCGCTCGAGGAACGACGACGCTCGGAGCAACTTTTGCAACGGCGTGACGTGCACTTCGCGAGGCGAGACTCTCCTGAACGAGGCCGACACCGCTGCCACGTGGTCGACCATCCTCGTCTCCGTCGGCGTGACAGCGCTCGTGGGCGGCATCGTCCTCTACCTGGTGGCGCCGAAGGGCAAGAAGTCCAGCGTCGCGTGGACGACCGGAGCGACCTTCTGATGCGCCGGTGGCTCACGGTGGGCATCGTCCTCTCGGCCTGGTCCATTGCGGCCTGCGCCACGATCCTCGGCATCGAGCACTTCCCCGTCGACGACGGCACGGACGCAACGCAAGACCGCGGGAGCGACGAAGCCTCGGTAGACGCGACCGAGCCCTGCGTCGAAAACCTCGCGCTCGGCTGTCAGGCAAGCTGTCCCCACGCGTTCTGTGACGACTTCGATCTCGACGACGCCGGGATCGGTGCCAGATGGGTGAGCTCGTACACGCCGAGCGGCGGGCCGCTCCTTCGCCTCGCCCCCGACGGCGGAGCCCATGCCGGACGTATCGACTCGGGCACATCGCCGCCGTTCGGCTTCGAGGCGTTCGTCACGACCGACGCCGGCTCGAGCTACGTGTTCATCGCCAACAAGCTCGACAGGCATCCGCCAGGCCCAGGCTTCGTTGGTCTGCGGTATCGGTTCCAGACGGTCGTGGGCGCGCTCGATCTCAGCACGCTGGGAGGGCCCGTACCGGACGCCGGTGCTGCCGTGGTGGCCATGCTCGGCCCTTCGGCGTTCGGGAGCCCGGTCTTCGCCATCGTCATCACGTCCGGCGGCTTCTATCTCGTGGTCGGAATTGATCCCACGTTGCGACAGATCAACGCCACCATCACCGAGATCGCGACCACGGACCTGAAGAGCTTCGGCGGCCAACCGTTCCTCTTCGACGTCTTCGTCACGACGCGCGCGCGCGCGATCGCCGAGAAGCTCACCTCTTGCGCAAAGGTCACGGAGTCCACGGTCATCGCGGTGCGCGTGAACAACTTCGCGAACGGATGCACGGCGCTGAAGACCGACCTGGCGGACCTCGTGTGGACGCAGGATCCGATAATTGCGCTCGGGCTCGGCACCTGGACCGACGGTACCGCCCGGCTCGTGCACGACAATGCGATCGTCGACTTTCTCGAGTGAGCCCCACGCCGTTCGCAGCGACTCGAATCGCGCTTGTTGTTTGCTTCTTGCGGCGCGCGGGCCAATGATTCGCCGCTGATTTCCTTCCGCCTGTTCGCCGCAGGGAGTACCTCGCTCGCAGCGCTGGGTGCATGTCTCTTCGCCGCATGCACCTCGACGACGATCGCGCCTCCGAGCGCGGTCGCTCCGATGCGACGCCTGCCGAAGACGCGACCGCCGAGCCCGACGACGCCGGCGGTGACGCGACAGACGGAGTCCCCGCGGCGTTCGGCGAGCCCTGCACGGTCGGCGATGACACCACGTGCGGCTCGGGGCTCTTCTGTCTCTCCGGTCCGGCGGGCGGTGACATCGGCTTCTGCACGAAGACGTGCCTGAAGACTTCGGGCGCGGCGTGTGCTGGCACACCGGAGGGAACTGCCGCGTTCTGCTTGGTCACGGACGTGAACAGCAGCGGCGCTCCTGCGTCGTCTGACAGGCAGTACGGGACCGTCTCGTCGTCGCGCGACCCGACCGCGCGCCGGGCATCGAGGCATCCACGGGACGCGGAGGAATGCTGAGCTGGCTGCGCGTCGGCTCATCCTCGGGTGGGTCGGAGCCAAGGGTGCCACTTGGAGCTTGCCGCTTCCGGCCCTGACTTGGAGCTCGTCGAGAGTCGACGCGTGCGACGGCGTGCGCTCGAAGAGCAGCGCGCACCTCTCTCGAAGAGAAGCAGGGACCACACTACCCGGTCGCGCCGTCGCGACCAACGAGTTTGCGGCGCTGGCACGCGGCATGAATGGCACGTCCACATGCGGACCGTGACGACGCGCTGGGCTCTCTGGGTAGCTGCCGCTTCTCTGGCGCTCTCGGGTGCAGCGTGCGCCGCGCCGACCGAGGACGACGGCACGAGCGCCCAGTCCGACGCGCTCGCCACGGTCGGGACGCTCATCCCCGAGACCGCGCCGACCGCGGCCATCGTGCTCGCCAACGCCGATCTCTTCGCCGGGATCAACGAGCTGCACTACACGCTGCTGCGCGGGCTCTACTCCGACCGAGCGCTCGACGACGTGAAGGTCATCTACCTCACGCCTGACGACAGCAGCGACGTGGTCACCCCGCTGCGCGCGAAGGACGGCGACCGCCTGACGGGCCGCTTCTCGACGCGGTTCGCGTCCGAGATTGCGTCGGGGCGCCTCGTGCGAACCAAGGCCGCCGTCGAGACCAACTGGTCACGCGACTACTTCCCGTTGACCGTCAAGGATTCGGCGGCGTCGAGCGCCGTGAAGAGGGCGATTCGCTTCGACTACGACGTGATGCCCAGGACCGGACCGGCGGCCGAGTCCGCGGCGCAGGCACTAGGCTTCACGGTGACCAAGTCCGACCTCACGCTCGAGGGCGGCAACATCATGGTCGACGAGGACGCGACGCTCTTCGTCACGACCAAGATCCTCACGCACAACCCGTCCAAGACCAAGCCGCAGATCGAGGCCGAGCTGCGACGAACCCTCGGCGCGAAGGAGATCGAGTGGCTCGCGCCCCTCCCTGGCGAGAGCACCGGACACGTCGACATCTTTGCCAAGGTCCTGGGAGGAAAGGGGGTCCTCGTGGCGGCGAGCGACAGCGTCTGCGGCGCCGACGCCCCGCCCGCCTGTAGCCAGCGCAAGCCCGCCCTCGATCTGGCCGCCAAGGCGTTCGAGCGCCGCGGCTATCGCTGAAGCGCGTGCTGAACGCAGACAGTGACGGCGACGTGCGCGCGCTCACGTACTCCAACTCGCTGCTCGTCAACGGAACGGCGTTCGTCCCGATGTACTTCGATCCGGCTGCGGCCGACGATCTGGTCGTGACGATGGAAGGGCCGCAGGTACCCGCCAAGGCGATCATCAAGGACTGCAACCAGCGCAATCCCTTCCCCGGCACAACCGACCTCGCGGCGGATCTGGTCGCGCGCGAGCGAGCCCGCTGCGCGATCGAGGGCGTGGTCAAGGCCTCCAAGCTCGCTGGGGCCGCCTCGCCGTACCTCGAGTACAGCCTGCGCATCGCGCAGCGTGACACGGAAGCAAAGAAGGCCTACGAGTCGCTGGGGCTGCGCGTCCAGCAAGTGCCGAGCTCCGCGATGATCAACTTCGGCGGCTCGGTTCACTGCGTGACGATGCAGCTTCCGAAGTGACGACCGCGGGCGCGGCCCGGGATCGAGCTCTCGAATCGAGACTTCAGGAGCGCCCGGCGCGAGGACGCGGGATTTCGAGATCGATGAGCCAGGTCTGGAGAGTCCGCCGTGAGATGCCGAGGAGTTCGGCAGCGCGCGTCTGGTTCCACTGGACCGTCTCGAGCGTCTCGAGCACGCGTCGACGCTTCTCGGCCGTCGGGCTCTCGGGCTCCCCCAACGGCGGCGTCGTCGCGGACGTGGATGCGGGCGGTGGTACCGAGGCAGCCGGCTTCTCGTAGCCGAGCGACTCGAAATGGATGTCGGCCGGCTCGAGCGTGCCCCCGGTGCAGAAGAGGAGGCTCCGCTGGATGACGTTGCGCAGCTCGCGCACGTTGCCCGGCCACGGATACGAGATGAGGCGCTCCACGGTAGCCTCGGCGAGCGTCGGCACGACGGCGCGCCCCTGCTCCGCGGCGGCGCGCTCGAGAAGCCAGATGGCCAGCGGGACGATCTCCGTTCGCCTCTCGCGCAGCGGCGGGATGATCACCGCGACGCCGTCGAGACGAAAGAACAGGTCCTCGCGGAACCTTCCGGCGGCGACCTGCTCGCGCAGATTGCGGTTGGTGGCGCTCACGAAGCGGACATCGACGGCGCGCGGCTTGAGCGCTCCGATGCGCATCACCTCGCCATTCTCGACGACGCGAAGGAGCTTCGCCTGCGTGGCTAGCGGCATCTCACCGAGCTCGTCGAGGAAGAGCGTGCCGCCGTTCGCTGCCTCGAGCAGCCCCGGCTTGGCCTGCGCCGCCCCAGTGAACGCCCCGCGTTCGTACCCGAAGAGCTCGGCTTCGAGGAGCGACTCGACGAGGGCCGCGCAGTTCAGCTTCACGAACGCCTTGTCGGCGCGTGGCGACGAGGCGTGGACCCGGGTAGCCAGGACCTCCTTGCCGACGCCGGTCTCACCGAGCAAGAGAACGCTCAGCTTGCTGCGCCCTGCGACCTCGAGGACCTCGTGAACGCGCTGCATCAAGGGATCGATGACGACCACGTCGCTGCTTCCCGAGCGTGACGCGTTGGGGGTTCCGCGATTCACGAGCGAGACGAGCACGGCGCCGAGCTCCACCATCGCGCCCGTCGGAATCGGCGTCTTCACGCCGCGCTCGATCCGCCTTCCCGCCACCACCGTGCCATTCGGACCGCCCAGGTCCTCGATGCAGATGGGCGCCCCGAGGTGGAGCGTTGCGTGCTTGCGTGACATCGACGCGTCGTCGATAGTGATGTCTGCCTCGGCAGAGCGCCCGATGGTCATCGTGCCGGACGCGGGCAAGAGGTGGACGCTGTGCCCGCCCTTCCACATCGCGACGAGCTCGCTCTCCGAGCGCGTCGCCACGTCGAGGGTGACGGTGGGCGCTTCACGCGATGTCATCGGGGCTCCATTTACTACGTCGGGCTCTCTTCGCGAATCACTTGCGTCGGTGGAGCTCACGTGGATCGACGGAGACGACGGGCGCGGCCGAAGGTTGCGCCGACGGGGATCCGGTCGCCGACGGAGCGTCCGGGCGCGGCGGAGCCGCCGTGACCGGCCGGCGGCGTGGGCCAGGCGCCGGCCTTGCCGAGACCGAAGGCGAGGAGGCCGCGACGGTCCCCGTAGCCGCCGGGGCGGCCGACGGATCGGCGACGGCGCTCGGCGCTACCGCACTGGGGGCTGCCGGGGGAGCGCTGGACGACGCGATCGACGCCGGGGCATTGAGATTCACGCGAGAGCCACGGGCTCGCACTCCGAAGACGATCCCCGCGAAGGCGAGGCCGACGAGGACGGCCGGCAGGACGACGCGCAGACGCCTCGAAGACCCCCGAGCCACGGGAGGCATCTCCTTCGTCGTCGCCACCATCGTCGAAGCGGTCGCGACGGGCTGAATCGCCTCGATCTCGGCGACGAGCGCGCGTCGCGTCTCGAGCGCCTCTTCGGCCAAGCGTTGCACCCAGAGGGCGACACGACGAGCAGGGGCTGGCGGCACGGCGCGCTCGATGGCGATGATCATCTCGCGCGCCGTCTGGTAGCGCGCCTCCGGTGCGCGCGCGAGCGCCCGCATGGCCACCGCGTCGAGCGGCGTCTCGCGCTTCCCGACCGAGCCCGGAGGGTCGACCGCGAGCGTGCCCGTATGGAACGCGAGCGCCTCGCCCATGTCCCGGAAGAGGCGGCGCCCTGCGAGCATTTCCCAGAGAACCGCCCCAGCAGCCCAGAGGTCTGCGCGCTGATCGACGGCACCTCCCATCTGCTCGGGGGGCATGTAGACGATCTTGCCCTTCACCTGGCCGTCGGCGGTCGTCTGCATGCGGCCTGCGGCCTTCGCGACCCCGAAGTCGACGACGCGCGAGACGCCGTCCACGCCGACGAGGACGTTCTGCGGAGACACGTCGCGATGCACGATCGAGAGCACCGCCCCGCCTGGCCCCGTGGCGGAGTGAGCGGCGTAGAGCCCTTCCAGGATGTCGACCAGGATGGCCGACGCAATCGCCGGCTCGACCGGCTCGTAGCGATCGCGCGCGGTTCGCAGGAGACGGCCCAGCGACTCTCCTGCGATGTACTCCATGACGAGGAAGAGCTCGCCGCCGTCGCTCACGATGTCGAGTGTGCCGACGACGTTCGGGTGCTGGACTCGCGCCGCGACGTTCGCTTCGTCGAGGAACATGGCGACGAAGTCGGGGTCCTTTGCGTACTGCGGGAAGAGCTGCTTGATCGCGACCACGCGCGAGAATGCCCCCTCGCCCCGAAGCGTCCCGAGCGAGACGCGGGCCATTCCTCCGACGGCGAGCTCGCCGTGGACGACGTAGTGCCCTATCGGTCGTGCGTCCGTCACCCATGGATGATGCCTCAGCTGCGGCCCGAGGACCAACGTTCTCGGGCCGAGGTCTTCGAGCATTGTCGCGATCATGGCCCCCTCTGGGGGGCGCGAACCTCGCTTCTGATACGCTGGTCGCGTGAGGGTTCCGCGAACCCGTGGGCGAGTCGGAACCGTCCTCGGCGAAAAGTGGCGCGTGGAGAGAGCGCTGGCCGCCGGCGGGATGGCTTCGGTCTACGTCGCGCTCAACATCAACACGGGCTTCCGTGCCGCGGTCAAGGTCCTCGCCGACGAGGTCGTCGGCGACGAGGCGACGAGAACGCGCTTCTTGCGCGAAGGCTACTATGCGAACTCGGTTGATCACGAGGGCGTCGTCAGCATCATCGACGACGGTGTGACCGACGACGGCGCGCCGTACCTCATCATGGATCTGCTGGAAGGCGAGACGCTGGAAGAGCGCCGCCGCGCGGCGTCCGGCAAGCTCCCTTTTGAGGACGTCATCGACGTCACGCTCGCCGTCGCCGAGATCCTGGCGGCCGCTCACGACGAGGGGCTCGTGCATCGCGACGTGAAGCCACAAAACATCTTCCTCACGAAGGACGGCCACGTGAAGCTGCTCGACTTCGGGATCGCCGGCAGGAGTCAGACGGAAGATTCCACGCGCACCGGCGCGGGATACGGCACCCCGATGTACATGGCGCCCGAGCAGATGACCGGGGACGAGCACATCGACGCTCGCGCCGACGTCTTTGCCCTCGCGTCGACGATGCATCGCCTCCTGTCGGGTGAATTTCCGTTCAAGGCGACGGGGTTTTCGGAATACCTCGTCGCGACCCTGAGAACGAAGCCGCCCCGGCTCGACACACTCGTCCCCGAGGTGCCTCCGGCCGTCGCTGACGTAGTCGATCGCGCGCTCTCGGCCGAGCCCGACGCCCGCTACGCGGACGGCCGAGCGTTCGCGTCGGCGATCGTCAAGGCGCTTCACGCTAACGGTGCGCCGCGGGCGACCGAGAGCGAGAGCGACAACGACACCGTCGTGCTCCCGACATTGAAGATGAACGCCGGCGAGATCGGACAAACGACGGTCATGGAGAGGAGCGCACTGCCCATCGCCGTGAGCTCGAAGCTCACGCCGTCGATCCCCTCTGACAAACCCGCGTCGATGCCCCCGCTCGCGTCGACGTCCCCGCTCGCGTCGACGTCCCCGCTCGCGTCGATGTCCCTGCTCGCGTCGAAAGCGCCTGCTCCGCCGAAGTTTCCCGTCCGAAGCGCGCTGGCGGTGGTGCTCGTCTTGGCTGCGATCGTGGCATTCGCTGTGCGCTACCGCCACTGACCGGAGGCCGGTTAGCCCAATTCTCCGCCTCGGGGTCGGATAGAATCACGCGATGGAGACACCGCTTCTCGGCGCCCTCATCGCCGACCGCTACGTACCGAGGTCCATGCTGGGATCGGGCGGCAATGCCATCGTCTTCCTCGCCGACGACCGGCGAACCGGGGGCGCGGTTGCGCTGAAGGTTCTTCATGAGGCCTACCGCCGAGATGTCGAGGCGACGATGCGCCTCGAGCGCGAAGGGCGCCTCGCTGGAAGCCTGAACCATCCGAACATCTGCCGCGTCATCGACCTCGGCCGGCTGGCCGATCAGAGCCCGTTCATCGTGATGGAGCCGTTCGTCGGCGAATCACTGCTCGACCGGATCGCTCGTGCCCGCCAGTTCGCCGTCGACGAGGCGGTCGACGTCATCTTCCAGCTCCTGGCAGGGCTGAGCGCGGCGCACCATCGCCGGATCGTTCACCGCGACATCAAGCCGGCGAACGTGTTCCTCGTGCCCGTCGGCCCGCGCTCCACCGTCGTGAAGCTGCTCGACTTCGGCGGTGCGTTCGCCCTGGACGCGTCGACTCCCGACGGTCTGCCGCTCACCCAGGCGGGGCTCGTCGTCGGCACGCCGATGTACATGGCGCCGGAGCAAGCCCAAGGCCTCCGCGACTTCGACAGCCGAACCGACCTCTACGTTTGCGGCGTGCTCCTCTATCAGCTGGTGTCGGGCTCGCTGCCGTTCCTCGAATCGAGCGTGCGCGATCTCCTGGAGGCCATCGCTTTTCGCCGGCCGCGCCCCATTCTCTCGGTGCGGCCCGACCTCTCGCCCGAGCTCGTGGCGGTCATCGAGCGCGCGATGGCGCGCGAGCGAGCCGCCCGCTTCCCGACGGCAGAAGAGTTCCAGCGCGCGATGCTCCAGGCAGCCAGCGCACCGGCGTCCGCGGAAGCACAGGCCGGGGCGCCCGCGATGGAAACGTTGCCGAATCCCATCGCGCCGCCTGGTAGCGGGCTCGTCGACCAGCATCAGGACCTCACGGGTTCTTCCACGCCGGACTGGGACATCACCACCAGGAAGGCCAGCCCCGCCAGATGAGCGAGCGTCAGCGCCGGGCCCAGACGACGTCGCCGCGGTCCGACGACCAGTAGACACCGTGGCGTCTGCGGCGAGCGCGTTGAGGCCGGACTGGCCGGACGCGATCGTTACCGACGTGCCTCCCTGCTTCGAGACGCGTCCCACCGACCCGTCGCTCGCCGCAAGCGCTCCGTTCGCGACCTTCATGACCCGGTGGTCGTCGTCGCGGGCTGTTGCTCGTCGGGCCCGACCTCCACCCACTAGACGCCGGAGACGTCCACCGCGAGGGCGCTGACGGTCTGGCCCGGCCACGCGACGAGCGTCGTCGCGTCGCTCGGGTTCGCCTTACTCGCCCGCACGATCCGGCTGTCGCGGACCGACCACCAGTAGATGTTCGTCCGGTCGACCGCGATGGCGGCGGTTCGGTCGGCCTCGTGGGCGACGACAGCCACCGTGCCCGGCGGGACGGCCCCGTCCCGGTCGAGCGCCGCGTCGGAATTTGTCGTCGTCGCGGTCTCCGCGTCCTTCCCTTCGAGCCCGCCACTCAGCCCGTCGAGGGAGGTCAACAAGCTGCAGCTCGTGAGGCTCGCGAGCCCGAGCGCGAGACCGAGGAACGGAACCTTCACGTGGATCACTCTATGATGAAACCGACGTGACCCATCGGGGCGCGGTGGGCTCGCTGACCTGCCTCAGTTCGCAGTACAAGGTCGCAGGCTACTGACCCTCACTGTCGGCCTCCTCGCACACCACAACCACTTCGACGTCAGCGTCCCGCAAGCGTGCACACTCCCTTACCGAACGGAGCGGTGACAGAAATGTTCTTCTGGAACGGATGCCTGGAGAAGAACATGTTGTTGATCTCGAACGAGTTGCCGACGGTGAACCACGCAAGCGTCGCAGACGCCGCGACGAGTCGCGTCGAGTCGACGGGGGCGATCTTCAGATCGACGGTCGCTTCGTTCGATTTGGTGCCGATCACGAGCTTGAAGGTGTCGCTGTCCAAGTTGGCGGCGCAATCGTAGTTGCCGACGAGCATCGCGGGGGTCTGGCGCACGAGCTGCGCGTCGACCTTGGTCACGCCGCAGGTGCCGCTGGCGTGAACGTTGTTCTTGCTCACATCGAGCTTCAGGTGGCACGGGCTTTCGTCAATCGTCGGGCCGTCGGGGTCGCCCACGGTGACGGTACCGCCGGCGCTGACCTCGATCATACGGTTGTTGTAAGTGGCCGAAGGGCGCTCGAGCTCGACGACGACCATGAGCTTGCCCGTCGAGGTGGCCTCCGAAACGCCGATGCGAACCCCGCCGCCCTCGTAGACGCCGTCCTTCAGACCGCTGCGGACCGAGGCTCCGGTCTGGATGGCTCCCTGCGAACTCTCGGCGCCGTCGTCCTCCGGCGCCGCGCAGCCCGTCGCGGAGAGCGCGAGGAGGGAGGTCATCGTCAGGGCGAGAGAGAGGAGCGAGGCGGTTTGGGGCGACATACCCAGCTCATGTGCACACGCCGCGCCAATGCGCGCAGGTGTGCGCAAAGGTGCGTGAGGCACGAATCTCGGAGTGAAGGTGATGTGGCCTGAGTCGTAGATGATCCGGCCCCAGGGAGAAAGCTTCACCCAGGCGGGCGCTCGGGCCTCGGCCGTCGTGGCTACAAATACCATCCGCACGTCACAGTCCGGCCGGTTGGCACTCAGGCAGCCCTTCGGTGGTCATGACGGAGAATCTCCGTGGACGGAGTCGCCCCGATCGCGCCTTCGATCAGCGGCGGCACGCGACGAAGCGTGCCTACGGACCGCTCCGCGAACCCGTTCATGTCTGGCGCTTTGGGCGCGGTGCGCACGACGCGCGCGCCGACGGACTCGAAGGGGCGCGCCGGATTGAGCACGGCTTTCAAGACGTCGTGTGTCGACATCGTCGAGAGTATTCGCACCCGGTCGTGCTCCGGGGCGATCGTGACGGTCATCCTGTGGCTCATCGAGATCCGCGCCGTTCGGAACCGCGCCGTCCACGCGTACAGGCCGGTCGATCTCGCCATCGAGCGTCGATCGCCGCGCGCATGATCGCGACGGGTGGCGGGAGGCCGAGCCAGAGCTCGAAGGCGAGCGCGCCCTGGCGGGCGAGCATCCCGAGGCCGTTGTCGCAGGCGAGGCCGCGCTCCTTCGCGCGCTCGAGGAACGGCGTGCGCTGCGGCGCGTAGACGACGTCGAGCGCGACGGCGACCCCGCGGCCGCCCGCGAGCGCGAGGATGCGATCGATCTCGCGCACACAATTCAAGCTCGGCGCAGACGTCCTCGCGTTCGACACGACGAACTTCGACACGCACATCGCGACGGTGACCCCGGGCGAACTGGCGGCAGCGGACAGGTCAGCCCGACGCGCATCGCCGTGAACAGTCGCGCCGCGTTCTGGGCGGCGAACGCCGGTCGTATGTTCGTCCTTCGCAAGCCTTGACCACGGTTCGTCACGCTCACTGCTGGGCGTGAAGCGTGAGCGAGACGGCCTTGCCCGTCTCGGGGGAGACGAAGACGAGCACGACCTCCGCCCACTCCGCGTCCGCGCCCGGCACGTCGTCGGAGCGCAACCAGAGCTTTCGCGTCGTCGCCTTCTCGCCGACCTCGGCGCGGATCGCCGATGCAATCGCCGCTCGATGCTTCGCGTCCGTCACCTCGTATTCCGTCAGCGTCGCCAGCAGCCCCGTCGTGTCGACCTCGCCCTCGTCGACGCGCAGCTTTGCGTGCGTGAGCTTGCCTCGGATCGCGGCGACGACACGGGCCGGATCCTTGGCGGCGTCGAACCGGAACGTCTCGACCTTCAACTCGACGCTGGTGTCGGCACCTGCGTCGGCGATGGCCTTCGAGAGGGCGGAGGAGGACGTCGCGCGCTGGAGGCGGACCGAGGCGACGACCTCGTCTTCGGCGCCTGCCGGGGCCTGGGCCTCGTCCTGCTCCGCGGTGCCGCCGCACGCGGCTGCCGCGATTCCAATCGCGCCCATCATGAACATCACGCGCATCGCAGAGAGCATGGTCTTCGCCTTTCGAGTGGCGCCCGAGCGACCGGGCGATACACACACTGGTGCACTTTGTGGGCCACCGCTTCTGCGCTGCGTTTTGCCGAGATGGAGCCTGCCTGCGTCGAGCGGCTTGCCTCGTCGAGAGGCGGAGCTTCACCAACTGCGAACTGCGAAGCGGTGCCGAGCGGCTCGAGATCTCCTCGAGGGATCTCGAGTCTCCGACCGGCATCACGGCCGCGCCCAGCAGCGCGTTCAGGAGCGTCGACTTGCCTCGCTTGAACTGGCCGAGGCACGCCACGTAGAACCGCCCCTCGGCGACCCGCTCGCCGAGCGCTCGCGCGTGCGCCTCGACGTCTCCGTTCCCGAGCCCTTCGGCGATCGCCGTGAGTCGAGAGAGCCGAGCGCGGTCGTCCTCAGGTGCCATCGCCGTGCTCACGGTGCCGGGTCTCCTGGCTGGTCTTTGTCGTGAGCGTCGTCCTCGTCGTCCGCGTGATCGGGAAGCGAGTCTCGATAGTTCCTCAGCGCGACCGGACGCGTGAGGAGACCTCCGCCTTGCTTGCGCTGCACGAGGCGCTGCGCCGGATAGATGCCGCGCGTGTTCGCGGCCGCACCGAAGACCGCGGCGAGTCCATGGTCGCGCCGACCTCGATGGGGAGCCCGAGGACCCGAGCGAGAACGCTCGCTGCTGAGCCGCCTCTGCGCGTCGAGCGTGGAGGACGTCGCGGACGAGCCTCGACGCAGGACCAACGAAGGCGCCGACCTGCGCGAGCGGGCGTGCGTGTCGCGACGCGACGGGCGCGCTCACGTGCACGTCATGCCGCACGTTTGCCAGCGATGCCCCGATTTCGAGGAGACACGCCTCTACGCAACCATCAGCGATCCCGGGCTCACCGCCAAGCCGTCTGCGGCGCCCGAGCTCGGCGCGCTCCGCGCGGCGCTCGCAGGGAGGAATCTCCCCGCCATCTGCAGCGGGTTCTGACGGCCGACCGGCTCTCAGCTCGGCGCGAGCCTGACACCGGCCAGGGCCA
>Ga0105047_10012675_pt1 | contig 13542 bp, 13 predicted proteins | sample MAT04_FD_78384 | JGI IMG/M metagenome (GOLD analysis project Ga0105047, IMG submission 78384) | Freshwater microbial communities from Lake Fryxell liftoff mats and glacier meltwater in Antarctica - MAT-04 (megahit assembly) | ecosystem: Environmental > Aquatic > Freshwater > Ice > Liftoff...
ATGCAGGACAGCTGGTTCTGAAGCCGCCGCCCGCGATGAAGCCTGCCACTGTCGAAACCCTGGTCTGGGTGCTGGTCTACGGCGGCCTGATCGCCGTCAGCGTGGGCGTCTTCCTGCTGCGCGGCGGCGCGCCCGGCCTGGGCTGGGCGCTGGTGGCGCTGGGCACCGTGGCCGCCGTGGCCGGGGCCGGTCTGGTGGTGGCGCGCGCGCGCATGGCGGCGGCAGCGCCCGAACCCCAACGCCGGCCACCGAACTGAGCCCCGAAGCCGACCCCATGCATGCCGCCTTCACCCCTGGCGCCGACGAGCCGGTGTTCAGCGAACCCTGGCAGGCCCACGCCTTTGCGCTGGCGGTCTCGCTGCACCGCCAGGGCCTGTTCACCTGGACCGAGTGGGCACGGGCCCTGGCCGAACAGATCGCCGCCGCGCAGGCCGCCGGCGATGCCGACCACGGCGACACCTACTACCAGCATTGGCTGGCCACGCTGGAGCGCCTGGTGGCCGCCAAGGGCGCCAGCAGCCAGGCCGAGCTCGAGACCTACCGCCGCGCCTGGGACCACGCCGCCGACCGCACGCCGCACGGCCAGCCCATCGAACTGAGGCCCGAGGACTTCGGCTGAACGGGCGCGACTAACATCGGTCGCTCTTTCTTCGAGGGCCACCCGTGAGCACCAAAGTCCTGTTCGGCTTCCACGCCGTCACCGTGCGGCTGAAGACGGCGCCGGCGTCGGTGGCCGAAGTCCACGTCGACAGCGCCCGCCGCGACGCGCGCATGCGCCAGTTCGTCGAGCGCGCGCGTGACGCCGGCGCCCAGATCATCGACAGCGACGACGCGCGCCTGGCGCAGCTGGCCGGCAGTTCGCGCCACCAGGGCGTGGTGGCGCGGGTGACGGCGCTGCCGCCGCGCCATTCGCTGGACGAGGTGCTCGACGAGGTCGAGGGCCCGCCGTTGGTGCTGGTGCTCGACGGTGTCACCGATCCGCACAACCTGGGCGCCTGCCTGCGCGTGGCCGACGGCGCCGGCGCCCATGCCGTCGTCGCGCCCAAGGACCACGCCGTGGGCCTGAACGCGACAGTGGCCAAGGTCGCCAGCGGTGCGGCCGACACCGTGCCCTACCTGATGGTGACCAACCTCGCGCGCACGCTGGCCGACCTGAAGGACCGCGACATCCGCATCATCGGCACCAGCGACGATGCCGAAGCCACGCTCTACGACGTCGACCTGAGCGGCCCGGTGGCGCTGGTGCTGGGTGCCGAGGGTGCCGGGCTGCGGCAACTGACGCGCCGCCACTGCGATCAACTGGTGCGCATCCCCATGGCCGGTGCGGTGGAAAGCCTGAACGTCAGCGTGGCCGCCGGCGTCTGCCTGTACGAGGCACTGCGCCAGCGCCGCGGCGCCTGACCTGACGGCAGCCACCGTGGATCTGCTGAAGTCGCTCGGTTGCGAGAACATCTGCATGCTGGTGCGGGTGGCCGCGGCTGAAGGTGTGCGTGCGCCGGGCTGCATCACCCGGAGCTGGGCGAAGCGGGCGACAAGATCTTCGGTACGAACTGAGGCGAGGCCCCGCCTTCAGCGCAACAGCGCCGCGGCCAGCCCGTCCAGATAGACCGGGTCGCCGTGGATGTCGCCATGCCCGGCCTCGGGCACCGGCAGCCACTCGGCACGCGGCAGCAGCGCGCGCAGGCGTGCGCTGTGGCTCGGCGCGATCAGCGTGTCGCGCAGGCCATGGGCCAGCAGCACGCGGCCCTGCACACGTGGCAGCACCTCGTCGATGCGCAGCGGGTAGCGCAGCACGGCGCCCGGCACCCAGCGGTAATGTTCGGCGGCCAGTGCGGCCAGGCTGAAGTAGGGCGAGACCAGCACCGTCAGCTCGGGCTGCACCTCGGCCGCCAGCGCGGCGGCCAGGCCCGTGCCCAGCGAACGGCCGTAGACGATGCGCTTGCGTCCGGCGTACAGCGGCGCCAGCTGCGTCCAGGCGGCGCGCACGTCGGCGTGCAGTTGCGCCTCGCTCTCGATGCCGCCGCTGCTCTTGCCGAAGCCGCGGTAGTCGAGCATGAAGAGGTCGAGGTTCAAGCGCCTGTAGTAGTCGATGTTGACGAACCAGGTCTGCAGGCTGCCGGCGTTGCCATGCAGGAAGAAGACCACGCCATCGGGCCTGGGCAGACGCAGGTGCAGGGCATTGAGCCGCGCGCCGGGCACGTCGACCCAGACTTCGTGCACGTCGGCGCGCTGCTCGAAACGGTACCCGTCCGGCAGCGTGTCCGGGTGGAAGAGCAACCGCTCCTGACCCCACCACAGCGCAGCGACGACGGCGGCGTAGAGCGCCAGCGCGCCGGCGGCGGCGTACAGCAGTGCGCGGCGCCAGCCGGCTGCAGCCATCGGGCTAGACCCAGCCCATCACACCGGCGACAGCGCCGGCCGCGATGGGCCACAGCGGGCTCCAGGCGGTGCGCAGCATGAACACGATGGTGCCCGCCACCAGCACCCCGGTGGCCCAGCTCGGGTGCGTGGGCGCAAGCAGGATCCAGCCGGTGGCGGCCAGCAGGCCCAGCGTCAACGGCGCCATGCCGGTGGTGAAGGTGCGCAGCAGCCGCGACTGGCGGTTGCGTTCGCCCCAGCGCGAGATGCCGTAGGCGAGCAGGGTGCTGGGCACCAGCGTGCCCAGCATCGTGGCCAGCACGCCGGCCAGGCCCCCGATGTTGAAGCCGATGACGGCGACGAACAGCACGTTCGGCCCCGGCGCGGCCTGCGCCAGTGCCACCGACCCAGTGAACTGCGCGTCACTGAGCCAGCCGTGTTCACGCACGACGAAGCGCTGCATGTCGGGCGCCGTGGTGATGGCGCCGCCCACCGCCAGCAGCGACAGCATCGCGAAGTGCGTGAACAGCAGCCCCCAGTCGGCGGCCGACAGCGCCAGGCTGCCCACCAGCAACTCGCGCATCAGGCCAGCTTCCGCCAGGCCAGCGCCATCGACGCGCTGCCCAACCCCAGCACCACGGCGGCCAGCGGCCAGCGCAGCACCGCCACCGCCAGCAGCGTGAGCACGACGAAACCAGCGCACAGCGGCACGCCGAGCCGGTTCTTGCGCAGCCCGCCGGCCAGCCGCCACGCCGTCGACAGCACCAGCCCGGCGGCCACCACGCCCATGCCGCGCAACGCGTCGCCCACCGCCGGCACGCCCTGCAACTGGCGCACCGCGACGGCCAGCACCAGCACCAGCAGCAGCGGGGCTGACAGGATGCCGCCGATGGCGGCCAACGCACCGCGCCAGCCGAAGCAGCGGTCGCCGAAGATCAGCGCCAGGTTGACGATGTTCGGCCCCGGCAGCACCTGGCTGATGCTGAGCAACTCGAGGAAACCGTCGCGGCTGAGCCAGCGCTCGCGTTCCACCAGTTCCCGCTGGGCCACCGGGATCACGCCGCCGAAACCCTGCAGCGCCAGCCGGTTGAAGGCCATGAACAGCGCGCGCGGCGACGCTGGGCGCAGCGTGGGTGGTTCGTCGGCGTCGGCCACGCCGGCGGCGCGGCCCATCAACGAAGCACCTTCAGCGCCTCGGGGTTCACCAGGTTGGTGGGCTCGTTGTTGATGAAGTTGATGACGTTGCGGAAGGCGGCGCCGAAGTACATCTCGTAGCTGTCCTGCTCGACATAACCGAGGTGCGGTGTGCACACGGCGTTTTCCAGCCGCAGCAGCGGGTGGCCTTGCAGGATGGGCTCGCTCTCGAACACGTCGACGGCAGCCATGCCGGGGCGGCCGCGGTTGAGCGCCGCGACCAGCGCGTTTTCCTCGATGAGCTCGGCGCGCGAGGTGTTGATGATGAGCGCGGTGGGCTTCATGCGGCTCAGCCCGTCGAGCCGCACGATGCCGCGCGTGCTTTCGTCCAGGCGCAGGTGCAGCGAGAGTACGTCGCTGCTCTCGAAGAAGGCCTCGCAGCTCTCGGCGGCGGCGTGGCCGTCGGCGATGGCGCGGGCGCGAGAGGCCTCGCTGCCCCACACCTGAACCTGCATGCCGAAGGCGCGGCCGTAGCCGGCCACCAACTGGCCGATCTTGCCGTAGCCCCAGATGCCCAGGGTCTTGCCGCGCAGCACCATGCCGATGGCGAAGTTCGGCGGCATCGAAGCCGATTTCAGCCCGCTTTGCTGCCAGGCACCGTGCTTGAGGTTGCCGACGTACTGCGGCAACCGCCGCATGCTGGCCATGATCAGCGCCCAGGTCAGCTCGGCCGGTGCCACCGGCGAGCCGACGCCTTCGGCCACTGCGATGCCCAGCCGTGTGCAGGCGACGACGTCGACATGCGAGCCGACGCGCCCGGTCTGAGAGATCAGCTTCAGCCGCGGCAGCTTCTCGAGCAAGGCGCGCGGGAACTGCGTGCGTTCGCGGATCAGCACCAGCACGTCGGCGTCGCGCAGCCGCACGCTGAGCTGGCCGATGCCCTTCACCGTGTTGGTGAAGACCTTGGCGTTGAGGGGTTCCAGCAGCCTGGCGCACTCGAGCTTGCGCACGGCGTCCTGGTAGTCGTCGAGAATGATGATGTTCATGGCGTTCGGGTACTTCATTCTGCCCTGTCCGGCGCGCTGCGCCCGCCGGCGCTAGCATCGTCGGCCCTACGTTGCGGAGATTCCCGATGAGCCTTTCCCTGCATGCGGCCAGCGTGCCCGCCCTCGTCCGTCAGCTCGGCGCCATGCTCACCTGGCTCGACAAGGCGCAGGCGCACGCCGAGGCGCGCAAGTTCGACCCCAACAACTATCTCGGCCTGCGCCTGGCGCCGGACATGCTGCCCTTTACGCGGCAGATCCAGATCGCGGCCGACTTCGCCAAGGGCTGCGTGGCCCGCCTGGCGGGGCAGGAGGTGCCGAAGTGGGACGACAACGAGGCCTCGCTGGACGACCTGCGCGCGCGCATCCGCAAGACGATCGACTACGTGCAGTCGGTGCCGGCGGCGCAGATCGACGGCAGCGAGGCGCGTGCCATCGTGCTGCCGATGCGCGTGGGCGATCCGCTGCACTTCACCGGCCAGGACTACCTGACGCAGTTCGTGCTGCCGAACTTCTACTTCCACGCCAGCACCGCGTACGCGCTGCTGCGCAATGCGGGCGTCGAGGTGGGCAAGCGCGACTTCCTCGGCTGAAGCCGAGATCCGGGGCGGCGCCACGCAGCGCCGCCCGGCGGGGTTCAGCGCGCCGCCGTGCGCGCCTGCCCGGGCGCGGCGCTGCCGGCCTGGGCGCGCCGCACGGGCCCCGCCTTGGCCTTGGCCTTGGCCGCCAGCTTGGGCTTGGCCCACGCCTTCTGGGCCTGTCGCAGGGCCGGGGCGGCCTTCTGGTGCGCCACCGTCTTCGCCCGCGACGGCGCGCCCTGCACGCCGACGACGATGGTCTGCCCGGCCTTGAAGCTGGATTGCGGCGTGACGCCGTTCCACGCCGCCACCTGGCTGCGGCTGACGCGGTAGCGCCGGGCCACCGCGGCCACGCTGTCGCCGCGCCGTCCGGCCTTGAACGACACCGTGCGCAGCGCGCGTTCCTCGGGGGTGAGCAGCAAGTGCGCATGGTCGGCGATGTGCTCGGCGACGTCGGCGTCGGACGACTCGTCGCGCGGCACCAGCAGCGTCGACCCGGCCTTCACCAGCATGCGCGGCGGGATGTGGTTCACCGCCAGCAGCTCACCTTCGCTCATGCCGATCAGGCGCGCCGCCTCGGCGGGCTTGAGCGTCTTCGGTGCCACCCACGCCGTCCAGCTGGCCAGCGGTCGCGAGTAGACCGTCAGTTCACGCACGAAGCGGTTGGCGTTGTCGTAAGGCAGCAGCACCTGCGGCGTGCCTGCGGCCAGGATCACCGGCTTGTTCATCTGCGGGTTGAGCTGCTGGAACTCGTCGAGGCTCAGGCCGGCGAGCTCGGCCGCCAAGCCGACGTCGATGTCGCGGTCGATGGGCACGCTGATGAAGAAGGGGTGGTTCTCCAGCGGCAGCAGCCGCAGCGCGAAGGCGCCGGGCTGCAGCACGATGTTCTTGACCGCCTGCAGCTTGGGCACGTACTCGCGCGTCTCCTGCGGCATGCGCAGCGCGTCGTAGGTCGTCGGCAGACCGGCGCGACGGTTGCGGTCGATGGCGCGCGCCACGTTGCCCTGGCCCCAGTTGTAGGCGGCCAGCGCAAGCTGCCAGTCATCGAAGAGGCCGTGCAGGCGCTGCAGGTAGTCCAGCGCAGCGCGTGTGCTGGCCAGCACGTCGCGGCGGTCGTCGCGGAAGAGGTTCTGGCGCAGCTCGTAGTCCTGTCCGGTGGCGGGCATGAACTGCCACATGCCCGAGGCCGCGGCGCGCGACATCGCCTGCGGGTTGAAGGCGCTCTCGATGAAGGGCAGCAGCGCCATCTCGGCCGGCATGCCGCGGCGCTGCACTTCCTCGACGATGTGGAAGAGGTAGCGGCCGCCGCGTTCGGTCATGCGCTGCACGTAGGCGGGGTCGCGGGCATACCACTGCTCCCACTTGCGCACGAGCTCGTTGTCGAGGTCTGCCATCGCGAAGCCTTCGCGCACACGCTGCCAGAGGTCGCCGCGCACGGCGCGGTCGCGCGAGTCGAGCCGGCGGCGGGGCACGGCGGGTACAGCGGCATCGGCGGCGGCCGCAGCGACATCGGCGGCGCTGACCGGCGTCACGGGTTCGGGCAGCGTAACGGGCGTGGCAACCACGGGTGGCGGCGCGCTGGCTTCGGGGGCCGGCAGCGTGGCGCAGCCGGCAAGAAGAAGCGCGGCCAGTGCGGCGGCGGTCAGGCGGGCGTGCCCGCTTCGAAGCACGGCATTCAAGGTCATCGAAATCGGTTCTTCCATTCGCGCAACGCGGCAAGCACATTCACGGCATCGTTGCCGTCGGCACCCTGCGCCCGGGCGGCGGCGACGACAGCCGGCTCGGTGCAACGCAGGAAAGGGTTGATCTGACGTTCCAGACCAATGCGCGAGGGCAGCGTGGGCAGGCCCTGGCCGCGCAGGGCCTGGCAGTGCGCATCATAGGCCGCACGCTCGGTGTTGCCCGGTTCCACCGCCGCCGCGAAGCGCAGGTTGGCCAGCGTGTACTCGTGTGTGCAGCACACTTGTGTATCGGCAGGCAGCGCCGCCAGTCGCGCCAGCGAGGTGTGCATCTGTAAGGGTGTGCCTTCAAACAGGCGGCCGCAGCCGGCCGAAAACAGCGTGTCGCCGCAGAACAGCAGCGGTGCGTCGGCTGCGCCTTGCTGCACGTAGGCGATGTGCCCGGCGGTGTGGCCAGGCACGTCGATGACGCGGAAACGCAGGCCCAGCACCTCGACCGTGTCGCCTTCGTGCAGTGGCACGAACGGCGCGGGGATGCGCTCGCGCGCCGGGCCCCACACCGGTCCGCGCAGCCGCGGCCGCAACGCGTCGACGCCGCCGACGTGATCGGCGTGGTGGTGCGTCACTAGAATGCCCGCGAGCTGCAGACCCTGCGCGTCGAGCGCCTGCAGCACGGGTGCCGCGTCACCCGGGTCGACCACCACGGCCTGTGTGCCGTCGTGAAGCATCCAGACGTAGTTGTCGGCGAAGGCGGGCAGCGCTGAAAGATTCATGACGCGAGACGAGTCGATCGAGGAATTGGGGGCCTGGCTGCACACCGCGCCCGGCCGCTACATGCTGGCTTGGGAACAGGCGCGATTGGACCACGCGGTGGCCGACGCCTTCGGCTTTCACGCGCTGCAGCTGGGGCTGCCCGAACTCGACGGCCTGCGCGCCAACCGCATGCCGCACCGCTGGGTGGCCAGCGACACGCTGATCGTGCCCGAGTCGCTGGCCCTGCCGCCGCTGGACAGCGAGCTGCTGACGACGCAGGTGCCGCACGAGCCTATCGCGCTGCACTGCGAGTTCGATGCACTGCCCTTTCCCAACGCCAGCATCGACCTCGTGGTGCTGCCGCACGCGCTGGAACTGGCCCGCGACCCACACCACACCCTGCGTGAGGTGGAACGGGTGCTGGTGCCCGAGGGCCGGGTGGTCATCGCCGGCTTCAACCCGGCCAGCCTGTGGGGCCTGCGCCAGCGCGCCGGGCGCGTCAAGCACGGACTGGGCATCGACCGCCACGGCCCGCTCTACCTGCCGCGTGCCGGCGAGTTCATCGGCTACTGGCGGTTGCGCGACTGGCTGCGCCTGCTCGGCTTCGAGGTCGAGGCCGGCCGCTTCGGCTGCTGGCGCCCGCCGTTGCGCAGCGAGAACTGGCTCGAACGGTTTGCCTGGATGGACCGTGTCGGCGACAACTGGTGGCCGGTGCTGGGCAGCGTCTACTTCCTGCAGGCCGTCAAGCGTGTGCGTGGCATGCGCCTGATCGGGCTGGCGCGCAACGAGAAGCGCAAGATTGCGGCCGCGCCGGCGGTGGTGGCTCACCGGCAGCGCCCGGCGGTGCACGGTCGCGCCGAAGGCGGGGCCGAGATTCAAGTTGAAATGGAAACCTGATGTCCGACGTGGTGATCTATGCCGACGGCGCCTGCCGCGGCAACCCTGGCCCCGGTGGCTGGGGCGCGTGGATGCAGAGCGGCGCGCACGAGAAGGAAATCTACGGTGGCGAGAAGCTCACGACCAACAACCGCATGGAGCTCACCGCGGTGATACAGGCGCTGGCCTCGCTGCAGAAGCGCTGCACTGTCACCGTCTACACCGACAGCAACTACGTCAAGGACGGCATCACCAGCTGGATCCACGGTTGGAAGGCACGGGGCTGGAAGACGGCCGACAAGAAGCCGGTGAAAAACGTCGAACTCTGGCAGCGCCTGGACGAGCTCAACGCCGCGCACAGTGTGCAGTGGCGCTGGGTCAAGGGTCACTCCGGCGACCCCGGCAACGAGCGCGCCGACCGGCTGGCCAATCTGGGCGTCGACAGCGTGCTGGCCTGAAGGGGCTGTCGCAAGTCACGCCGGCCCGTCCGGCCGCGCAGCAGGGAAAGCGACGAAAAGCTAAAGTCGCGAGTTACGCCTTGTAGCCTGAGTCCGAAAGCAGCCTTTGAAGAAATTGCACACCGCCGTGGCCGTGATCGGCCTTGCGGCCGCCGGCATGGTCGCCTGGTGGTGGCAGAACACACCGAAGTCTGCACAAGGTGTGGCCAGCGTCGCGGCGCCCGGGCCGTCGGCGGTGCCGCGCGGTGGTGGTGCCGGCGGGCCCGCCCCGGTGGAGGTGGCGCAGGCCCAGGCCACCACACTCACCGATGACGTGCAGGCCGTCGGCTCCTTGAAGTCGAACCAGGGTGTGATGCTGCGCCCCGAAGTGAGTGGACGGGTCTCGAAGCTGGGCTTTGCCGATGGCCAGCGCGTGCGCCGCGGCCAGCTGCTGGTGCAGCTCGACGACACCTTGCAGGTGGCCCAGCTCAAGCAGTCCGAAGCCCAGGCCAGCATCGCGCGCACGAACCTGCAGCGCAGCCGCGAACTGCTCGGCCAGGGCTTCGTCAGCCAGAGCGCGGTCGACCAGAACGCCGCCAGCCTGGAGGTGGCCGAAGCCCAGGTCGCGCTGTCGCGGGCGCAGCTGGCTCGGCTGAAGGTGCTGGCGCCCTTCGACGGCACGGCCGGCCTGCGCCTGGTCGACGTCGGCGACTACATCAAGGACGGGGCCGACATCGTCAACATCGAGGATCTGTCGTCGCTGAAGGTGCAGTTCTCGGTGCCCGAACGCACCGTCGACCGCCTGCGCCCCGGCCAGCCGGTGGAGCTGGCCGTCGACGCCCTGCCGGGCCGCAGCTTCAAGGGCCGTGTGCAGGCCGTCGACTCGCAGGTCGACGCCAACGGCCGCGCGCTGCAGGTGGTGGCCCAGGTCGAGAACCCTGGCGCGCTGCTCAAGCCGGGCATGTTCGCGCGGCCGCGCGTGGTGTTCGCGGTGCGTGAAGGCGCCATCGTCGTTCCCGAAGAGGCGTTGGTGCCGCTTGGCGGCAAGCAGGTCGTGTTCAAGGTCGTCGAGGGCGCCGACGGCAAGAAGACGGCGCAGCGTGTCGATGCCCGCATCGGCCTGCGCCTGCCGGGCAAAGTCGAGGTGCTCGATGGCCTGAAGGCCGGCGACAGCGTTGTCACCGCCGGCCACGAACGCCTGCTGCGCGGCAACAACCTGCCGGTGCGCGTGATCGACCTGGCCAAGGCCGGTGGCCCGCCGGCCGCGAGCGACGGCAAGCCCGCGGGCGGCCCGGCGTCGGGCGCGGCCTCCGGCATGCCGGCCGGCGCCGCCCAGCAGACGCCGGCGGCCAGCGGCGCACGCGCCACGCCGGCCTGATCGGCCGCGCCGTCCGGCCCCAGAGCGAAGAGGAACCCCATGCGCCTGTCCGAAACCTCGATCCGCCGTCCGGTGCTGGCCAGCGTGATGTCGCTGCTGCTGGTGCTGGTCGGGCTGGTCTCGTTCAAGGAACTGACGCTGCGCGAGTACCCACGCATCGACGAGCCGCTGGTCAACGTCAGCACGCGGCTGCTTGGCGCTTCGTCCGAGGTCATCGAATCGCAGGTCACCAAGCCGCTGGAAGACAGTATCGCGGGCATCGACGGCGTCGAGATCATGACCTCGGTGTCGCGCACCGAAAGCAGCCAGATCACGGTGCGCTTCAAGCTCAGCAAGGACCCCGACACTGCCGCGGCCGAGGTGCGCGACCGCGTGGCCCGGGTGCGCGGCCGCCTGCCGGATGCGGCCGACGAATCGATCATCAGCAAGGTCGAGGCCGACGCCACGCCCACCATCTGGCTGGCCTTCACCAGCGACACGATGGGGCCACTGGAACTGACCGACCTCGTCAACCGCGTCGTCAAGCCACGGCTGCAGACCATCACCGGCGTCGCCGACGTGCAGATTGGCGGCGACCGCCGCTTCGCGATGCGCATCTGGGTCGACCCCGACCGCTTGGCCGCCTACCGGCTGACGGTGCAGGACGTGGAGGACGCGCTGCGGCGGCAGAACCTCGAAGTGCCGGCCGGGCGCATCGAGAGCCAGCAGCGCGAATTCAGCGTTACCGCGCGCACCGACCTGAACACGGTGGCGCAGTTCAACGAGGTGGTGCTGAAGAACGTCGGCGGCAGCATCGTGCGCCTGCGCGACGTGGCGCGTGTCGAGGAGGCCGCTGCCAGCGAACGTTCGCGGGTGCGGCTGAACGGCGTGCCCAGCGTCAGCACCGGCATCATCCGCAACGCCACCGCCAACCCGCTGGAAGTGGCCGACGGTGTGCGCGCGCTGATGCCGCAGATCCAGCGCGACCTGCCGGCTTCGGTGACGGTGCATCAAGCCAACGACAACTCGGTTTTCATCGACCGCTCGATCAAGGCCGTCTACACCACGGTGGCCGAAGCCGTGGTGCTGGTGGCGCTGGTGGTCTTCGTCTTCCTGCGCACGCTGCGCGCGTCGATCATTCCGCTGTTGACGATTCCTGTCAGCCTGATCGGCAGCTTCGCGCTCATTGCGCTGGCGGGCTTCACGATCAACACGCTGACGCTGCTGGCGCTGGTGTTGGCCATCGGCCTCGTGGTCGACGACGCCATCGTCGTGCTGGAGAACATCTACCGCCACATCGAAGGAGGGCTGGAACCCTTCCAGGCCGCCATCAAGGGCGTGCGCGAGATCAGCTTCGCCGTGGTGGCGATGACGCTGACGCTGACCGCGGTGTTCGCGCCGCTGGCCTTCACGCCCGGACGCACGGGGCGGCTGTTCGGCGAATTTGCGCTGACGCTGGCCGGCGCCGTGCTGGTGTCGGGCTTCGTTGCGCTGACGCTCACGCCGATGATGTGCAGCAAGCTGCTGCGCCATGCCGCCAAGCCGACACGTTTCGACCGCGGCATGGAGCGGCTGCTCGTCGCGCTGTCCAACGGCTACGCCGTCGCCCTGCGCTGGTCGCTGGGCCGGCGCTGGCTGGTGGTGCTGGTGATGCTGGCCTCGGCCGGTGGCAGCTATGCGCTGTTCACCAACGCCAAGAGCGAGTTGTCGCCGATGGAAGACCGCGGTGTCATCGCCATGCCGATCCGCGCCCCCGACGGCGCGACGCTGGAATACACCGCGCGTTACCTGGACGCCATCGACCGTATCACCTCGCAGTACCCGGAGTTCGACCGCCGCTTCACCTTCATCGGCGGTGGCCAGGTGTCCAGCGCCTTCGGCGTGCTGCGCACGGTCGACTGGGCCGACCGCACGGTGACAACGCAGCAACTGCAGCAGAAGCTGCTGCCGCAGCTGATGGCGCTGCCCGGCATCAGCGTCTTCCCGGTGACGCCGCCCAGCCTGGGCCAGGGTTTCCGCTCGCGCGCCGTCAACTTCGTCATCGTCAGCGGCGACAGCTACCCGAACATGGCGCGCGCAGCACAGACCATCATCGCCGAGATGCAGAAGAACCCGGGCATCGTGCAGCCCGACAGCGACCTGCAGTTGAACAAGCCCGAGATCTTCATCGACGTCGACCGCGCGCGCGCGGCCGACATCGGCGTTTCGGTCGACACCGTGGCGCGCACGGTGGAAAGCATGCTCGGCGGCCGCGTCGTCACGCGCTACAAGCGCGACGCCGAGCAGTACGACGTGCTGGTGCAGACCGCCAGCAGCGGCCGCAGCACGCCCGAGGACATCGACAAGATGTTTGTGCGTGGCCGCAACGAGACCATGGTGCCGCTGTCGTCGCTGGTGAAGGTGCGTGAATCGGTGAGCCCGCGCGAGCTGAACCACTTCAACCAGCGCCGTTCGGTGAGCATCACGGCCAACCTGGCCCCGGGTTATTCGTTGGGCGAGGCGCTGGCCTTCATGGACGCCACCGCCGCGCGTGTGCTGCCCGAGGGTTACGCCACCGAACTCAACGGCGTCAGCCGTGAGTTCAGATCCTCGTCGGGCGCCTTGGGGGTGGTCTTTGTGCTGGCGCTGTTGTTCATCTTTCTGGTGCTGGCGGCCCAGTTCGAAAGCTTCGTCGATCCCTTCGTCATCCTGCTGGCGGTGCCACTGAGCATGGTGGGTGCGCTGGCGGCGCTGCAGTTGTCCGGGGGCACGCTCAACGTGTTCTCGCGGATCGGCCTCATCACGCTCGTCGGCCTGATCACCAAACACGGCATCCTGATCGTCGAGTTCAGCAACCAGTTGCGCCAGCAGGGCCGCGACGTGTTCGATGCCGTGACCGAAGCCGCGGCGCTGCGCCTGCGGCCCATCCTGATGACCACAGGCGCCATGGTGCTGGGCGCGCTGCCATTGGCGCTGGCCAGCGGCGCCGGCGCCGAGAGCCGGCAGCAGATCGGCTGGGTGATCGTCGGCGGCATGAGCGTGGGCACGCTGCTGACCATCTTCGTTGTGCCGACGATCTACACGCTGTTCGCGCGCAAGGCTATCCCGGGTGAGATCAAGACGCCGGCGCTGGACGAAAGCGCGGCTGCGGCCGGCGCGGACTGAGGGCGCGGCAAGGGCGTTCCGGGGCGGACGGCCCTGAAGGCTTTCAGGGCTGCGGGTGGGCGGGCGCCCCCTAGCCGCATTCGGCACGCGCCGCCGCGGCGCGGGTACGATGGACCATGCTCGCCCCCGACGCCGACGCCCCGAGTTTTGAGTCGCTTTACGCTGAACTGCGGCGCATGGCCC
>Ga0105047_10012676_pt1 | contig 13542 bp, 10 predicted proteins | sample MAT04_FD_78384 | JGI IMG/M metagenome (GOLD analysis project Ga0105047, IMG submission 78384) | Freshwater microbial communities from Lake Fryxell liftoff mats and glacier meltwater in Antarctica - MAT-04 (megahit assembly) | ecosystem: Environmental > Aquatic > Freshwater > Ice > Liftoff...
AAAATAAAAGCAATGCAATACGGCAAGCTACCTCAATGGCACGAAAGCCCAGGAGGCGATACCCATTTATTTGTGGATGAACTGGAAGTAAAGTGATTAAAATAATTGAATGTAAATTGAACTCAAATAATGAAAAAGAATATAAAATGAACCGTAGAAATTTTCTTAAAAATACTTCTAAAACATCTTTATCAATTACCGCTGTTTCTTTGGGCTTATTTAAGGAGCAGCAAGAAATAAATAATGCTATGTTGTATGCAAATTTTGATTTAAATGAAATAACTGTTGATGAGCTCCAGCAAAAAATGCAAACCGGTGCGGCAACTGCAGTCTCTCTCACCAACATGTATTTAAAAAGAATAAAAGAAATTGATAAAAAAGGACCAAAAATAAATGCTGTGATCGAATTAAATCCTGATGCAGTAGCCATTGCAACAGCTTTGGATAAAGAAAGAAAAGCGGGTAAAATACGTGGGCCATTGCACGGAATTCCTGTATTGATAAAAGACAATATAAATACCGGAGATAAAATGATGACGACTGCAGGATCGCTAGCACTCGTTGGAAATATTGCATCAAAAGATGCGTTCATTGTTCAACAATTAAGGGCGGCGGGTGCGGTATTATTAGGCAAAACAAATTTGAGTGAATGGGCAAATTTTAGATCTACCAGATCTACGAGTGGATGGAGCAGCCGGGGTGGACAGACGAGATGTCCTTATATATTAGACCGCAATCCATCAGGTTCCAGTGCAGGCTCGGGTGCCGCAGCTGCTGCTAATCTTTGCGCCATAGCAATAGGTACAGAAACGGATGGTTCTATAGTATCTCCTTCCTCTATAAATGGTTTGGTTGGCATTAAACCTACCGTAGGTTTGTGGAGTAGGTCGGGTATTATACCAATCTCAGCCACACAGGATACTGCAGGCCCGATGACACGTACCGTAAGGGATGCTGCCGTTTTACTTGGTGCACTTACAGGCATAGATAATGTAGATGCAGCAACCAGGGAAAGTAAAGGAAAATCTTTTACAGACTATACTGTTTTTCTACAAAAAGACGGTTTAAAAAATAAAAGGATAGGGATAGAAAAATCTCATTTGCAAGGGCACGAAGGCGTGGTGGCTTTGTACAAAGAAGCCATTGAATTAATGAAAAAAATGGGGGCAACTATTGTAGAAGTAGAGTTGCTGAAAAGTCTGCGGGAATTGGGCAATGCAGAATTTGATGTGTTGTTGTATGAATTTAAAGATGGGCTAAATAAATACCTGGCTACCTCCAATAACAACATAAAATCGCTGGCAGATGTTATTAAATTTAACAGCGAGCACGAGCCAACTGCTATGCCTTTTTTTAAACATGAAACATTAATAAACAGCAATGGCAAAGGAGATACCAACAGCAAAGAATACAAAGATGCTTTGGCAAAAACATTTTCTTCGCAAAAAATAATAACAGATTTAATGCAGACAAATAACCTAGATGCTTTGTGCGGCGTAACAAATGGCTTGGCGGGTTGTATAGATTTAATTAACGGCGATTACGATACCGGATTTTCACTTTCATCGCCTGCAGCAATATCCGGTTTCCCCCACATCACCGTACCGATGGGGCTTGTGCAGGAATTACCCATTGGAATTTCTTTTATGAGTATTGCTTATGCTGAGCCTGCCTTGTTGGGTATTGCGTATGGTTATGAGCAGGCATCTAAGAAAAGGGTTGCACCAAAATTTATTGGGACAATGAAATTTTAGAGTAAGTTTTTACCGCAGAGATAAGGAGCGTATAAATATTTGGCAGGTGTTTTTACTGCAGATGATTTTTACTGCAAAAGCTGCCAAAGCGCAAAATTTAAATTCGTTGTGCGATTTATTTCTTTTTTACTCTTTGTTTAAAATATTTAAAATGTTCAATTCAGCGTAAACTAATTTATGTGGCACGCAATTATAAAAGCAATGTAAATTTTGATTACCAAACAAATGTAAAATACCTCATGATTTATTTTACTTTATGAAATATTTCTTATCCGTAATTATTACCGTTTTTTCTTTTTTAAATATTTTAGCCCAGAATATTTTAAAAGGAAAAGTTACAGATATGGCTACCGGCAAGGGTTTAGTGGCGGTCAGCGTTTACATTACCAATAGCACAACAGGTACAACAACCGATGCGGAAGGTAATTTTAATTTAACAGGTTTTACAACAAGGCAATTTGAAGTAGTAGCAACTTGTATCGGTTATGAAAGCTTTACAAGCAGCATATCTGCAAGCAATCCAAATAACTTTATTGAAATTAAATTAAAACAAAGATCTGCAGAACTGGAAAATGTAATCGTACAATCTTATGAAAAAGATGGTTGGAACAAATGGGGTAAAGCTATTATGGATAACCTTATTGGACAAGGTGAAAGTGCAAAAGATTGTGTTATTAAGAACAAAGAAGTTATAAGATTTGTATATAATAAAAACCAAAACCTGCTCACTGCTTATGCTTTTGAACCTTTGATTATCGAAAATAAATATTTAGGATATAACCTGGTATATGACATGCAAGAATTTATTTGTGATTATAAGCACAATAAAATATTTTTTATGGGTTCTCCATTTTTCAAAAATATGGAAGGGGGCAAACGAAAAAAAGAAATATGGAACAATCACCGGCAATATGCTTACGAGGGCAGCATGATGCATTTTATGCGATCGTTATACAGAAATACGTTGAGCCAGGAGGGATTTTCCATGAATGTTTTAGAGCGTTACGTTAATAAAGAAAAGCAGCGCATCAAAAAAATTTACAAAGAAATGTACAAGCAAAATAGTAACCTGGTTTTTTCAGATTCATCTGTTTATTACAGCCGTATCTTAAAGCAGTCTGATAGTATGGATTACGTACATCCACAAGTTTTATCTACAGATAGTGTAACGTATGCGCACGATAGCACAACGGCCGTTTTAATTTTTAAAGGATTACTACAGATCTCCTACGCTAAAAAAAAGAAGGTCCCTACCAAAGACCTTTTTAATCCCTCAACAATTTCAGTATTTCCAAAATCTAATATTCGTTTTATAAACCAACCTGAAGTGTATATTTTGAGCGATGGTTCTTATTATGAGCCCGGCAATATAATGGTTGAGCAATATTGGGGGTTTAGCGAAAAATTATCAAATTTTTTACCCGTTAATTTTAAACCTTTATATAAATAAGTTTTGTAAAAGCTGCCGCTTTATAAAAAGTTCTCTCCTTTAAGAATAAAGGCAGGCAGCAAAAAAAAATGCTTTGTAGAATTTTACAGACATGCTTAACAAAAACTTTGTGCAACTTCTTTGCTTCGGGTTTTCATTCCTGCCAGCCGGCAAAGACAGTATTTAAAATCAAAGTACCTGCACAATTAAAAATTTTAAGTAATGGGTATTTTCCTGTCCGCTAATTATTGGATGATCAGCTGACTGTGCATTAAAAACTACCTGACGAACTCTTCTTTTTGCATCTTTGGCAGCCATTAAAATAATATCGTAAAACAATTGTGGCTGTACCAAATTGGTACAACTGGATGTTACTAAAAACCCACCGGGTTTTACCAGTTTTATTCCCCGCAAATTTATTTCTTTATACCCTGCAATGGCTTTATCAATACTGCTTCTGCTTTTGGCAAACGAAGGCGGGTCAAGCATTACAACATCCCAACGCTTTTCTTCTTTGCTCATTGTTTTTAGTACATCAAAGGCATTTACACATTCAAAAGTACAAATACTTTCCAGTCCATTTAGTGCTGCATTTTTGTTGCACATATCTATTGCGCTCTGCGAAATATCTAACCCTAATACAGATTTTGCACCATAATGTGCCGCACTTATTTCAAATGAGCCAGTGTAGCAAAATACACCAAGCACATCAGCATTTTTTACAATATGCCTGATGGCAAAACGATTATCCTGCTGGTCTAAAAAGTAGCCCGTCTTTTGCCCGTTGGCAATATCAATATGCATTTTAATACCACCATTACTATCATCAAACGCTTTTTCAGTAATAATAATATTTGTATCAAATTCTTCTGACAAAAAACCTTTGTGCTGCTCCATTCCTTCCAGTTCTCTCACCGGCACATCATTGCGCTCATAAATACCTTTAAGTGTAAACAGTTTGTTCAAAGCCTTTACTATTGCAGGTTTCCATACATCTATACCAAGCGCCAACGTCTGTATCACAAAATAATCATTAAACTTATCTATGATCAATTGAGGTAAATCATCCGCTTCGCCAAAAACAAGGCGACAGTTTTCAACATACCCAATTTTTTGGCGGTACTCCCAGGCCTGTTTAATTTTTCTGTAAAAAAAATCTTCGTTAATGGTTTCATTTTTATCCCGTGTGAGTAACCTCACAGATATTTGCGATTGCGGATTGTAATAACCTTTTCCAATAAATATTTTATCGAAAGTATAAACATCTACAATTTCACCGGGTGTTGCATTGGTATCTTTTTCTTTGGCTGTGTTTACTTCATTGGCAAAAATCCATGGGTGCCCACTCTCTACCCTTCGACTAATATTTTTTTTCAGAACAATACTCTTCATGTGGTAAAATTAAGATTATTTAACGCTGCAAACTTGTCTCTTTAATTCGGTTCAAGATTTGATGATGTCTATCTTTACAAAAATATTAATATGCAATCATTATATGGAAAAATAGCACTGGTAACCGGGGCCGGTAAAGGGATAGGAAAAGCGGTGGCCATAGCTTTGGCTAAAGAAGGTGTACATGTAGGTTTGATAGCACGTACCGAAAATGATTTAAAAGTAGTAGCCGAAGAAATAAAAGCTTTGGGTGTAAAAGTTAGTTACGGCATAGCTGACATAAGTAAAATGGAACAGGTGATTGCAGCAGTTGAAAAAATTGAAGCCGAATTAGGACTTGTAGATATTTTAATAAACAATGCTGGCACAGGTACTTTTGCAAAATTTATGGAAATGGAACCTGCAGATTGGGAGAATATTGTGAAGGTTAATTTGTTTGGTGTGTATTATACCACCCGTGCCGTATTACCGCAAATGATAGAAAGACAAACAGGAGATATAATAAATATTTCTTCTACTGCCGGTAAAAATGGTGGAGCAGTAACCAGCGCATACAGTGCATCTAAATTTGGTGTATTTGGGTTAGGTGAAAGTTTAATGCAGGAAGTACGGAAACATAATATACGTGTAACTACACTGGCGCCAAGTACTATTGTTACGGAGCTTTCACAAAGTGCTAATTTAATAACCGGCGATGCTGAGCGAGTAATGCACCCTGAAGATTTTGCAGAATATATAATTGCTACGTTAAAATTAAACAGAAGAGTATTGGTGAAAGAAGCAAGTATTTTTTCTACTAATCCGTAGAGTTGATTTATATAAAAATAGCGTAATCTTATACCTACTTAAAATGTCAGTCGGAGCTTGTAGAAGGCAGGTTTGAAGTAACACATCACCTTCAATCTAGAACTTACTTTCGGTTAAGTTTATCTGAACTTGGTCGGCTGTTCGGAGATTATGCCTCGGCTGTGCGTTGGTTTGTTTCGCTTTTATAATTTATCGTTGAGCAACCGAGGCAAAGATGCCTTGCCTTCGTTGGTAGGTCTCCACTCTCGTGAGACGCCGAGGCTGGTGACTCTTTTATAATTTATCCTTGACCAACCGGGGCAAAAGGCAGGGAATTAATTGCTGTGTCCGCCCCCAACCGCTGCTGAATAAAGATATAAAAGTAAAAGATTACAAACAAAAGCCCAAAGGTGTTTGCTGCCCAAACCGAAGCTGATAGCAAACTGCAGCCGAAGATAACAACTGCCCTGCTTGCAGCAATACCTTTGTTAGCAGCATACCTTTCTGTCATTCTATAAGTCTGCAAAATGTGTTGTAAAATTCGATTCATTAGGAACTGAAAGAACAACATAATGTCTTGGTAGAAACCAACTAATTTGCTTTAGTCGGTAGTTGAGTTGGTCGATTGATTGAAAATCTTCACGAAAAATATTAAATGCCAATTCTTGAATAACTTGCCCTTTAATTGTGCGACAAACCATCATAATTTTTGGTCGATTAATTCCGATACTTTTCAAAAAAGTTTTTAAAGCTTGTCGTGCTTGACTTGGTAAATATGTTTCTGAAGGCTGAGCTATTAGAAATTTTTCATCTTTTTCTATTGTCACTTCATTTTCAATGTCAATAGTGTCTGATTTTGTGGAAAGCTCATTGTTTAAATACAGATTGACTATGTCGCCATAAGAAAAAACCCAATCTACAGAGTTTTCTTTTGGATTAATTGCCACACCAAAACCTTTGTCAAGTAAAAAATCGTCTTTCATATTTCTAATACAAAAAGATTCAAAGGGTTGATTTGCTTCTGGTGTCTGTAGTACGAAGTATGGAAAACCGTCGGGACCAGCAAAGATTTGTGGATTTCCACAAGCATAACTAGCAGATTGGACATTGTTATAAAATGTTTGTCGCCAATTGTCGTCTCTTTGGTCTTGCGAAATTTGGAATAGGTCAACCATCACCTGGGTCTTTGTAATGTCACATTCGTGTAGGTCTCCTTTTGGTTGTGTTGTTTTCTCTACCTGCTTTTCTTTTATTTTAAGAAAGTCAAAAAGTCCCATTGGAATTAATTTTTTTTAAAATTGCGTTAGATTATTGAAACTGCGTTAAGGTTGCTGCTAACGGTAGGGCTTGCTGCTGTACCGGATTTCATTGAACGTTCAGCCCGCAACCGCAGCCCGATTGAAAAACTGAAGTTGAAGTTAAGTACAAAAAGCTGATTGATATTCTTCAGCCGGAACCGAAGCCGATTAGAGAACAAAAAGATGAGGATTTATTCGTCAGCCGGCATAGTAGCAAACCCATTGTAATGTGCAGGCGGACTTGTTGAACGGATTTGTTTTAATTGTGTGTCGAGGTTTTAGAAGCGTCTGCAAGTAACACTCTTTTATAAAGGTTTGCTGTCGTGTCGGGGCTTGTGCGCCTTGTTAAATGTGTGGGGCTTTTGCCGAGCCAATTAGTTTTTGAATTTGTAATCGTTTCCGTTGACGCAGGCGTTGCAACAAATAATGTATATTATTTATTCAACGATTAGGTATATTTATCTAATAAAATACTAAACTTACAAAAAAGTTTAGTTAGAACTATACTTTATGCCTAAATTTGATTCTCGAAAGATTGAAGCTATTAATTCAAGAGAGATTGTTGAAGAATTAATTATTGATGGTGAAGCTGTACTGACGGTATATGAAAATAAACTTTCTAAAAATTATTTGAGTGAATTTAAAACTATCCTGAAGTATATAGAATATGCTGCAAATGGTGCCCCTCTTCCTAAGACTAAATTACGAAAATATGGAAAAGATAATGGTGTTACAGAGTATGAATTTAAGAGTAAACATTTAAGGGTTTGGGCCATCCAGTTACCTTCTAAAAAATTAATTGTTTTTGGAGGGTACAAAAACAGTCAAGATGCGGATCAGCGAAGTTTTTGGTCTAAGAAGAAACAATATTTAGAGAGTATAAAATAATTGACAATGGAAAGAAAAGAATTAATTAAAAGTAGAGAATATTGGCTGACAGAAATCCAATTAAACTTATTCAACCTTATTGAAGATTACAGAAAAAAAAACAAATTAAACAAAAGGCAATTAGCTGATAAATTAGGAGTAACAAAGGGTTATATATCTCAAATCCTTAATGGAGATTTTGATCATAAAATCAGTAAACTTGTTGATTTGTCTTTAGCATTTGACAAGGCTCCTCTTATTCATTATAGGAATCTTGATGAAATAGACGCAACAGACGATTATAATCAATTAGATAAAGATTGGAGTTTTTCAATCACCCAATCAATTAAATTGGAATTTTCGGCGGGATACAATTGCGTTAATGATGAAAATCTCAATTTAATTCCTCAACAAAAACGGCTATCTGAAATGATTGACAACATTAATCAACCCTATATTATTGAAAACCGAAAAGAGTATGCTTTATGAAAGAAAAACTTTCTTATAAAATCGATAAGATTGAACTAGTAGAATTTTCAATTCATCCTATACCAAAGTTAAAAAACACAGAGGAAATTCAATTTAATTTCAATCTCTATATAACAAGTTCGGTGGTTGCAGAACAAAATCTTATTATTGAAAGAGTTCAGATTGAAATGTCCTCCAAAGAAACGGAAGATAAAGTAGCAAAAATCATACTGCTTGTAGGCTATAGCATTACAGCTTTTAATCAATATGTAAAGTTGGTTCCCGGAAAAAGAATATACGACATAGAGCCTGAACTAGATAAAACGATAAGAAACATTTCAATAGGAACTTCAAGGGGAATCCTTTTTTCTAAATTACAAGGCACTTATCTTGCAGGAGCTGTCCTGCCTATTATACCTGACGATGCTCTTGAAAAAGCGAAAATTACAGATTTACAACAAGAGACAAAATAGAAAACCGCCATTGGCAGTTTTGATTTAAGAATGCTCCGCAGCTAATAAACACATAAAAAAGTAACGTGACTTCGGGAAGCATTAGCAAAATTTTAGCTCTTTTTCAGGTTAAGAATGTGTCAAGGTTTTGTGTGCCTGCAAATGTGCTAAAATGTGTGTTAGCAAAGAAGCGTTGGAGAAAAACATTTTGAAAACTGATGATGAATGTCAACAGTCAGCCAATTATTGAACGGTCGCCCCGCTTGCACATTACACAATATTACACGCAACTCATTAATTTTCCTGAATTTTAATCCTCTCATTATCAAACTTTAATTATTTAGCCAACCTAAATACTTTTCATACCTCAAATCTCCAAACCAATCTTCTTCATCAACAAACTTGCATTCATATTGGTACAAACGCCGTCTTTCAGTTTATAATCAAAATATAATTCTTCGCCAGTTACCTGCGCATCAAAATGGTAGTTCAAAATATTTGCGGGAAACTCCGTTTCCAATGCCGCAAGCGCTACATCGTGCGTGGCAAGTATGGCAGCCGCTTTTTGTTTAATCAGTTGCCGTATCAATGCTTCGGAGCCGGTATGACGATCGAGTGAATTGGTGCCACGCAAAATTTCATCCAATAAAATAAATACTTTTTCCCTTGCATTTATTTTTTCAATTACCGTTTTTAATTTCTTTAGTTCTGCATAAAAAGTAGAAGTGCTTTCTTCCAGATTATCTGCTATGCGCATACTGCTTAATAACTGAACCGGTGAAATTTCAAATGATACAGCACAAACCGACGCACCGGCCATGGCTAAAATTGTATTGATGCCAATGCTGCGCAGATAAGTACTTTTACCCGCCATATTACTGCCCGTTACCAGCATAATTTCACCGGCATTATTTATATCAATAAAATTATTTACACGCTTATTTTTATTTATTAGTGGATGCCCAAGTCTTAAAGCAGCAATAGAAAAATGTTGTTGTTTGATAACAGGGAAACACCAAGCGGGATTATTGAAATGCAATGTGGCAAAACTGTTTAACGCTTCAAAATGCGCTAAAGTATCAAACCATATTTGTACATTAACATCGTTTTCTTTCTTCCATTTTTCAAGATCTAATATTTGCTGCAAATTCCAAAGCAGTAAAATATTAAAGGGGATAGACACAACAATATTATACCGTAGATCCAACCTATCAAGAATTTTCTTCAGCTTTTTTATTTTTAGTGAAGCTGTACTATTGTGCTGTTGTAAATCAATTTTTAATTTTGCAAGTAAAGGAGCTTTGAATGCTTGTGTTTCAATACAGGCAATACTTTCAGACAATACATCTAAATCGCTTACCATTACAGAAAGTTTATTGTGCAGAGGAGCTACCAGTTTGTTTATTTGAAAAGCAATAACAAAATAGATAAACAATATGGGATACAAATATTGCAGGCTCATTACATCAAAAATGGTGAGCACACAGGCAGTGAGAATAATAGCCGGCAACAAATACCTTAGCCATTGCCAAAGTTTAAATTGTAATAAAAGCGTAGGTTCTGCAAGCCAGTTTTTAATGGTGACCAAAGTACTTTCTTTAATACTATTCTCTTTGCCAATGGCATGAATATTTTGCCGCCAGATATTTAAGGTGGAAAGTTCTTTTACAGCTTCTTGTCTTTCAATGATGGTTCCTGTGTTTGCAGGAGCCAGTAACCAATCTGCTGTTTTTATTGCACCTAGTTCTGAGGTAGTTCTGTTTAAAAACTGGAACAAAGATGCATGCCCAAACACATCCATATCATTTGCATAAAAATGATCGTGCGGTATAAACTTGGCGCCATCTTCAAAGTGGTAATACTTACCTTCTAAAGCCAGTAACTCATCTTTATTAATTTGTATTAAATGCCCCAGTTTTTTTATGGCCGCACGGTTTGCAAGATCTTTGTAAATAATTTTTATAAAAACAAAAAGTACAACAGCAGCGGCGCCCGCAGCATACAATTTATTTATTGACCATAAAAAATAAAACAATGTAATGATGGCAATAATACTCCCAAGCCTTAATATTCCAAATACAGATTTGCGTTGCTGTAATTTTTTTTGTTCAGCAGATAATGTTTCTATTCTATTACTGTAGAATTCCTGTGGCGCCATGCGGTAAAAATAATGGAGATTACCCAATGTTTATTACAAATAACATTTAAGATAAATGCGGTATTACAAAGCCTGTAGTAGATCATTTTTTAAATCGTCCACATGTTCAATACCTATAGAAATGCGTATTAAATTATCAGGACTTATTGGATGGTCTCCTTCTACACTTCTTCTATGTTCTACCAAACTTTCCACACCACCAAGGCTTGTGGCATGTTTAAAAATAGTAAGTTTAGATGCAAAGTTTAACGCTTCCGTTTTCCCTCCTTTTATTAAGACAGAAATAATGCCGCCAAAACCATTTGTCATTTGCTGTGTGGCTATATCATGATTTTTGTGTGAAGGCAACCCGGGGTAAAAAACTTTTTCAATGGAAGGATGATTTTCTAATATCATGGCAATGGCAAAAGCTGTACTACACTGCGTAGCAAAGCGAAGTGGAAATGTGGCAAGACTTCTATTGAGCAACCAACAATCAAATGGAGAAGGCACGGCGCCTGCAGTAATTTGATAATCTCTTATGTTGTTGCTTATTTCGTTTTGGTGATTGGTACATACGATGCCGCCCAAAATATCTGAATGTCCGCTAAAAAATTTTGTGGAAGAATGCATTACAAAATCAATTCCCATCTCCAAAGGTTTTTGTAAAAGCGGGGTAGCAAAAGTATTATCGAAAGCTGTAATAATATGGTGCGATTTTGCTAATGAAGCAATGGCTTTTATATCTGCAATTTTAAGTTGAGGATTGGAAGGTGATTCTATCCAAATTAATTTCGTTTCTTTCTTAATTAGTTTTTCAATGTTTGAAATTTCCGTCATATCCGTCTGGTCAAAACTAATGTTGCGGCGCTTAAAAAATTTATCGAGCAGACTTCTTGTGCCATGGTAACAATCATCGGGCATTATAACATGATCTCCTGATAATAATACATTTTCAAAAATGGCGTTTACTGCTGCAAGGCCAGATGAAAATGCTACGGCCATTGTTGCGCCTTCAATAGCTGCAATTTTATTTTCGACCATTAACCTATTGGGATTACCGCTGCGGGTATAGCTGTATTCGTTTAAGCTTCCATCTTTTTTTCGTTCAAAAGTGGTAGATAAATGAATGGGTTGTATTACATCGCTATAACTTTCGTTTGTATCATTGCTGCCATGCACCGCAATAGTTTGTACCTGTTGGTTATTTTTTCTCATTCGCTTTCTTTCTATGTGTTGCAAAAATATTTAAATTTTTGTTAGAATAATATTCCTCAAAAAAACGCTCGTAAATAATAAAGACATTTTTAAATACAAAAAATTTATTGAAGCTAAGATTAGCTTTTAGATTTTTAATTTTGATTTAAATACACTCTACTATTTTTTTAAGGGTAGCGAGTTGAAGCGTGAGGGATAGAAGCGGCTACCCCGGTGAAGGTTTTGTGCGTTGGCTCTGGGCCGGAGTAATAGCGCATAGCCCGACCCTTGCCGCCAAGTTTTGTAAAAAATTCAATTTTATAATAAACAATAAATTTTAATAAACTGCGGCATGGGGCACGCACAAATGTTTTATGATTTTATAACAAATAAGATGTCGTATTTTTGCTTTTGCTGTTAAGGTTTTAGTCTAAAATATTTTTCTAAAATCCGGCATCTAAAACGGGGCCGTTTTGGTTTTGACAGCATAGATCTTTGCAGGTGTAAGCATGTAGTGCGTTGCGGTATTAGCACTTTAATCTGAAACCGAAAACTTTAAATGGCAATACTCAGTATGCCATGGCTGCTTAAGCGATAGCTTAGCAACCATTAGGGCCGCCGAGCAGGTTTTATTACTGCCAAGTTCCGCCGCCGACATCAAAAAAAAGTGATATGCTATCCCGCAACGAAGTGAGCGGGATTTAAGATCATTCTTCTAAGGAAAATATTGGTTTGTTGTACTCCGGTATTTTTTCGAAAATTAATGTACAAATAAACATGTAGAAAGCTTGCGGCGAATATGTTTGGACACCGGTTCGAGTCCGGTCGGCTCCACAAAAGCGGTAACGAAATGCATCCGGCATTGTTACCGCTTTTTAGTTTAAAAAGATGTAGCTATTTTTACTGCTAATAAATTCCCCTATCTTGTTTTTACTTATTTTCAATGATTAATAGTAATTAATACGAATTAATATTTTTTTTAACTCAGCATGTTAAGTCTGTAAATAATCAGCTATGAAAATTATATGTCAACTTTTCTTCATTTTATTTGCATTCAACGCTTCAAGCCAAAGTATATTCCAAAAAATAAGTTTTGATGAAGCAGTTAATGAATCTCAAAATACAGGTAAATTAATTTTATTGCAATTAGAAACACTTGATTGCGAAATGTGCAATTATGTAGTAACAAAAGCTTTTGAAAATGAAGCCTTATCAAAAAAAATAAAAGAAACTTTTATCGCAATAAAAATTGACTCAAAGCATGGAGATAGAAATTTAATTAATAATTTGTATGATTTACATGATAAAAGTTTTGGCACGCTGTTTATTGATGGAAATAAAAATTTAGTTCACCGCTACGATAAGACAACCTCTTTAGTAAGCGATTATGATAAAGAATTTAATGTTGCTCTATATCAAAACAGCGAGGTAATAAAGCTGAATATTTTTGCAGATAATTATAACAAATTTAAAAACAGCAACGATCTTGAACTGTGGATATTGGCAAGAAAAAATTTGAATTTAAACAATGATTCTCTTTTAAATATTTATACAAAAAATCTTCCAAAAGACTCTATAAATTCTGCAAGAGTGTTAACTTTTATTGCAAAACAGGCACCGGTAAAAAGTTCTATATCATATAATATGCTAAGAAGTAATAGTAAGTTCAACGAAGTATGGTATAGTATTCCACTAAAAGAACGAATTTATTTAAATAATAAAATCGTTTCTAAATCTATGCAAAAAGCTATTTTAGAAAAAG
>Ga0105047_10012678_pt1 | contig 13541 bp, 15 predicted proteins | sample MAT04_FD_78384 | JGI IMG/M metagenome (GOLD analysis project Ga0105047, IMG submission 78384) | Freshwater microbial communities from Lake Fryxell liftoff mats and glacier meltwater in Antarctica - MAT-04 (megahit assembly) | ecosystem: Environmental > Aquatic > Freshwater > Ice > Liftoff...
CATCCTCGACCGCGCCGGCTATCCCACCGACATCGAGGTGGAGATGCTTGTCGACCCGCTCGACTGGCAGGCCCAGGGGTTGGAACGGGGGACTCCGTTCTCGCTGTCGCACCGTTTCTTCCAGACCGGTCCGTTCCGGCCGGCCAACACCACGTCGCGCGCCCCGGGGCTGGTCTTCGCCGGCTCAGGGACGGTACCGGGGGTCGGCGTGCCGATGGTGCTCATCTCCGGCAAGCTGGCCGCGCAACGCGTGGCCGAGATGGATGGGCGATGACGGTCACGCTGGAGCAGTCCTACGCGCACTGCCGAACCCTGAACAAGCGATACGGAACCACCTACTACCTGTCGACCTATGCGTTGCCGCGAGTGAAACGGCACCACGTCTGGGCGCTCTATGCCTTCTGCCGCCACGCCGACGACATCGTCGACGAGTTCAACGACGCACAGCCGGCCGAGCGCGCCGCAGCGCTGAGCGCGTTCGGCGATCGGTTCTTCGCCGATCTCGAACGAGGGGGCTCCGACGACCTCGTGCTGAAAGCCGTCGTGCACACAGTTCGCGCGTTCGGCCACGACCCCGAGACGTTCCGGCGGTTTCTTGCGTCGATGGCGATGGACCTGACGATCAGTTCGTACCAGACCTGGGACGACCTGCTCGGTTACATGGACGGGTCGGCCGCGGTGATCGGCGAGATGATGCTGCCCATCCTCGAGCCCTCCGACCCCAGAGCGTCCGCGCACGCCCGCGACCTCGGACTCGCGTTCCAGCTGACGAACTTTCTGCGCGATGTCGCCGAGGACCTCGATCGAGACCGGGTTTACATCCCGCAGGAAGACCTCGCTCGATTCGGCGCCGACCCGCGGCGCCGGACGGTCGACGACGCATGGCGGCGTCTGATGCAGTTCGAGATCGAGCGCTGCCGCCAGCTGTACCGCTCGGCCGACCTCGGCATTCCGATGCTGCCCCCGGCCAGCGCTCGTTGCGTCGGAGCGGCGCGGGCGCTGTACTCGCAGATTCTCGACCGTATCGAGGCTGCCGAGTACGACGTGTTCCGCGAGCGGGCTCGTGTCTCGACGCCGCGCAAGATGACGACGGTCGCACGCGTGGCGTTGCATCGGAGCTGACGTGGTGACCCTCGCCATCGCCGTTGTTGCACTCGTGGCTGCGGTGTGGTCGCTCGGCCGTCCCCATCGGCTCGGTAGCGGGCAGGCACAGAGCGACGCAGCGGACGTGTCGATCATCATCCCGGCGAGGAACGAGGCAGTCAACCTGCCACGCCTGCTCACTTCGTTGGCTGCGAGCATGGTGGCGCCCGGCGAGGTGATCGTGGTCGACGACGGGTCCACCGACGACACCGCTGCGATCGCTGCTTCGTTCGGGGTGACCGTCATTTCCGCTCCTCCGCCACCGGTCGGCTGGGTCGGCAAGACGTGGGCATGCCACCTCGGGTCGGCGAAGGCGCGTGGGGCGGTGCTGCTGTTCCTCGACGCCGACACGTGGCTCGCACCTGGCGGCCTCCCTGCGCTCGTCGCTCAGCACCAGCGGTCGGGCGGGCTGCTGTCGGTGCAGCCCCACCATCGCGTCCTGCGCGCCTACGAGCGCCTTTCGGCAGTCTTCAACCTGGTCTCGCTGATGGGCTCGGGAGCGTTCGGCGTGCGCATCGTGCGGCCGATGCGGGTCGCCTTCGGTCCCTGCCTGATGACGAGCGCAGCCGATTACGGGCGCGTCGGCGGCCACGAGGCCGTGCACAACCAGGTCGTCGAGGACATGGCGCTCGCTGCCGGGTACGCCGACGCGGCCCTGCCGGTGACGTGTCTGCTCGGGGGCGATCTGGTCGCTTTCCGGATGTATCCGCTCGGACTTCGTTCGCTCATCCAGGGCTGGACCAAGAACATCTCGCTCGGAGCCACGCGTGCGCCTCTCACGAGTGTGTTCCCGGCGGTGGTCTGGGTGGCCGCCGTCGGCGCCGTCTCGGCCGCCTTCTTCCTCGGGCTCGCCAGATGGGCATCCGGCGGTGATGCGCCCCTCGCCGCTGCGATCGCCTGGACGCTGATCACGGTGCAGGTCGCCACGATGTTGCGCCGGATCGGCTCGTTCGGTCTCGCCACCGCGATCTTGTTCGCCGTTCCGGTCGCGTTCTTCATCGTCGTGTTCGTCCGCTCGATGGTGGCGACGGCGTTGCGGCGACCGGTCGAATGGCGAGGGCGGCCCGTCCTGGCCCGCGTGGAGCCGGACTCGTGACCGTGCCGTTCTTTCACCTCGGCAACTGGGCGATGGTCGGCCTCGACATCGTCGCCTGGGGCGCCATCCACGCCGGCACTGGATACCTCGCGCACCGGCTGCCTGCGACGTTCTGTGAACGCGACACGTGGTTGACGAGACTTCGCGGCTGGGAACAGTCAGGGCGGCTGTGGAGGATCCTGCGGGTGCACTCGTGGAAGGACCGCCTACCGGAAGCGGGCGACGTGTTCGAGGGCGGCGTGTCGAAGCGTTCCTTGCCCGCCCTCGACGACGCCGGCTTGCTGCAGTTCGCCGCTTCCACTAGGAGAGCAGAGATCGGTCACTGGTCGGCGGCGGTCTGTTCGCCGATCTTCCTCGTCTGGAACCCGCTGTGGATCACGGGCGTGATGGTCGTCTACGGGCTTGCGGTCAACGCCCCGTTCATCGCCGTCCAGCGTTACAACCGGCTCCGGGTGTCGCGTGTGCTCGTGCGCCGAGCCTCCCGGCGAGCGGCCTCGGCGCGTCGGGACGCGGACACGACAGGGAACAACATCCCGTAGGGCTCGCCACCCAAGGAGTGATGGATCTGGTGCGAGTCGCGCATCCACACGAGGTACCGCCGGTCGCTCACGGTCACACCGATTCGCCGATGGATGTAGACCTCGTGCACGAACGCATACGCGAGGCCATACGCAGTGACGCCGCCCGCCACCCAGAAGAGCGGCACAGAACCCAGCAGCGATGCGGCCAGAAATGTGCCGAACCCGATCACCGAGAACACGACGGGGAAGAGATCGTTCACCTCGAGACGTGTGGTCGACGGTGAATGGTGGCTGCGGTGCCACGCCATCCCCGGGCCGTGCATCACCCATCGATGGGTCGCGTAGCTCACGCCCTCCATTGCCACGAACGCGAGCAGGCCGATGGCGATCATCAAGAAACTTCTCATGACGACGCCGCCTTGTCGGCGACCGCAGGTGCCGACCGGTCCCACAACAGGATCACCATCGTCAACAACGCAAAGGCGAAGGCGTACTCCTCGATGAGAATGTCCCACACCGGGCGAATTCCGCTGGTGTTGGCGTCGTTGTAGAAGACGATCGGGGCCGACAACTTCGTCAGCCAGCCGTCGACCAAGATCATGAACCCGACCACGATGGCCATCGACAACCAGTAGGCGCGGCTGCGCAGGATGCCGGAACGGAAGTAGAGGAGCTCGAGCGCGATGACCACGACTGCCGCCGCCACCGCGAGCGCCGGGTAGATCGGCATCAGCGTGACCGCACCCAACGCTGCAGGGGTGTGGTGCCTGCCAGCATGTTGCGCACGGCCTCCAGGGTCAACAACGCGCAGACCGGGACGGCGACGAAGAACAGGATCTCCTCGACGACCATTCCACCGGGGAACTTCCACCCGATGGTGTATTTCGGGTTGAAACCCCAATCGCCACGGTTCGTTGCCCACAAATCCCACACCAGGAAGAACAACGCAACGGGTACGACCGAACGGACGAGGCGCTTCGGCTGGCGCCACACACGAGCACCGAACACGAACTCCAACGGCAGCGTGAGCAGCAAGCAGGCGATCATCAGGGCCGAATACTGCAGGCGGTCCAACACCCCTCCATTCGTCGCTCAGACTTCACAAATCTGTTGTCGATTCTAACCGGGACAGTACGGTGCTGCGAAAACCCTCCGCTGAGAGATGTGAGGAGGAGCAGTGACTTGCTGGATCACCGCGAGTTGTGATCTCTTCTCGTAAACTGTTAGGTTCACCTAACTATGAGAACCTCAACGCGAACGTTCCTGTCCGCAACAGTGCTGATCGGCGCCCTTGTTCCTTCTGCGTGCGGCGACGACGCCGCGGCGCCGGCGGAGGCGGGAGACCAGATCGTCACCGTGTACACCGGCCGGCACTACGGCATCGAAGCGGTGTTCGACGAGTTCACCGAAGCCACGGGCATCGAGGTCCGTTTCACGACCGGGAAGGATCCCGAACTGCGCGAGCGTCTCATCGCTGAAGGCGCGAACACCCCTGCCGACGTGCTGATGACCGCAGACGCGGCCAACGTCGAGCTCGCCGCCGCCGCTGGGGTTCTGGCCCCGGTTGCCAGCGAAACGCTCGACACAGCGATTCCCGCCGAGCTGCGTAGCGCGGACGGCAAGTGGTTTGCGCTCAGCCGCCGGGCCCGGGTCATCATCTCCAGCACCGAACGAGTTGATTCGCCGCCGACGACATACGCCGCCGTTGGCGATCCGGCATGGAAGGGAAAGCTGTGCCTGCGCCCGAGCACGCACCCCTACACGCAGTCCTTGGTGGCGAGCCTCATCGCCGGTGAGGGCGAAGCGGCCGCCGAGGCCATGGTGTCGTCATGGTTGGCCAACGACCCGCTGTTCATCGACAGCGATACGGACATCTACAAGGCTGTCGCCGCCGGCGAGTGCGATGTGGCCATCGCCAACAGCTACTACCTGGGTCGGTTGCAGACCGAAGACCCAGCCTTCCCGGTTGCCATCACATGGCCCGACCAGGACGGGCGTGGCGCGCATGTCAACGTCAGCACGGCAGGCATCACTTCGAACGCCCCGAACCCGACGGGTGCGCTGCGGTTGCTCGAGTGGTTGGCCACCGACGGGCAGAAGATGTTCAGCGATGCGAACTTCGAGTTCCCGGCTGATCCGTCGGTCGAGCCCGCTGAACTCGTCGCAGCTTGGGGTCCGTTCAAAGGTGACACTGCCGTGATCGTCCGCCTCGGCGAGTTCCAGCCTGCAGCGGTCGTACTGCTGAGCCGCGTCGGCTACGAATGACTGTCGCGTGGCGGCCGCGACGCGGCCCCGGATGGGCGCTGCTCGTCGTCGTCTCGGCCGTGATTGCCGCCCCTGTTGCCGTGATCTTGTGGTCGATCACCAACCCGAGCACCGAGGTGTGGCGAGAGCTGTGGCAGACGCGCCTACCCGGCATGATCATCGACACCGTCACGCTCGTCACGCTCGTTGTCGCCGGAACGGTCATCGTGGGAACTGGACTTGCCTGGCTGGTCAGTGCCTACGAGTTTCGCGGCCGCCGCCTGCTGAGCTGGTTGCTGATGACGCCAATCGCGATACCCGGCTACGTGCTCGGGTTTGTGTGGCTGGACACCCTTCAGGGGCCGCTCGGCGCCCGGGCCGTACGCAGCATATGGCTGTGCGCTGCGGTGCTGATCGCCTCGCTGTACCCATACGTGTACGTGTTCGCATGGTCCGCGTTTCGTGAGCAGTCGCCTCGCACTGTCGACGTCGCTCGCACTCTCGGACGTTCGTCGTTCACGGCATGGTGGCGTGTTGTCGTCCCTATGGCACGGCCGTCGATCGCTGCCGGTGCTGCGCTCGTGGCGATGGAGGTGCTCACCGACGTCGGCACGGTCCGGCTGTTCAACGTCTCGACCATCGCCGATGGTGTCCTGCGCGTGTGGTTCGGCACCGGTGATCGTGACGCCGCCGCCGAGCTCGCTGTGCTCCTCGTCGTTGCCGCGATGAGCCTGATCCTCGTCGAGCGGGCTCTGCGCGGCCGAGCGCGTTACACCCAGGCCGGCGCTCGCGTCGCTACGGCCGCCCGTCCCGTCACCGGCATGCGGGCAGCAGCGGTGAACGTCGTGGGATGGGGCGTGTTGTGCATCGCGATCGCCGTGCCCGTCGTGCGGCTCGTGCGGTGGGCACTGCGAGCGCAGCAGCTTGGCCAGGCCGAGACGATCTCTGGCGACCTGGGGTTCCACGTCGCGTCCTCACTGAAGGTCGCCGGCTTCGCGACCATCGCCTGTCTCGTCATCGGCACGACGATGGTGTTCATTGCACGCGAGCGCGGTCGTTGGGGCGCAGCGCTCAGCCGCCTCGCGAGCCTCGGCTATGCCGTGCCGGGACCGGTCGTTGCAATCGGCGTCATCGTTACCCTCGCTGCCGTCGACCGGCGGGGGTGGTGGCCGGGTGATGTGTTGCTGGTCGGCTCGCTGGCCGGCCTCGTGTACGCCATGGTCGTTCGGTTCCTCGCCATAGCGACCCAAGGCATCGGTGCAAGCGTCGGCAAGGTGTCGCCGAGCGCGGTCGCTTCGGCACGGACGCTTGGGGCCGGGCGGCTGCGCGTCGCCACCCGGGTCGAGCTGCCGCTCGCCCGTGCCGGCATCATCGCGGCTGCGACGCTGGTCGCGATCGACTCGTTGAAAGAGCTCCCGGTCACCTTGCTCTTGCGCCCGTTCGGGGTCGAGCCGCTACCCGTGTGGGTCTGGCAGGCGACCTCGGAAAGCTTGTGGGTGCAGGCATCGGTGCCGTCGCTGATGATCGTCGCGATCGGCATGCCACTGGTTGCGGCGCTGCTGTGGTCGGTCGAACGCGGCGCCGAGGTGGTGTCGTGACCGCTGCCGTCGGCCTCGTCTCGGTGACTCGCCGCATCGGCGCACGCCCCGTCGTCGACGATGTCACGCTGGAAGTGCGCGAGCGCGAGCTGCTCACGCTCGTCGGCCCCAGTGGGTGCGGCAAGTCGACTTTGCTGCGATTGATCGCCGGGCTCGAACGGCCGAGCAGTGGCACGATCACCCTCGGCGGGCTCGACGTCACCGATGTCGCTCCCGAACGCCGGCGTATCGGGCTGGTGTTCCAAGAGCACGCGCTGTTCCCGCACCTGACGGTCGGCCGCAACGTGGCGTTCGGTCTCCGTCGCCTGGACAGGCGTCGCCGCGCCGAACGGATCGAGGAGATGCTCGAGCTCGTTCGCCTCACCGGTGCTACGCGCCGCTATCCGCACGAGCTCTCCGGCGGCGAGCAGCAGCGGGTCGCGCTGGCCCGTGCGTTGGCCCCCGACCCGGCTGCCGTGCTGCTCGACGAGCCCTTTGCCAACCTCGATGCGTCGCTGCGCGACGAACTACGCGCCGACGTCGTCGCCGCACTCCGTAACCGCGGCGCGACGGCGCTGCTGGTCACCCACGACCGTGACGAAGCGCTCGCGCTCGGCGATCGGGTAGCGGTCATGCGTGACGGCGCCATCGTGCAGGTGGACCGCCCCGAGGTGGTGTGGTCTGCTCCGAATGACGAGTTCGTGGCCGGCTTCCTCGGGCCGATGTCGCTGCTGCCGTCCGGTGACGGCCAGTTCCAGATCGTCCGGCCTCATCAGTTCGAACTCGTCATCGGCGGCGACGGCCGGGTCGTCGAGCGCGAGTTCCGCGGCGCGGTGTGGCGTCACACGATCGTTCGCGCCGACGGCACGCAGCTGATCGTCGACGCCGAACCCGGTCGAGATCTCGAGGTCGGTGCGACGTGTGCGGCAACCGTCCGTCCCGGCCACCTGCCTGCCCAGCTCACCCGACGCTGAGAGCGGCCCCGAGTGAGTGGTCGGCGAAGACGAAGTTTGCGCCGCTCCTTGGTTGTACCGGCGAACCTACCGGCCGGTTCATGTCTGAGTTGGACCGAAGCCCTGTGTGCAGCTTGGACGCTTGGCGCCGATCGTCAGTCTTCGTCTTCTTCGCTCGGGTTGGTGTCGCTCGAGTTGGGGTCGCTCGAATTGGGGTCGATCGAGTTTTCGGTGGGCGTGTCGATGTCGTCGTCGCCTTCGCTGCTCGCGCAGCCGGTGAAGATGGTGACCGCGAGAAGTGCGCCAGCGAGTGTGATGGATCGGTTCATTGTCTGCTCGATTCGTGTGTGGTGGATGGGGCGCTGGGGGACGCGGGATCATTGGCTCTTTGGTGGAGGCGACCCGCGTTTGAACAGCGTGAAGGCCATGATGAGGACGGCAACTGCTGATGAGAAATCGAAGACGTCAGCGCCTCGAGCACGGCTGTACCCGTCATGCGGTGCGGCGCAATGGCGGCCGTGTAGTCGTGGACGGAAAGGGTACGTCTCATATTCGATCCTTCGGACGCAAGAGGTTTGCTGGCCGAAGGTCTCTCCCAGCCCGGCGATTGCGGACCTCTCCTTACCGGGTCGTGGTGACCGTAATGACGACAAGGTGATGTTGGGATACTCCCCTTCTTCAATCACGGTACACCGCTGTTGAGAACATGGCAACTGTTGCATGTTTTGTTCGACGGTGTTAGAGTCCTGGCTCTGAAGGGGAGTATCCCAACACGGAACTGTCGCCATCACGGACCGCCCATCGGTCTCGGCAGCCCGGCTCCACTGAGTGGGAGAGACCTTCGATCGAACGCTCGGCGTTCATCGAAAGGTCCACGATGATGAAAGTCGCCTTTTCCCACCGGGCGAGGAGGGTCGCGACTGGCACCAAGCGGATGCTGGTCGTCGCAGGTGGCTTCGTGGTGCTCGGCGCTGGCCTGACGATGCTTGTTCTTCCTGGACCCGGCATTCTCGTCGTCGCCGCCGGGTTGGTCATTCTCGCGACCGAGCTCGATTGGGCCGGTCGGCTCCTCGACCGCGTCCGTGACCGGGCTGCGACGGCAACGGCCCAGCTGCAGAGCCGCCGGACCGTTCAGGCGGCGCTGGCGATCTCAGCGTGTGCGTTGATCACCGGCGGTGCAGCAGCCGCGGTGATCGTCGCCGAACACCGAGCCCTCGGCCTGGCCGTGTTCTTCGCGGGGATCTGCTCGCTTGCCGTGTTGGTTCCAGCTACCCAACGTTGGCTCAACCAACCCCGCAACCCGCGATCAAAACCGTCCACGACTGAACCGCTCCCAGATTCCGGCCACGGATCTGAACGTCCCACCCGAAAGGAATCTGCGTCATGAACAAAGCATTGCTCTCCGAACTTCAACAGCAGCGCGGCTACCCGAGCATCACTGTGCTGATCAATACCACCCCCGGCACTGCGCTCAACCCCAACGATGTCGACACGGCCTTTCGTTTCGCGTGTGAGGCCGACAACCGCCTCGATGGCGACGTCAGTGACCCTCTGCGGACTGCACTGATCTCGCGTCTCGCCGACCTGATAACGGAACAGACCAACCAGCCGTCAACTCGCGGTTTGGCCCTGTGTGTCTCACCCGACTACACCGCGGCTGTTCGCCTCGGGCGGACCGTCGATCAACGTCTGATCATCGATGACACCTTCGCGACTCGCGACCTCGTTGCTGACCTCAACCGGACCGCCCAGTATCGAGTCATCACGGTCAGCGAACGAGCCACCCGGCTCCTCATCGGCGACCGTCAACGACTCGTCGAACAGCTCGACGACACCTGGCCACTGATCCGCGACGACGACGACAATCCGAATAGCTGGAGCCGCAACGTCGCCCGGCACCTCCGCCAGGAACACCATCATCATCCGCTCCCCACCGTCGTCGCCGGGGTACAACGATCCGTCCGACAGATCGTCACACCCGAGTTGTTCGAGACCATCGGGTTCATTCCAGGCAATCACGACCGCAGCAGCTGGATGGACCTCCACACCGCCGCCTGGCCCCTGGTCACCGACTGGCTCCGCAACGACCACCTCCGGGCCATGACTCGACTCGACCAGGCAATGTCGACCAGCCGTTACGCCGGCGGCATCCACGAGATCTGGCCGCTCGCCAACGAGGGGCGCATCGATACCTTGATCGTCGAGGAGGACTACGCGGTGCCGGCACGCATCGACCACAACGGCCAGCTACATCCGGCGGACGACTCGGACCACCCCGACGTCAACGACGACATCGTCGACGACACCATCGAAGCCGTACTTCGCCACGGCGGCAGCACCGTGATCACCGCCCCGGCCGCCCTTGAACAACACCAACGGATCGCTGCAATCCTGCGCTTCTGAACCAAGCCGACGATGACCACCAATCCCGACTTTCCCATCCGGTGTGCCGGGAAGCCGAGTGGTGATGCGCAGGCGGCGTTGAGTGCCACGGCGGCAGCCCCGCTCACACCCTCCGGTCATCGACACCCAGCCACCAGGAAATAAGCCGATCGGGCCAAGGTCGAGTGGGCGGCCGGACCGGCCCTGGCGACGAGTGGCCGCAACGGTGTCGCGAAGGACGCTGTCGTCGGTCAGTTGGCTCCAGTTGCTGATGTGATCGATGCGGTCGCAGGGGCCAGCCGGTCGAGAATCCGACGCTCTGCCGGCCAGGCCTCGACGAGAGCTTCGGGCGGGACGCGCCGCGCCGCGTACCTCAGCGCCAAGGCGACGACGACGATGTCGTCGAGCGGGCCAATGATGGGAAGGAACTCCGGGATGAGATCGATCGGCGACAACACCCACAGCCCGGCGATCGCCACTACGACCTTGACCCGACGAGGGACTCGGGGGTCCTTGCGCAGCGTGCGTGCCGTGGTGACGCACGCCGGTAACACCGAGACGAGGTCCTTTGCCAGACCGGGCTGCAGCCACTTGGCCAGCACGATCATCACAAGCCAGGACACAGCGACCACGATCGCGGCGATGAGCAACCAGTGCAGCAACATGCACTACGTGACTGTACATCCGCTACATGCTCGGGCGATTCGCCGAACTCGCGTACAACGCCATCGGCCTCCTGCGACCCAGCCCCGAGACAACAGTCGGCGTCGGGTGGGCAGCAGCTCGGAAGAGCATGTCCCCGACGGAACCGAAGCGATCAAGTACAACGCGACCGACCCGAACAAAGGGCACGACCACCCGTTCTTCGTCGCGAAGAGCCGCGCGGTGTTCGCAGACTGAAGCGATATCGACGTCGCTCTGCGACAGCGGCATCGTGCGTAGAACGGGTGGCCACGCTGAAGGTTTGACCGGACTCTAGGCTGACGTGTGCTTTCCGATCGGCCAGATCACGCCATGCTGACGCTTGGCGACTACCTGCAGAGGATCCTCACGGCTCGGGTCTATGACGTTGCAGTCGAGACCCCGCTTGACGTTGCTCCTGGGCTCTCACAGCGGATCGGTAACACGGTGCTCCTCAAGCGTGAGGACGCGCAACCCGTCTTCAGTTTCAAGTTGCGCGGCGCCTACAACAAGATGGTCAACCTCACCGTTGACCAGCGGGCGCGAGGCGTGATCTGCGCATCGGCTGGCAACCACGCGCAGGGCGTTGCGATGAGCGCTGCCAAACTCGGATGTGCGGCCACAGTGGTCATGCCGATCACAACTCCTCAGGTGAAGGTCGACGCCGTGCGCGCGCTCGGCGCCGACGTCGTGCTCTTCGGCGACAGCTACTCCGACGCACACACGCACGCCGCTCGGTTGCAGCGCGAGCGCGGGCTCACGTTCGTGCACCCGTTCGACGATCCAGACGTCATCGCCGGCCAAGGCACGATCGCGATGGAGATTCTGCGCCAACACCCAAGCGATCTCGACGCCGTGTTCGTCGCCGTTGGTGGCGGCGGATTGATCTCCGGAATCGCTGCCTACGTCAAGGCCGTCCGACCGAACATCAAGGTGATCGGCGTGCAGATCGACGACTCCGACGCAATGGTGCAATCGTTGGCAGCTGGTTACCGTGTGCAGCTTGACGACGTTGGACTGTTCTGCGATGGCACGGCCGTCAAGCTGGTCGGCGAAGAGACATTCCGCATTGTCAGCGAACACGTTGACGACTTCGTAGTGGTCGACACCGACGCGGTGTGCGCCGCGATCAAGGATGTCTTCCAGGACACCCGCAGCATCCTCGAACCGGCCGGCGCACTCGGCCTTGCGGGCCTCAAGCAGTACGCGGAGCACCACGGCTGGACCGGCCGTTCACTGGTCGCGATCGCCTGTGGTGCCAACATGAACTTCGACCGCTTGCGGTTCGTCGCCGAGCGTTCCGAGGAGCGTGAAGCCCTCTTCGCCGTGACCATTCCAGAACAGTTGGGCAGCTTCCGGCGGTTCTCCGAACTGGTCGGCGCACGGTCGGTCACCGAGTTCAACTACCGCATCTCCGATCGCAACCAAGCTCATGTATTCGTCGGCATTTCTGCGGCGGATCGCGACGACTCCGGTGCAATCGCTGCCGAGTTCGAGGCCCACGGCTTCGCGACCATCGACCTCACACACAACGACCTCGCCAAGGAGCACGTTCGCCACATGGTCGGCGGTCGCAGCGAGCTGGCGCACGACGAGCGCCTCTTCCGCTTCGTGTTTCCGGAACGGCCCGGCGCGCTGATGCGGTTCTTGTCGGTGCTGCATCCCGACTGGAACATCAGCCTGTTCCACTATCGCAACCAGGGCGCCGACGACGGACGGGTTCTCGTTGGTCTGCAGGTTCGCGCCGATGACGACGTCGCCCTCGGCGACTTCCTCGAGACGCTTGCGTATCCCTACACCGAAGAGACCGACAACCCGGTGTACCGCCTGTTCCTGAACTAGTTCCCGAGGGTTTCGGTGACCTGGGGTGGCGTTGGAACCTCGGCAATGGGCTTGCCCTCCCGGCTTCGAAAGGGCAGGCTTTCCCTATGACCAGCTTGAGCGACCGCCCCAACACCGCCCTCGTGGTGGTGGACATGCAGAACGATGTGGTTCGCAACGCGCACATGCGCGATGAGGTCATCGCCAACATCAAAACCCTTGTGGAGAAGGCTCGCACAGAACGGGTGCCCGTGATCTGGGTACAGCACTCCAACGAGGAAATGGCCGAAGGCAGCGACGGCTGGCAATACGTGTCAGAGCTGCAGCGCCTCACCGGTGAGCCGCTGGTGCACAAGAAGTACGGCGACTCGTTCGAAGACACGGTCCTCGAATCCGAACTCTCCGAGCGAGGTGTCGGACGAGTGATCGTCGCCGGCGCGCAGACCGACGCCTGCATCCGCGCCACCCTGCACGGGGCCTTCGTCCGCGGCTACGACACCACACTCGTCAGCGATGCCCATACCACCGAAGACTTCTCTGAGTACGGTTTGCCGCCGGTGGACAAAGTGATTGCTCACACCAACATGTACTGGACATGGCAGGGCGGCCCCGGCAGAGTTGCCGACGTGATCGGTACTGCCGACGTCACCTTCGCTGCGGCCGGAGCCGACACCGTCAGTTAGCCGCGACGACCAATCGTGCGCGCCGTGCCTACGATGGTCGTTCACGTCAGGCGGACTTGCACGTCGCCGAACAAGAGAGCGAGGGCCGTCCATGAGCCCCGGCACTGCGCAACCCAGCCCCTGGGTGTTGGCGTCCGAACCGACAAGCCTCGGCGACCCGACCAGCATGATCACGCTGGTGGACGGGCAGACTTTCTGCCTCAGCGGGCGCTCGGGGGACTTCAACAGCAACCCCACTCATGGGGTCTTTTTCGCGGACATGCGTGTGCTCAGCCAGGCCCGACTGCTGGTCGGTGGGTCGCCTGTCGAGTCGCTGGCGGTAACACTCTCCGATGCAAGCAGCGCCACGTTCGTCGGGCGCTCGCAGCCTGCCTCGCCATCCGAACCGCGGCTGCTGGTCGTTCGTCGCCGAACCCTCGGGTCGGTGTGGCAGGAACACA
>Ga0105047_10012681_pt1 | contig 13537 bp, 10 predicted proteins | sample MAT04_FD_78384 | JGI IMG/M metagenome (GOLD analysis project Ga0105047, IMG submission 78384) | Freshwater microbial communities from Lake Fryxell liftoff mats and glacier meltwater in Antarctica - MAT-04 (megahit assembly) | ecosystem: Environmental > Aquatic > Freshwater > Ice > Liftoff...
CCCTCCTCGCAATGACGTAAAGGCATTCATATGACAACTTCCAAACCAATTCGAATCGGCATACTGGGCGCAGCGGCTATTGTTCCCATGGCATTGACGCATCCTGCAAAAAGCGTGCCTGAAGTACAAGTGACTGCTGTCGCCGCCCGTGACCCGAAACGCGCAGAAAAATTTGCACGCAGATATCATATTCCGCATGTGCATCAAACCTATCAGGATCTTTTTGATGATCCAGAGATTGACGCGATCTATAATCCCTTGCCCAACGGGCTACATGCCGAGTGGACGATCAAGGCCTTGCAAGCAGGGAAACATGTCCTATGTGAAAAACCTTTCGCATCCAATGCAAAGGAAGCGATGGAAATGGCAAATGCAGCAAAGGAAACTGGAAAAGTATTAAGTGAGGCATTTGCTTATCGTACGCATCCACTGGCGGCTCATATGAAGGAAGTAATGGCGAGTGGAGAAATTGGGAAAATACAAAAAATCGAAGCACGTTTTGGTTTCCTGAATCTAAACCTATCCAATATTCGCTATCGCTATGACCTGGCTGGCGGCGCACAGATGGATGCGGGTTGTTATCCTGTAAGCATGGTCCGCTTTTTGATGGGAGAAGAACCAACGGTTACGAATGCAAAAGCAAGGTTGATCAAACCACAGGTAGATTCTCGAATGGAATCTCAACTCAGTTTTCCGAATGGGGTTGAGGCCCATGTAACCTGCGATATGCTTTCACCCAGGCTGTTTGATTCATTCTTGAAAGTACAAGGGGATACAGGTGAAATGACCGTGATCAGTCCTTTTCAGCCGCATTGGTTTCATCTCATCACGGTTCGCAATTCAAAAGGTGTCAAGCGCGGAAGGATCCAGGGCGAAAATTCATATGTTTCCCAATTGCGTGTTTTCGCAAACTCAGTTCGTTCAGGCTCTTCATTCACTACAAATCCAGAAGATGCGATCAATAATATGCGCGTGATCGATGCGATCTATGAAAAAGCGGGGTTGGCTTTGAGAGGGATGTGACGTTTTAAGCAATACTCGCAATAGTAAAAAATAATCCCACGGTGTAGTGGGATTATTTTTTACTTCTTCTTCAAGGATCTGCTCTACGGGCTTGATACCTGCAACTCATAAGCCCCTGTGGCTGGGTTGGTGTCGCTGCCAACGGTCATGGTGTATGAACCGCCACGATCAAGAGTAATCGAACCGGGGTCGCCGCAGGACAGACAAGTGTTAAATATTTCATTTCCAGCTTCATCCACCAGAAGCCACTCGATCGAGTCCCAATTCGGAAGCTGTACTATAACCGCAAAAGTAACCGTCTGCCCGGCTGTGGCTGTGAAGGTATAAATATCATGTGAGCCCGGCAATTCGATGAACGCTGCACCGCGTCCCGGTATGTCTTTAGCGATCCTGTCGCCGATGTCCACAGTAAATTCATCGGGCGGCGGCACTTTCCACATTCGGAGTTCATAAGTCCCTGTGCCAGCGCCGCGCTCATTTCCTACGATCACATTGTATGTACCGCTGCGGCCAAGCGTGAGCAAGCCCGGATCTCCGCATTGCAGGCAGGTGTTGAAGACTTCATTCTCCTGGTCATCCTCCACGCGCCAATAAATCTCATCATTGGTCTGGGGTCGTTCTTTCACCTGAAAATAAACATCCTGACCCGAATCTGCTGTGAAAGTGTATATATCATTTGACCCCGGATTTTCAATATGCCCAGCGCCCTCGCCTGGAATATCTCTTGCAATGCGATCCTCCAAATTGATCGTGAATTCATCGGGAGGCGGCAGTTCCCATAATTTGATTCTATACTCGCCCGTACCCGCACCCTCCGGATCATCATTGCCGACGGTTAGCGTATAGGTTCCTTCGCGATCCAGTGTGACGGCGCCCGGGTCGCCGCATTGCATACAACTATAGAATACGTTCGCGCCAAGATCATTGGTCATGTAAAGATCGATGTTGTCACTATGTTCGGGCTGCTCAATAATGTGGACGTAAATATCCTGACCGGTCTCGGCTGTAAACGTATAAATATCCTTCGACCCCGGCGCTTCGATCAAGCCCGCGCCTGAATCTGGTTCCCCATCCGATATCTCATCCCCGATCTCTATTTCGAATTCTTCTGTGACCGCATCTCCACTTAGGAATGAGGGCGCATCGCCTGAATTGATGAACGGCAGGTTTTGCCAGTTTCCAGCAAGAAAAAAGACACCCGTCACTGTGAACAAAAGACACGCACTTGCAAGACAGCCAATGATCCAACCTCTGGACCTGCCAGATTTGGATGCGGAACTCGAAACAGAAGCAGGCTTGAGCTGAGTCTGAGCGGATGATGTGCTGATGCGTGAAGCAATTGACGGAGATCCATCCAACGCATTCTTCCAAGCGGATATAAATTCAGCCATGCTCGCGAAGCGGTCATCAGGATTCTTTGCAAGTGCTTTGAGGATCATCTTTTCAATGGCTTCGGGAATATCGGTCTTGATGGATGAGGGAAGTGGCATCGGGTCGCTGACGTGTTTGAGAATAACCGCCAGCGGCGTATCCGCCACAAATGGGACGCGCCCCGTGACCATTTCATAAAGAATAATGCCGAGCGAATAAATATCCGAACGCTGGTCAACCTTTTGCGCCTGTGCCTGTTCGGGGCTGATGTAGGCCGGTGTGCCCATAATGGCATCCGTTTGTGTTAAACGAGGCGACGCGCTTGCCAAAAGTTTTGCGATGCCAAAATCGGTGAGGAATACATTCCCTTGCGAATCGATCAGCGCATTGGCAGGTTTGAGGTCGCGATGAACGACCCCCTGATTGTGCGCGTAACTCAGCGCGTCTGCCAATTGTGTGAAGATGCGGTCGATCTCATTCAATGGAAGCGGACGACCTGCCTCCATTTTGTCTTTGAGTGTCCCCGCTTCAAGATAGCGCATCACGAAATATGAGATGCCGTCGCTCTCCCCATAATCGAAGACGGGCAAAATATGAGCATGCTCCAACCTGGCAATGATGTGAGCTTCCTGTTGGAACCGCTTTGTGAATTCCTTGCTCTCCGCCAGTTGACTCGGCAGGACTTTGACCGCCACATTGCGATCCATGGAAGGTTGATAGGCCTTGTAGACGGTTGCCATGCCCCCCTGCCCGACCTGATTAATAATACGATATGGGCCGAGCATCTGACCAGGTTGAAGGTTGTTCATTTCCTGCTCCATTTGGTTGGCAAAACTTGACCTTGCTTATCCGATTATGCTATTCTACGCCCAATCCGTTTGAAATTCAAATTGCATTATTCGGGCAAAAGGCGGGGTTGGCTTTGAGATGTTTATTTTAAAAACGGACGGGCGTATAATCTCTATACATAGCCTGTTAAATAGGATTCGTCTGTATAACATCCCACACGGGGATATTTTAAAGAATGACTCTGTATAAATCATAGTTGGCACGCCCCTTGCATAACAAGGTAAAAATAAAAAAACGGGACACGATGATTGTGTCCCGTTTGCCTTGCTCATCATTAATTTATAACTCTCTCAATGCATCCACAACTTTCAAGGTGGAAAGCCGACGAGCGGTGATCGCCACGGTGACTATCATACCTGCCACAACGAACACGGCAAGAGTGGTTAATTCCAGCCAGGGCCATGAAAGAGATTGAGCGGGGATGGTGAAGATGACTCCCAAGAGCAGAACCAATAGCCGCGCCAGTAAAACGCCAACGCCTGCGCCGATGACGAGGCTCAATCCGCCGATTGCCAATGCTTCGGTAAATAAAAAGCGGCGCAGGTGGTTGAGATTCGCGCCCAATGCGCGCATGGCGCCGAATTCGCGCTGGCGTTCGTTGATCATTGCCAGCAGGAAAATGGCAAGCCCCATGGAGATAACCACAATCGTATAGAGCCTTTCCATTGCACCCAGGCCGCCGAGATTGAGCGAGGTAAGCGAACTCGATTCGATCTTGACGATTGTTTCGATATCCTGAATACGGACGGGCATGACGTTTTTGTATTGAGCGGTCAATTCGGAGGTGAGTCTTGCAATCGTCATTGAATTACCGTCCGTCTTGATGAGGAAGTAATTCATCGCTGTATACCCTGAACTCTTAATCATGAAATCGCGATTCAAAATGAAATCTGAATCTTGAGCGGATGTGGGGAAATAGATGAAGAGTCCCACCGCCTGGGTCTGCACATCGGTATATTGATTTGTGCTTCGGTTGTAGAGGCGCAGGAGCACGGGGTCGCCAACGCGGATGTTATATTTCTCGGCTTGCTCTACAGAGATGATGATACCGTTTGGCGTGTTGGCTAATGCGTCGAGAACTTGTTTTGCAGAACCTGCTGCGTAGTTGGTGGTGCGATTGGTCATCGCGTCAATTGTTTGTTGGGCATTGCCATCTACAAAGAAACTATCGGGGAGGTAAGCCGTTTTGCGGAAGGATGTCATATCCACGCCGTAAACCGTATTTTTCTCGGAGCCGACCAACGCCAGCGGATCACGTACCACGCCCGTGACACTGACCACGCCAGGCAGTTGGAGTTGAGTCTCGAAGTCTGCCTTTTGCGGGGTGTTCAATGCGGGCGTAAAGCGAAGGTCAGAACCAACTACATATTGCGCGTCGAGTTGCTTTTCGTTGGTATAGGTTTTTTGAAAGATCGCAAGGCTAACACCAAATGAAAGTGTTAGCGCAATAATCGTGACTGCGGCACTGATGCGTGAAGCGCGACGTGCCAAAGACTTCCCTGCCACTTCGCCAATCTCACCGAACAGACGGCGGAAAAATGCGCCGATTTGATTGCTGGAGGCAGCAAGACCTTTTTCAACCAGGCGCAGGACGAGCAGGGTTAAACCTGTCCAGGCGAAGAAGGGGGTCAGGAAAATGTAAAACGAGAGAGTGATGGCGGCGCCTTCAAGCCCAGTCGGTTTGAAGCCGCCGTTGAGTTGTGTGATGTAGAGCGAGAGGATCGCCGCACCGAGCAGAATGAAGTCCAGATAGGAACGCTTCCAAAATGGCTCGGCTTCCACGCGGCGGACCGTGCGTCGCTCCTGGGTGATCTCGCGGCGCAATGCGCCAAAGGTTGGGAGGAAGGCCGCGAGGAAGGTCAGGACCAATCCCGCTAGGAATGCAATACTTGCTGAATTGGCGAACAAGTTCCAGTCAAAGGCTGATGCGAAAGGATTAAGGCTTGAGGTCAACTGTGCGCCCGCACTTACATACAGCGCGAGGATCCCAAAGAGCAAGCCCAAAGCAGATCCGCCAATAGCAAGGAAAACGGATGTGACTGCAACAATGCCTGTGATTTGCACGGGCGTCGCGCCGCGCGTTCTGAGCAAACTAATTTCGCGTCGCTGTGATTCTGCAAAGAGTTCGGCGGCAAATTTGGAAAGATAGGCGGCTAAGGCAACACCGGGCAAACCGAGGAAGATAAATAAAATTTTTGCGGAAAGCACGTCGCCTTTTGCGGCATTGAACGCGCCAGAGAGATTGTCACTGGATTTGAGCTGACCAGAGAAAAGCCGTTCGACGCCGCGACGCAATGATTCAGCGTGGAGGGCTGCCAGGGTCGGATCACCCGGTAACAGGTCACGATTGATGCGAACGTGGATTTGCGGGTCGAGCAGAATAAATCCAGGAATTACAATCGCATTTGGATCTGAAGCGACTGTCGTCAAAGGCGGTAATAGATTGGCGCGAAACCAGGATTGATCCACGATCACTACATCCGAAACGATGACATTCTCGATTTCGATGGCGGTGCCGAAGAGCACGCTGGCATTATCCATGTTGATGATGCCAGTGACGGGCAAAGAAACAGGATTGCTTACGCCGCCAAAGGTTAACTGAATCGAATCGCCTACCTTGATGTTTTGCGCGATTGCCATTGCCTCGCTGACGAGCGCGCCAGATGGATCAAGCTTACCTTCACTGATCTGAAGAACATCGAATGTTTGCAAGTAGGAAGGCTGAATGGCGAACATGCGTCCTGCAGGCGAAGGATGGTCCCCGTTTAATTTAATAGCGGAGGTGAAATCAGCGGCGTAGACTGGCTCCGCCGCACTGACACCGCGTTCGATCCCAATCGTTGGCGCCGCGTCAGTGATATTGACGTCTGGCGTTGTGCCGTGAGCGATGATGTCAATCAACACTGGCGCAATGGCAGTAGCGGTCATCTGGCGGGCGGTGACATCTACAAAAAAGAGGATACCAGAGAAAAGTCCAACGGCTAACGCCAGACCGAAAAGATAAGTGAGTGTGCGGCGCGGGTTGCGCGTGACGAGTTTCCAGGCGTAAGAGAGAATCATTGATTTTTCCTAACTTGAACAAGCAAAAGAATTAACCACAGAGTACACGGAGATTCTTTTTTTCACCGCTAAGCACGCAAAGGTCGCGAAGAAAAATTTAAAAAAACTCCGTGCTCTCTGTGTTCTCTGTGGTGAGAATTTTGTTACGGGGACAGGAGTTGCCCATCCTTCAATTGCAAGATGCGATCAGCATGCGCGGCAACTTCAGAGTCGTGCGTGACCATAATGAGGGTTAAGTTGCGAGATTGTTTGAGCGCGATGAGCGAGTCAATAATTTCTTCAGATGTGGTGCTGTCGAGATTGCCCGTCGGTTCATCCGCCAGCAAAATGGAGGCGGCGTTTGCCAGCGCGCGCGCGATGCCCACACGTTGTTGTTGCCCGCCTGAAAGTTCTTCGGGCAGAGCCTCAGCTTTATCGCTCAATTGCACAAGGTTAAGCAGTTGTTCACTGCGCGCGCGGCGTTCTTCGATGGCAATGTCATTGAGCAGCATTGGAAATTCAATATTCTCACGAGCAGTGAGAACGGGGAACAAGTCGTGGCGTTGAAAAATGAATCCCATCTTCTGCCGCCTGATGGTTGCCAGTTCTTCCTCGTTGTATTCAGACAGGTCATGCCCATCCAGGATGACCTTGCCATCGGTGGGCTGGTCGAGTCCGCCAAGCAGATTCAACAATGTGGATTTGCCGCTTCCGCTGGGACCCATGATGGCGACAAATTCGCCTTTTTGAATGGAGATATCGAGTCCACCCAGGGCGACAATTGATTCTCGTCCCATTTGATATTCGCGTCTGAGGCTTGTGGTTTGCAAAACAATTTCCCCTTTGGGGATGATTTCAGGAATTAAGTTAGACATGAGCCGCCTCGCCTTCGTACATTTTTCCATCCGCAATCCTGACTTGTCTGTGGGCGCGCGCCGCAACATGTTTGTTGTGTGTTACTACGACAAGAGTCAGTTCGTGGCTTGCGTTGAGCGCGCCGAGAATGTCCATTACTTTATCGGCGGTTTGTGAATCAAGTTCGCCCGTCAATTCATCTGCAAGAAGTAAAGACGGTTCGTTTGCCAATGCAACAGCAATCGCCACGCGCTGACGTTCCCCGCCTGAGAGCTGCGCGGGTTTGTGGTTGAGCCGTTCTTTCAAGCCAACCTCCTCCAACAATTGGATCGCGCGGCTCTTTACATTGTTACGTTTGGCGGCCTGCATGGGGAGCATGACATTTTCCAACGCGCTGAGAAACGGAATCAAATTATCCATTTGATAAACGATGCCGATGCGGTCACGGCGAAACGTGGCGCGTTGACTTTCGTCCATGCGCGTGATGTCATTACCGTCAATGACCACTTGTCCCGCGCTGGGAGTGGCGAGTCCGCCAATGAGGTTGAGCAGGGTGCTTTTGCCTGCGCCAGAGCGCCCCGTGATGGCAACAAACTCGCCAGAGTCCACTTTCAACTCTGCGCCGCGTAACGCAACGGTTTCGATCACACCTTCTTTGTATATTTTATAGAGGTTTTGCAGGATGAGTGCGGCCATAATATATTCCGTGTTACGTGGAGCGTGTTCCGTCTTGAATCTCTCCAACGGAACACGCTCCACGCACCATGTTTTATTTTGTCACCTTGAACGTCAATGCAATATCGCGCACGCCTTCGCGGTCGTAATGATTATCGGGACCAGCGACGGTCAGGATGGCAATGCGTCCATCGGCGAGCGGCATGTAATAGCGTTCGTTGTGAGCTGTGAAGGTTTTGCCAGTGACGGCAGATTTTCCATCCGCAGTAAAGCCGAGAATGATGGCATCTTTTACTTCGGTGGAGGCCTTCAAGTCAATTTGTTCGAAGCCAGGGAACGCAGCTGTGACAGCAGCCACATCGCTTTCGGCATAAGTCATGGCATCAGTCCCAGCAGGAGGGGTGACGAATTCCAAAGTGAAATAATCATCGCCGCCGACGAATTTTACGCCCACTGTAACAGATGTGTCCTGAGTCCAGGGACTGGGATACCCGATGGCGAATCCCTGTGCTGAATCTGAATAGGTCACGAGTGCGGCTTCCACGCCTTCGCCTTCTTCGCCCTCTCCACCAAAAGGTTGGGGAGCAGAGGCGTCCTGCCCGCCGCAAGCAGTCAATACAGCAACGACAACGATAAGTAATGTCAGTGCGATTATAAGAGTACGAGTGTTCATAAATGTTTCTCCATTTTTTGAATGATGTGCGGGCAACACTGCCTGCGTTGAATGAATAATAATGTTGCCGCATGAAGTACACATGAAGTCGAGATGATGGTAATTTCATCTCAAGAGAAAATCTCAATCCTGTTATTGTTACTCGGTTTGTTCGACCAAGGCATATTTATTGCCCAGTACGCGAACAATGTCAATAAATATGTTTCCCTTGAATTCAAAATATGATAAAAAAATATTATTTGTAGAAATCCAAATACATCTACTCTTGATTAATAATCATTTCAACTCTTTCGATAAGAGCGTAAGTTGATCAACCAACGTTCCAGTTCGAGTGATGAATTGGAACGTTAGGGTTTGCGGATTTGCAGCCACAAGCATGGCCCCATAATCCTGATTAAAACGGATCTCGCTCTCAGGGATTGGCATATTAAAACTATAAATATCCTGATTGCCACCCAAGCCGTTCACAAAATAAGGGATACCATTTACGAGAAGACGTTCATATATATGATCATGTCCTGATAAAACTGCACTGGCACCCCATTCTTGAAAAGGCCATCGCATATATTTGACCGAGCCATGTTCTTTTCCGCTTGAATATGGAGATTGGTGAAGAACTACTATCTTCCATGTTGCAGTGGAGTTAGAAAGGCGCTGTTTTAGCCACAACCCCTGCACGGAATCTGGTGATACTCCATCCGGTTCCTTTGAATCACTATCCAATACAAAAAAATGTACTGATCCCCAAATAAAATCGTAATAGCGTTCATTCCCCGGCAGAGAAAAATACCCGAAGTAGGGACCGCGACAGGGATCAAAAGCACAGGTTGTGGAGATCCAGTCGTGATTACCAAGCACAGGAAAAAAGCGGTTTTGGTTGGGATTGTTTCCAGAGTTGCCTGAATTCGAGCCTATAAATTCATGATAGTATTTTCCAATATTGTTATCAATTGAGAACCTACTCCCATTCGAGTAATTATTGTCCCCAGTTGTGACAATAAAATCTGGATTCCAGCTTTTGACAAGCCCAGCCACATCTGCTTCAGGTGACCCATTCTCACCGAAATCTCCAATGACTGCAAAGCGCGTGTTTGGATCTGTGGAAAACACAGGTGAAAGAGTATTACTTAAAACAGGGTGAGCTGGCGGATAAAGCCAAGAAAATAACGTCCATAATCCGACAGCAAGGAAGAACAAGGAAAAAAGAACAAAATAAAGTTTAGTAAATCTCATCCGTGTATTACTCCTTAATAATCTATTTCTTAGAAAGATAAATCTGTTGCATGAAGTACACATGAAGTCAACGTGAACAAGGTTTCATGTGTTTGGTTGCCAACCTGCATACTCACTTCATCGTTACTTCATTGTGAACATCTAAAATGAATATTAGACTTTATCGGTAATTAGAAAAAACGTCCCGAAGGTTGTTGTTGGGCGTTCAAATTGCTCGAAATAAACCCTTCGGGACGGTGCTTGTATGTTATTTCCGATAACGTCTATTGTGATCAGCGCAATTCTGTGCAGACACTACATCAAAAAGGAGTAAAAAATGAAAATTAATCGTTTTGTTGCAATGGCTGCAATTGCTCTGCTCGCAATTGGTGCGATGGGCGCCATCAGTATGAATGCTTTCGCAAAGGATTCGCACGCTCCCGTTACTCAATCGGATGCCTGCGCGCAGGATCAAGCAGATGATACAGAGGTAGCGTCAGCCGAAGATACCGACAATGTTGAACTGCAATGCGGCGACCAGAACGAAGCCGATGGATCGGAAACCGTCGACGCAGCCGATACCGACAATGTACAGGAAGAAGTCGGTGATCAAAACGGCTCAGACACTGGCGTGGAAGCGCCCGAAGTCGAAGCCCCTGCTGCTCCGTAAGTTCCTTTTCACTACAACAACGCCCCCGAATAATCGGGGGCGTTGTCTTTTAAACTTCATCTTAACTTCATCTTTTTATCTTATACTGCATTTATAAAGGAATAAATTTATGCGAGTATTAGTAGTCGAAGATGAAAGAAAAATATCAACCTATCTAAAGCGCGGTTTGGAAGAACAAGGCTACGCAGTAGATACAGCATTTACAGGGCTGGAAGCGTTGGATTGGGCGGAAGCCGCGCCCTACGACATTATTATTCTTGATATTATGCTGCCAGAAATGGACGGCTTGACCGTATGCCGTGAATTACGGAAACGCGACAACCGCACACCCATTCTCATGCTGACTGCCCGTGACGCGGTGGATGACCGAGTCAATGGATTGGACGCGGGAGCAGATGACTACCTTGTTAAACCTTTTGCGCTAAAAGAACTGTTGGCACGTTTACGCGCGATGAGCCGGCGAAATGCCGACAATCCAAAAAGCCCCGTTTTACAAATTGCCGATCTGACACTGGATACGTTAACACGCCGAGTCAAACGCGGGGGGAAAATCATCGAGATCACATCAAAAGAATATGCGGTATTGGAATGTCTTTTGCGCGGACCCGACCATGTCCTTACTCGAACTCAAATTGCCGAACACGTTTGGAACTATGACGTTTACAACCAATCGAATATTGTAGATGTGTATATCAAAAATCTGCGGCGCAAGATAGATGACGGGTCTGAAATCAAATTGATCCATACTGTGCGCGGCGCGGGGTATCGCCTTTCAGTAGAAAACATTGATGAAACGATTTAAGACTCTGCGAGTCCGCTTCGCCATCTGGACCTCAAGCCTGTTCCTCACAATCCTGACAGTTTTCGGCGTCTATGTCTACTTTAACATGGCGCGCGGACTCTCCGCCGCAATTGACAACTCGCTCACGCTCAATGCTTCACAGGTTGCCGCTGGGTTGAACATTGACAATGGTCAACTCTTTCTATCAGACAGCCTGACAGAAGACCCGGAGAACGCCGATCTGCGCGCACGCGGATTCACGATTCGCATTCTCACATCACAGGGAGAACCACTGCAAGAGTTTGGGATATATCACAATTTACCTGTATCTTTAAACGAATCTTTCGCAACCTATACATATCCAGCCAGCGATTCAACCGTCCGAATCTATAACCAGCCTGTTTACGACAACAATCAATTTATCGCAATAGTCCAGGTGGCGCAATCGCTGAATGACAAGCAGGATACGCTTCAACGTTTGCTTATCACCCTGCTTGTAAGTGTTCCGATTCTAGTGATCATTGCGGGAGTCAGCGGCTACATTCTTGCCGCTCGCGCTCTGGCCCCGATAGACCAAATCACTTTAACTGCCCGTCGTATCTCCGCCGAAGACCTCTCGGCACGGCTCAATATCCCCGTGACCAATGACGAAGTAGGACGCTTGACACAAACATTTGATGATATGCTTGCGCGTCTTGATAATTCTTTCCAGCGTGAACGCCAATTTACAAATGACGCATCGCACGAACTCCGCACACCTTTAACCGCCATGCAAGCCATTCTCGGTATGATACGCGAGAGACGGCGCACGCCCGAAGAATACGAAGAAGCCCTTGACGACCTGAACGAAGAAACAGACCGCTTGCGAACTTTGGTTGAAAATCTATTACGTCTCGCACGCGGCGAGAAGCAAAAAAACAATCCGTTTGAAGAAGTCAATCTTTCAATGCTTTTGAAAGATGTTGCGGATTCTTTGCGCCCATTAGCTGAAGCAAAAAATCTATCTCTGGTTTGTAGGTTATCCGAAAACTTAATCACATCAGGCGATAGTGACGAACTGATACGATTATTTCTTAACTTGCTGGATAATGCTATTAAATATACAGAAAGCGGGGAGATAACAATTGTCGCAAATCGCAGTGGAGATAGTATTGTAATTCAAGTAGAAGATACAGGTTTCGGAATTTCGCAAGAACACATCCCGCATATTTTTGACCGTTTCTACCGTGTGGAAGAATCACGGACTTTGCGCGGCGCAGGATTGGGGCTTGCCATTGCAAAAGAAATTGTCAATGCTCACGGCGGGAAAATTCAAGTCCATAGTAAAATTGGGCAAGGTACAATTTTCGCGGTGAGTCTTCCGCAAAAAGTTGAAGAACTCTAAACCACAAAGAGTCTGTAAAGTCAAAAGCGTGCCAACAATGTGTGCAGCGGATTTGTGGGTGCCTGCGCGCTTTACAAATATTTTTCTGGCTTCGGGTTTTTCCTGCTCTCAGACATTATCCCAGCCCGCCCACCCGCCGCTAACGCGGGCCGTTGAAACTGTCGAATAAGTTACTTTTCAAAAATAATTTTTGAAAAGTGGGAAAGAAACGCTGAAAAGCATCTGGTTTTGGTGTTCCGCACAACATTTTGGCATTTTTTTAGCCTGTTGTGGGAGATTTTTTTGAACATTTTTAGAACCAGAGGTTTTTCGACAGTCTCGTTGGGAAGATAACAGCGTGGTCATATTCTGATGAAAAAAATCTTGGTTATTGGTACGTCAGGCTCAGGCAAGTCAACTCTGGAAAAACAATTATCAGAAATTTAAAATGTACAATTCTTCCCATCAGATAATTTTTATTGGAAAGCAGGTTGGAAAATCGCTCCTTCTGAAAAGGTGCTTGAACAAGTAAAAAGTGTAATTTCTCAAAAAGCGATTTCAGGAATACAGCACGCAATCCAATCTTATTCGTTAAAAAAGAAGAATTATCCATCATGGCTTGCAGAATTATCTGAGGTAAAAGTTTATAGGTTTAGCAGAAAACAAGAAACAGAAAAATGGCTTCAAGGTTTCTATCAATGTGTCGAATAAAGCAAAGTGCTTTTTCAAAAACAAGCATACTTGTCCAAGAAATCTGCCCAACACAGCATGTAGCAACTGTCTTTAATATATTAGCGGACGAATTCTTCTTTATAATCAAGCCGTCGTGAAATTCCAACTTTATTGAGGTAACCCATGACATTCCAACTCGTTTACCACTCCCAGCAAGACCCGAAATGGAAACAGGATATTCTCGGCTTCGGCGACCCCGGCGACACCATCGGCTATGTCGGCTGTGCGCTGACGAGCGTGGCCATGCTCATCAGCGGGCATGGATATGTCGAAACGCCCAAGAGCCTCAATCAA
>Ga0105047_10012683_pt1 | contig 13536 bp, 12 predicted proteins | sample MAT04_FD_78384 | JGI IMG/M metagenome (GOLD analysis project Ga0105047, IMG submission 78384) | Freshwater microbial communities from Lake Fryxell liftoff mats and glacier meltwater in Antarctica - MAT-04 (megahit assembly) | ecosystem: Environmental > Aquatic > Freshwater > Ice > Liftoff...
CCTGCGCCTCCTCGGCCTTGCCCTGCGCCTCCTGCGCCAGGGTCTCGAGCTCGGCGTTGCGGTGCTCGAGCTGGCCGAGCTTGCCCTGGAGCTCGGCGTTGCGGACCTCGACGTCACCGTGCTCGCCCCCGAACTCGCCGAGGCGGGCGGTGAGCTCGCTGCGGGTGCCCTCGAGCTCGGCGACCCGGGCGGCCAGCGTGGCGTTCTTGGACCTCAGGTCCTCGAGGTCGCGATCCGACGTGTCCGGCGCCCCCTGGGCGGCGACGGGGGCCATGCCCTTGCCCTCGCGACAGCTGTTCAGGTCGCCACGCAGGTCGTCGGACTCCTTGGACATCCGGCGCATCTCGGCGACGATGTCGTCGAGGAAGTCGTCGACCTCGGGCTCGTCGTACCCCCGACGGAACTGGGTCCGGGTGAACTTCTTGTTGAGGACGTCCTCGGGCGTGAGAGCCATGTTCAACTCCTGAAAGTGGCCGACGGGTCACGGGCGCCGGTTTGTCCCTCGGGCGTGCGCGTGGGCGCGCGACCATGGCGCAAGGGATCCGGTTCGGTCAGCGTACGCGACGCCGGGGCTGCCGTGACTGGCGTCGCCCACGTGGGCACCCGGTGCCGGGCCACGGCCGGAGCCCGCCACCCTCGGGGTCAGGCTCCCGTTCTGGCACAACCCTGTTCAGAGCAGGAGGTACAGGAGATACACCGCAAGGAACAGCACCATGAACGACAGGTCGATCGACGCACCGCCCAACCGGAGCGGGGGGATGACCTTGCGCAGGGCCCGCAGCGGAGGCTCCGTGAGCGTGTAGATGGGCTCGGCCACCACCAGCACCACCCCGCGAGGCCTCCACTCGCGCGCGAACACCCGGATCCAGTCGAAGATGACCCGGCCGACGAGCACGAGCAGGTAGAGGTAGACGACGAACTTCAGGACCTCACGCACGGCACTCATGGCACGAAGTGTGACCGACGCGGCTGGGGAACCCGAACGCGAGTGTCGATCAGCTCTGGTTGAAGACGGTGCGCCCGGCGACTACGGGGCCGTCCTCGGCGTTGACCTCGACCGCCTCCGGGGAGAGGAGGAAGACCTTGGAGGTGACCCGTTCGATCGAGCCGCGCAGGCCGAAGACGAGGCCGGCGGCGAAGTCGACCAGGCGCTTGGCGTCGGCGTCGCTCATGTCGGTGAGGTTCATGATGACCGGGATGCCGTCGCGGAAGTTCTCCCCGATCGTCTTGGCCTCGTTGTAGGTGCGCGGGTGGATCGTCGTGATCCGCGACATGCTGACCGCCTCGGGAGACCGCACGACCTGGGCCACGGACGCTCGCGTGGGCAGGTGGGTGACCTCGGCGCCCCGGTGCTCGGGCTCCTCGGCGTGCTGGGCGTTCTCGTCGTCGCCCTCGTAGTACTCGTCGTCGTAGCGACCCTGGTCCTCTGCGAGGCCCAGGTAGACCATCGTCTTGCGCAGCGCGCCAGCCATTGAGTGCTCCTGAAGTCGTCGGCCCCGCCCGTTCGGCGCCGTGCGTCGTGATCGAAGTTACCGGTGTGACTCCCGAGAACCGAGGATTGCCGACCCGACACGCAGGTGTGTCGCGCCCTCGGCCACCGCGTCCTCGAGGTCGGCACTCATACCCGCGGAGATCCAGGTGGCCTGCGGGTGGTCGGCCCGGATGCCGTCGGCGAGCTCCCTCAGCCGGGCGAAGGCCGGGCGCGGCCTCCCTCCCAGCGGGGCGACGGCCATGACCCCGCGCAGCGTGAGCCCCGCACAGGCGGCAACGCGGTCGGCGAGGTCGCGGGCCTCTCCCGGGGCCACTCCGCCGCGGCCCTCCGCCGCGTCGAGGGCGACCTGCACGGTCACCTCGAGGCGCCGACCGGCCTGCTGCGCACCGCGGTCCAGTGCCTGCACCACCTTGACCCGGTCGACGGACTGCACGACATCGGCGTAGGCGGCCACCGAACCCGCCTTGTTGCTCTGCAGCTGGCCGATGAAGTGCACGGCGAGCCGGTCGCGGTGGGCCAGCTCGGCGCACTTGGCCGACGCCTCCTGGTCGCGGTTCTCGCCGATCGCCGTGACTCCCAGGTCGGCGAGCAGGTCGACGTCGCAGGCCGGGAAGAACTTGGTGACGACCACCAGGGCCGGCTCGTCGGTTCGGCCGGCGGCGCGCATCGCCGCACGGATCCGGGCGTGGACGTCGCCGAGGCCGGCGGCGAGCTCCTCGCGGCGCGATGCCGTCGCCGACCCCTCGCTCATGAGGCCCCCTGCAGAACGACTCCCGCGAACCGCCCGGTCGCACCGTCGCGGCGGTACGAGTACAGGTCGGCCCGCTCGCGGGTGCAGCCGGGAACCCAGTGCACCGCGACCCCCCCGTCCCGCAGCTGGGCCACGACCCCGGCCGCGACATCGATGGCCGCGGTGCCGGTCCACGACACCGTGGCGCTCATGGGCTGCACCTCGGCGGCGACGTCACGCATGGCTGCGGGCACCTCGTAGCAGCGACCGCAGACCGACGGCCCGACAACCGCGTCCACCTCTCCCGCGCCCAGGTCGCTCATGGCCTGGAGGGTGCGCGGCAGCACGCCCGCGACCAGGCCCGGCCGACCGGCGTGCACGGCGGCCACGACGCCGCCACTGCCCGACAGCAGCACCGGCACGCAGTCGGCGACGAGCACGGCCAGGGCCACCTCGTTCGACCGGGTCACGACCGCGTCGCAGCTGGGTGGCCGCTCGGGCACCCCCTCGACGACTGATATTTCGGCGCCGTGGCACTGGTCCATGTACACGACCGGGCGACCGAGTCGGTCCGCGAGTCGCCGGCGGTTCTCGGCGACGGCATCCGGGGCGTCGTCGACGTGGGCGCCGAGGTTGAGGCCGGCCCAGCGGCCGGTGCTCACGCCGGCCGAACGGTCGGTGACGGCCCGGACGACACCGGAGCGGTCCTCACGCCAGGCGAACACACCCCCACCGTACGTCCGGACGGCTCCGCCCCCGAAAAACCCCAAGATAACGACGAGGGGCGGGCCGGGAGAACCGGCCCGCCCCCGCTGCACGACGTGGACTACTTGAGGAAGTCCGGGACGTCGAGGTCGTCGTTCTCGTCGAAGGTGACCGTGCGCGGCGGAGCGGGCTGCTGCGCGCGCACGGGCTCGACGGGGTGGTCGCGGTGCTCGGTGACCACCGAGGCGTCCTGGTCGGCCACGACCGGTGCGGGCCGCTGGGCCGGCGCGGGCGGGGCCACGGGGGCCGGGGCTGCGACCGGCGCCGGCGCCGACCGGCCCTGGATGGTGCCGAGCGCCCGGTTGTCGACCCGGTGCTGCGGAGCGCCGCCGTCGAACCCGGCGGCGATGACGGTCACCCGCACCTCGTCGCCGAGGGCGTCGTCGATGACCGCACCGAAGATGATGTTGGCCTCGGGGTGGGCCGCCTCCTGCACCAGTCGGGCCGCCTCGTTGATCTCGAACAGCCCCAGGTCGCTGCCGCCCTGGATGGAGAGCAGCACGCCGTGAGCGCCGTCGATGCTCGCCTCGAGCAGCGGGCTGGAGATCGCCAGCTCGGCGGCCTGGACGGCACGGTCCTCGCCGCGGGCCGACCCGATGCCCATGAGCGCGGACCCGGCTCCCTGCATGACCGACTTCACGTCGGCGAAGTCGAGGTTGATCAGGCCCGGCGTGGTGATCAGGTCGGTGATGCCCTGCACACCGGAGAGCAGCACCTGGTCGGCGCTGCGGAACGCGTCGAGCATCGAGACGCCGCGGTCGCTGATCGACAGCAGCCGGTCGTTCGGGATGACGATGAGGGTGTCGACCTCCTCGCGCAGCTGCGCGATGCCGGTCTCGGCCTGGTTCGCCCGCCGGCGCCCCTCGAAGGTGAACGGCCGCGTCACGACGCCGATGGTCAGGGCGCCCAGGCCCCTCGCGATCCGCGCCACGACCGGGGCACCGCCGGTGCCCGTGCCACCCCCCTCACCGGCGGTGACGAAGACCATGTCGGCCCCCTTGAGGACCTCCTCGATCTCCTCGGAGTGGTCCTCTGCGGCGCGCTTGCCGACCTCGGGGTCGGCGCCGGCGCCGAGCCCTCGGGTGAGCTCACGTCCGATGTCGAGCTTGACGTCGGCGTCGCTCATCAGCAGGGCCTGGGCATCGGTGTTGACCGCGATGAACTCGACCCCCTTGAGGCCGACCTCGATCATCCGGTTGATGGCGTTGACACCGCCGCCGCCGATGCCGACGACCTTGATGACGGCGAGGTAGTTCTGGGGTGCTGCCACGATGCGGCCTTCCATTGGAATCACTCGCGCCCTCGGGTTCCCGGGGCGAAAGTCGGGCGGTCTGGTTGTCGTTCTGTGTCTGTCGTTCTGTGTCCCGAAACCCTCAACGTCTAGTTGACAGTCACGGTCTGCTCACGGTTCGATGGGATGACGCTAGGTCGGCCCGGGAGGTCAGGCAAAGAGGCGGAGGGCGTGTCGCGACATCCCCTGGGGAAATCCTGCCATGGGACGCGCCAAGGGCCACACCCGCCCCACCAGTCACTCTGGTCCCACGAGGTGCGGCGGTCAGCGGGTGACGGGAGTGTTCGGTGCACTGACGTCGAGAACCTTGGCCGACGTCCTGAGCAGCGCCGTGAGGATCGCGACCTTTCGAGCCGAGTCCTCGCCACTGCCCCACACGACGGTGCGCGGGCCGAGCGTGAAGGTGATCAGGTTCGCGCTGCTCACCTTGATGCCGGAGACCTTCGCCCCGAGGTCGGCTGGCAGGGCCTCGAGCAGTGCCAGGGAGGACTGCAGCGCCTCGCGGGTGGTGCCCTCGGCGCCGGTGGCCGTGACCACCGGAACGCCCTTGGGGACCGCCCGCACGGTGCCGAAGCTGACCCCCTCCGCATCCACGACCTCCAGTCGACCTTGAGGGTTTCGGACGACCAGGGCAGCGCTGCGCGGCACGACCTCGACGGTGAGGGTGCCGGGCCAGGACCGGCGCACCGACACCTCGGCGATCGTTACCCGCTCGCGCACCCTGGCCCCGACCGCCTCGGTGTCGACCCGGGCCAGGGGCGTGCCGGTGGGCACGTCGACGAGGTCGACGACCGCGGCTGCCTCGGTACCGCCGGCACCGGTGACCTCGATGTCGTCCACGCCGAGCCAGCTGCTCCAGCCGAGGACCCACACCACGAAGCCCAGGACCGCGGCGACGAGCGTCATCAGGAGCGCACGCCGCCAGGGGCGCCGCCTGTTGGACAGGGCACGCTTGCGGAAGCGGTTGGCCGAGGAGGCCCCGGCGTGCTCGTCGACGTGGCGACGGGTGGTGCCCAGGCTCATCGGGTCTTCCCTCCGGTGCGGGCCTTGAGTGCCTCGAGGACGAGTGGGGCCAGGGCCGTGACGTCGCCGGCCCCGACGGTCACGACGAGGTCGCCCGGCCGCGCCGCCCCGACGACGGCCGCGACGGCCTCCTCCCGGGTGCAGCCGACCAGCACGCTGCGCTCCCCCGGCAGGTCGCCCAGCGGGTCGCCGACGAGCGCGGAGGTGACGCCGTCGACGGGCTGCTCGCGCGCACCGTAGACGTCGAGGAGCACCACCTGGTCGGCCGGGGCCAGCGCGCGGGCGAACTCCTCGGCGAAGTCGCGGGTGCGGGAGTACAGGTGCGGCTGGAACACCACCCGCAACGAGCCGTTCCCGGCTCGACGGACGATCTCGGATGCCGTACCGACGACCGCCGCGACCTTGGCCGGGTTGTGCGCGTAGTCGTCGACGACGGTGACCCCGTCGACCTCGCCCCGCACCTCGAACCGGCGGCGCGCGCCGCCGAAGCCCGCCAGGCCTGCGAGCACGGCATCCGGGTCGGCATCGAGCCCGACCACGGCGGCGAGGTAGGCGGCGCAGGCGTCCATGACGTTGTGCCTGCCCGGCACCGTGAGCTCGAGCAGCCGCTCGACACCGCCGTGCGCGAACACCGACCGGGTGCCCAGGCCGGCTGACGTGGTCTCGCCGACCCGCAGGTCGGCACCCTCGGCGTACCCGTAGGTGAGCACCGGACGACCCGCGGCCCGGGCCGCGTCGGCCAGCCGCCGCGAGCCCGGGTCGTCGTGGCAGGCCACGAGCAGGCCACCCGAGGGAAGCGAGTCGACGAAGGTCGCGTAGGCCGCCTCGACCGCCCGCGGGGTGCCGTAGAAGTCGAGGTGGTCGGGCTGCACGTTGGTGACGACCGCGATGTCCGGGCGGTAGGCGAGGAAGGAGCCGTCGCTCTCGTCGGCCTCGACCACGAAGGCCGGTCCGGAGCCGAGCGCGGCGTTCGTGCCGAGCTGGGCGATCTCCCCGCCGCACGCGAACGACGGGTCCGCCCCGGCCTCGACGAGCGCGACGGCGAGCATCGAGGTGGTGGTGGTCTTGCCGTTGGCACCGGCCACCGCGACGCGCCGGGCCGCGCCCATGAGCGAGGCCAGCGCCTGTGACCGGTGCAGCACGCGCAGGCCCGCGGCCCGGGCGGCACCGAGCTCGACGTTGTCGTCGCGCACGGCGGACGACACGACGACCGTGTCCACATCGACGAGGTGGGCTGCGTCGTGGCCGAGGTGGACACGGGCTCCGCTCTCGCGCAACGACTGCAGCGTCGGGCTGTCAGCGGCGTCGGACCCGCTGACCGGCAGGCCTCGGGCGAGCAGCAGTCGGGCGACGGCCGACATCCCCGCACCCCCGATCGCGATGAGGTGCACCCGCCCCAGCATCTCCAACGGCACCACCGGCGCGGTGACGTCGTAGCGCGGTTCGGGGCCGGTCACGGTCGGCGCCCCCCCGCCGCTGCGACGACGAGGTCGGCGAGCAGCTCGTCGCCACCGCGCTCGCCCACGGAGCAGGCCGCTGCGGCCATCGTCGCCAGTCGCGCCTCGTCGAGGACGAGAGGGCGGATCACGTCGCCCACCCACTGGGAGGTGACGGCGTCGTCGTCGACGAGCAGCCCGCCGCCCGCGGCGACGACCGCCGCTGCGTTGAGCCGTTGTTCGCCGTTGCCGATCGGGAGCGGCACGTAGACGGCGGGCAGTCCGACGGCGGTCAGCTCGCACACCGTGTTGGCCCCCGAGCGCGCCACGACGACATCGACCGCGGCGTAGGCGAGGTCCATCCGGTCGCAGTACTCCAGCACCACGTAGGGCTCGCCGGCCACCGGCCCGGCGACGAACCCCTTGCCGGTGCCGGCGACGTGCAGCACCTGCACCCCACCGGCGGACAGCACGGCCGCGGCCCCGGCGAAGGCCTCGTTGAGCCGCTGCGCCCCCAGGGAGCCACCCGTGACGAGCACCGTCGGTGCGTCGGTCAGCCCGAACCGGGCCCGCGCCTCGGCGCGGCGGGCGGAGCGGTCGAGGGTCGCGATCTCGCGCCGCAACGGCATCCCCGTGACGGTGGCGCGGGGCAGTCGGGTGCCGGGGAAGGTGACACCGACCCCGGCGGCGAACCGGGCCCCGAGCCGGTTGGCCAGCCCGGGACGGGCGTTCTGCTCGTGGACGACGATCGGGATGCCCCGGCGCCGAGCAGCCAGGTAGGCCGGGGTGGCGACGTAGCCGCCGAAGCCGACCACGACGTCGGCACCGGTGCTGTCGATGGCGTCCTCGGCAGCGCGCACGGCCCGCCGCAGGCTGGCCGGCAACCGCAGTAGGTCGCCGGAGGGCCGCCGGGGGAACGGCACCTTGGGCACCTCGACCAGGGGGTAGCCGCGTTCGGGCACGAGCCGCGCCTCGAGGCCGGCGGCGGTGCCCAGGGCCGTGACCACGACGCCGGGGTCGCGGCGCCGAAGGCAGTCGGCCAGGGCCAGCAACGGCGAGACGTGACCAGCCGTGCCACCGCCCGCGAGGAGCACCGACCGGGGTCCCCCCGAGGTCATGAGGGCGTCCGGCGCGTCCGGCGCGTCCGGCGCGTGCCGGCGACGCCGGGGATCACCGCGAGCGAGCGGCGCAGCGCCGAGGGGCGCGCCGACAACGCCTCGGCACAACCGGGTTCGGCGCGCGCGAAGGACAGCAGGATGCCGAGCGCGAACAGGCTCGTGACGAGTGAGGACCCGCCCGAGGACACCAGTGGCAGCGGCACCCCGATGACCGGGAGCAGGCCGATGACCGCCCCGATGTTGATCAGCGCCTGGACGACCAGCCAGGTCATGATGCCGGCGGTCGCGATGCGCACGAAGAGATCGCCGGTGCGGGTGACCAGGCGGTAGCAGGCCAGGGCCAGCCCGGCGAAGAGCAGGAGGATGGCGATGGTGCCGGGCAGCCCGAGCTCCTCGCCGATGATCGCGAAGATGAAGTCGTTGTGCGGCTCGGAGAGCAGCAGCCACTTCTCGCGGCTCGCACCCAGGCCCAGACCGAACCACCCGCCGTCGGCGAGGGCGTAGCGACCGTGGATCGGCTGGCGGGCCGCCCCGAACTCGTTGGTGTCGCGGCCCAGCCACACGTCGAAGCGGTCGAGCCGGTTCTTGCTGGTCACGACGAACGCCAGGGCCATCGCGACGAACGGGATGCCAGCGAAGGCGAACCACCGCAACGGGATTCCTGCGGCGAACAGCACCCCCGCAACGATCGCTCCCAGGATGAGCACCGTGCCGAGGTCGTGGCCGAGGGCGACCGCGCCGATGCTGAAGGCCGCCAGGGGCACGAGGTAGGGCACCACGACGTGGCTGAAGGCGTGCAGGTGCTTTCGTTTCGCGGCCAGGATGAGCGCGCCGGTGAGGACCAGCCCGACCTTCATGATCTCCGAGGGCTGCACGGTGACCGGCCCGATGCGGATCCAGTTCTGGTTGCCTCCGGCGGCGTGGCCCAGGGGGCTGAGCACGAGCAGCTGGAGCAGGAACCCGACCACGAGGATCGGCAGCGCCAGGCGCTTCCAGACCCCGGTCCGCAACCGTGAGGCGATGACCAGCACCACGGCACCCAGGGCCGCGAACATGGCCTGGCTGAGGAAGATCGTGTAGGCCGAGCGCCCCTTCGTCGCGTCGATGGACACGATCGCCGACGCCGACAGCACCATGATCAGCCCGAAGGCGACCAGGGCCACCGTCACGCAGACGAGGAGGTAGTAGGTGGTGACCGGGGAGTCGAAGCGGGCGAGCCAGCCACCCAGGCGGCTGGTGTCGCGGCTGCTCGCGCGGGCCGGTGCCGTCGCGCTGCTCACTCGCTACTCCCCCGCGGCGAGCCGGTGCACCGCCGCGACGAAGGCGTCACCGCGCGCGCCGTAGTCGGCGAACATGTCCATGGACGCCGCAGCGGGGGCGAGCAGGACGACGTCGCCCTCGCGTGCGAGCGCACGAGCCTCCTTCACCACCAGGTCCATGGCACCAGTGTCCGTGCGGTCGAGGTCGACGACCGGGACATCCGGTGCGTGTCGGGCCAGTGCCTCGGCGATCCTGCCCCGGTCGCGGCCGAGGAGCACCACACCACGCAGCCGGTCGGCGGCGCCGGCGACGAGGTCGTCGACGTCGGCCCCCTTGAGCAGGCCGCCGGCCACCCACACGACGTGCTCGTAGGCGGCGAGGCTGGCTCGGGCGGCGTGCGGGTTGGTGGCCTTGGAGTCGTCGACCCAGCGGATGCCGTCGACCGTGGCCACCTCGGCGATGCGGTGCGGCTCGGGGACGAACGCGCGCAGCCCGGCGCGTACCGCCCCGGCCGGCACCCCGTGGGCCCGTGCCAGGGACGCGGCGGCCAGGGCGTTGGCGACCAGGTGCGGTGCGGGCGGCGGCCCGTCACCGCGCAGGTCGTCGAGCGTGGCGAGCTCGGCGGCGGAGGTGGCGCGCTGCTCGACGAAGGCCCGGTCGGCGAGCACGTCGTCGACCAGGCCGACCTCGCAGAGCCCGGGGACTCCCAGGGTGAACCCGACCGCGCGGCACCCCTCCTGCACCTCGGCGTCCTCGACGAGGCGACGCGTGCGCTCGTCCTGCACGTTGTAGACGCAGGCGACCTCGGTGTTGGCGTAGACCTTGCCCTTGGCCGCGGCGTACTCGTCGAGCGAGCCGTGCCAGTCGACGTGGTCGGGGGCGACGTTCAGGCAGGCCGAGGCCCGCGGTGCCAGCGAGTGCGACCAGTGCAGCTGGAAGCTCGAGAGCTCGACCGCGATGACGTCGTAGGGCTGGGGGTCCATCACGGCCTCGAGCACCGGCCTTCCGACGTTGCCGGCGCTGCAGGCCCGCAGCCCCGCGGCGCGCAGGATCGACGCCAGCATCTGCACGGTCGTCGTCTTGCCGTTGGTGCCGGTGACGGTGAGCCATGGCGCCGCCCCCTGGCGGGGGCGCAGCCGCCATGCGAGCTCGACCTCACCCCACACGGGGATGCCGGCCGCGGCGGCCGCGGCCAGCAGCGGCTGGTCCGGGCGCCAGCCGGGTGAGGTGACGACGAGGTCGACCGGGGCATCGGGGAGGACGGCGACGGCATCCGGGCCGTGGAGCAGACGGGCCCCGAGGATGTCGAGGATGCGCGCCCGTTCCCACATCACCGAACCGTCGGCCGGCTCCGCGCCGTCGACGACGGTGACCTCGGCGCCACGCTCGAGCAGCGCGTCGGCCGCGGCGAAGCCGCTCACCCCGAGGCCCGCGACCAGCACGCGCAGACCCGCCCAGTCGGCCTCACGGGAGGTGAGCCCAGCGACCCGGTCGGTGGCTCCGCCGCTCATCCGGCGCCCACGACCCACTCGGCGTAGAACAACCCGAGGCCGAGCGCGACGAACAGACCGGCGATGATCCAGAACCGGATGACGATCGTCACCTCCTGCCACCCCAGCAGCTCGAAGTGGTGCTGCAGCGGTGCCATGCGGAACACCCGTTTGCCGGTGGTCTTGAAGCTGGCGACCTGGATGATGACCGAGAGCGTGATCGTGACGAACAGGCCGCCCAGGATCACGACGAGCAGCTCGGTGCGGGTGAGGATCGCGAGCCCGGCGAGGGCGCCGCCGAGGGCCAGCGAGCCCGTGTCGCCCATGAAGATCTTGGCCGGTGAGGCGTTCCACCACAAGAAGCCGAAGCACGCACCCATCCCGCAGGCCGCCACGATCGCCAGGTCGTGCGGGTCGCGCACCTCGTAGCACTTGATGCCCGGGTTCCACTGACAGTTCTGGTTGAACTGCCAGATGCTGATCAGCACGTAGGCCGCGAAGACCATGACCGAGGCGCCCGTGGCCAGGCCGTCGAGGCCGTCGGTGAGGTTCACGCCGTTGGAGGTGCCCGCGACGATGATGTTGGCCCAGATGACGAAGAGGATCACGCCGACCAGCGGCCCCGTGAACGCGAGGTCGAGCGCCGTGTCGCGCACGAACGACACCGACGTGGAGGCCGGCGTGCGGAAGGAGCTGCTGGGGAACTGCAGGGCGAGGATCGCGAAGATCACCGCCACCAGGGTCTGGCCGGCCAGCTTCTCGCCGGTGCGCAGGCCCAGGCTGCGCTGCTTGCTGATCTTGATGAAGTCGTCGAGGAAGCCGACGAAGCCCAGACCCGTCATGAGGAACAGCACGAGCAGGCCGCTGATGGTGGGGCCCTGGCCGGTGACCAGGTGCGCGATCGCGTAGGCCACCAGCGAGCTGCCGACGATGACCGCGCCGCCCATCGTCGGAGTGCCGCGCTTGGTGTGGTGCGAGGTGGGGCCGTCGTCGCGGATGAACTGGCCGTAGCCCTTGCGCACGAGCCAGCGGATGTACATCGGGGTGCCGAAGAGGGCGATGACGAGCGACACGACGGCCGCGATGAGCACAGCCTTCACGTCAGCTCCTCCCCACGTCGGGCCACTCGGTCACCGAGCAACCGTAGACCGGCGTCGCGGCTGGACTTGAACAGCACCACGTCACCGCCGGCGAGCTCGGCGTCGAGCAGGGCGGCAGCGGTGTCGGCGTCCGGCACCTCCCTGACCCGGGTGCTGCCCGCGCCGGATGCCGTCGCCTCCTCGCGCGCCCCGGCAGCCAGGGCCGCAGCGGCGGCACCCACCACGACGAGCTCGTCGACTCCCCTGGTGACCACCTCGACGCCCACCTCGGCGTGCAGGGCATCGGACTCCTCGCCGAGCTCGAGCATCGTGCCGAGAACGGCCCAGGTACGGCGCCCCTCCCCCATCCGCTCCAGTGCGGTGAGGGCGGCCCGCATCGAGTCGGGGTTGGCGTTGTAGGCGTCGTTGACGACGGTGACCCCGTCGGCACGCTCGACGACCTCCATCCGCCACCGGCTGACCGGCCGCGCCGACTCCAGTGCGGCGCAGACGGACTCGAGCGACATGCCGAGCTCGACCGCCACGGCGACCACCGCCAGCGCGTTGCCGACGTGGTGGCTCCCGACGAGGCCGAGACGCACATCCCGACCGCCCTGCGCGGTGGTGAGGGTGAAGGACGCGCGGCCGCCGGCATCGAGGGCGACGTCGGTGGCACGCACGTCGGCGTCCTCGGCCTCCCCGACGAGCACGACCCGGGCCGTGGTGGCTGCTGCCATCGCCCGCACCGCGGGGTCGTCGGCGTTGAGCACGGCCAGCCCGTCGGGCGGCAGTGCCGCGACCAGCTCGGACTTGGCGGTGGCAATGGCCGCTCGGGAACCGAACTCGCCGACGTGGGCGGTGCCCACGTTGAGGACCACGCCGACGCTCGGGGGCGCCATCCGGGCGAGGTACGCGACGTGGCCGATGCCTCGCGCGCCCATCTCGACGACGAGGAAGCGCGTGTCGGCGGTCACCCGGCAGACGGTGAGCGGCACCCCCACCTCGGAGTTGTAGGAGCCTTCCGGAGCGACCGTCGGGCCGGCCGTGGCCAGCACCGTGCCGAGCAGGTCCTTGGTACTCGTCTTGCCCGACGACCCGGTGATGCCGACGACGGCCAGGTCCGGGGAGCGGCGGACGACCTCGCGGGCCAGGGCCGCGAAGGCATCCTGGGTGTCGGCCACGACGACGCACGGCACACCCCCGACCGGGCGCGTCACGAGCGCCCCGACCGCCCCGCGCTCGACCGCGGCCGCGACGAAGTCGTGGCCGTCGGCGTGCTCACCACTGCGCGCGACGAACAGTCCACCGGGGCCGGACTCGCGCGAGTCCGTGACCACCGGGCCGTCGACGACGACGACATCCGGGTCGACGCCGTCCGGCACGACGACCGAGCCCCCGGTCACCTGCGCGACCTCGGGAAGCGACAGCGGGATCACGCAGCTCCCTCCCCGGCCGCCAGGCGCAGCGCCTGCGCGAGCTCGTCGCGGTCGTCGAAGGGGTGCACGACCCCGCCCACGTCCTGCCCGCTCTCGTGGCCCTTGCCGACGACGGCCACCGTGGCTGCCGATCCCTCAGCCCAGACGGCGTCGACGGCGGCGCGGATCGCGGCCCGGCGCTCGCCCACGACCAGCACCTCGACGTGGCGGCCTCCCGACCGCACGGCCTGGACGCCCTCCAGGATCGCGGCACGGATGGCGGCGGGGTCCTCCGAGCGTGGGTTGTCGTCGGTGACGACCACGAGGTCGGCGATCTCGGCAGCGGCCACCCCCATCGCGTGCCGCTTGTCGCGGTCGCGGTCGCCACCTGCGCCGCTGACGACCACCAGGCTCCCGGGCGTCGTCGGGCGCAGCGC
>Ga0105047_10012684_pt1 | contig 13534 bp, 10 predicted proteins | sample MAT04_FD_78384 | JGI IMG/M metagenome (GOLD analysis project Ga0105047, IMG submission 78384) | Freshwater microbial communities from Lake Fryxell liftoff mats and glacier meltwater in Antarctica - MAT-04 (megahit assembly) | ecosystem: Environmental > Aquatic > Freshwater > Ice > Liftoff...
ATCGCCCTGGACCGATGCGAGGGTGATGGTGCCACCCGCGAACCACGGCCGCCGCAGCTTGGGGATCTTCTCTCGGCGGACGATGAGCGCACCGACGCCGGTCGGATAGCCGAACATCTTGTAAAAGGACAGCGGCACGAAGTCCGGTTTGATGACCGACAGATCGAGTCGATTGGTTGGGGCGAACGCCGCGCAGTCGAGCAGCACATCCCAGCCCAGCGCATGCGCCTCCTCAATCATTTCGAGCGAATGCTGCACGCCGCTGAAGTTCGACTGCGCCGGAAACGCGAACAGGTCGCAACCGCTGCCCGCAGCCTGCAGCTCGGCCGTGACCATCGCCGGATCGAGGCGCAACTCCGGATCGCCCACCGGAAGGTAGGTGACCGCAGCCCCGGCCCGCCGGGCGAACTCGCGGATGCCGTTCACGGAGTTGTGGTTGTCGTACGTGAGCAGGAAGCGACCGCCCTCACAGAACGGGTAGGACTCGCCCACGAGCTTCAGTGCGCCGCTCGCATTCGCCGTGAACACCACGTCGTACTCGGCAGGATCCGCCGAGAAGAACGCCAGCACCGCCGCGCGAGCGTCCTCGACCAGATGCGTGCTGGCCATCGACGTCGGGTTGTCGGAGTGTGGGTTGCCCAGCACGTGATCCTGAAGCAACGCTAGGTGCTGTCGCACTTGCGAGGCCGCGTAGAGCCCGCCCCCGGTGTAGTCCAGATAGACGTGACCCAGACGGTCCAACCGCTCGTAGTCGGATGCTCGCAACTCATCGAGCACGGCCGTATCGCCGTATCCCGGCTCGCCCGCCGAGAACGCGTCGAACGCCGCCGCGCCGTCCGATGCTGCGTATGTGGGAAGCCGAGCATCCATTCGTGACTCCTGTGCCTCTCGTGCATATACGGTTTGCCTGTCGAACGATACGATACCTTTACGGCATCGTTCGTGTTTTCCGAGGAGACCACATGGGACAGCTCGGCGTATATTCGGAAGTCGGCAAGCTGCGCAAGGTTCTCGTTCATCGACCCGGTCTGTGTCTTGAGCGTCTCACGCCTCAGAATCGCACAGAGTTCCTCTACGACGACGTTGTCTGGGTGGACAAGGCAGTGGCTCAGCATGACGCCTTCACCGATGTGTTGCGCGACCGCGGCGTCGAGGTCCTCTACGTCCAGGACATGCTGGCCGAGGCGATCGCCGTCTCGGAAGATGCCCGCCGCTATATCGTCGAGCGCGCCGTCTCCTCCTACACCGTCGGGCTGTCACTCGTAGACGAACTCAGCTCCTGGCTGTTCAGCCTCTCGGCCGAGCGGCTGGCATCGGCACTCATCGGCGGACTGCTGATCTCTGAGCTCGACGGGCTCGATCTCGAGCGCATCACGCGCCACTCCCTCGGCGCCGTGCTGGCCGAGCCAAACTCGTTCGTCCTGCCGCCGCTTCCCAACACCATGTTCACGCGCGACTCCAGCGCCTGGCTCTTTGGCGGTGTGGTGCTCCCGCCGCTGTTCTGGCACACGCGACGCCTCGAGGTTGCCAACACCTCCACGATCTACCGCCACCACCCGTACTTCGCCGAGAAGGAGTTCAAGTTCTGGTATCCGCCGGCGGGCGATTCCGAGCGTTTTGCCGTTGAGGATTTTGGTCACGGGGCGTCGCTCGAGGGCGGCGACGTGATGGTTATCGGTAACGGCACCGTGCTGGTGGGCATGGGAGAGCGTTCGACCGGCCGCATGGTCGAGCACATAGCGCGCTCACTGTTCGCGTCCGGCGCCGCCAAACGGGTTATCGCGTGCCGCATGCAACTCGACCGCGCCTACATGCACGTTGATACCGTGTTCAGCATGCTCGATCGTGACGCTGTCACGCTCTACCCGCCGGTGGTCGACGCCATGACCGTGTACAGCATCCGTCCCGGAGACGGAGACGACACGTTCGACATCACCGAGGAGAAGAATCTACTCACCGCCGTTGCCGACGCACTCGGCCAGCGCGAGCTGCGTGTGGTCCCGACCGGTGGCGACTCGTTCCAGTCAGCGCGCGAGCAGTGGGATGACGCCAACAACGTCGTCGCGCTCGAGCCCGGCGTCGTGGTCGCGTACGCTCACAACGTGAGGACCAACAAGAACCTCCGCGACGCAGGTATCGAGGTCATCGAGGTCGATGGCTCGCAGCTGGGCAAGGGTCGCGGCGGCTGCCACTGCATGACGTGCCCGGTCGAGCGCGACGGGCTGTAACCTTCGTGCTTCACACCTTGGGGCTCTCGACGACGTAGCGTCTCTCCGTCTCTCCGCGACCCTTCGCATCTTGCAATATGCAAGTATGCGCATATATTGAGAACTGTTGGAACCGTGGACGACGCCTTGTCGGAGGCCCCTCATGGACGCTGACTTCTACTGCCTGCACTCTGAGCTGTGCAAGACGCTTGCGAACGACAAGCGTCAGATGATCCTTGGCGCCTTGCGCGACGAGGAGCTCTCGGTCACCCAGCTCATCGAGCGCACGGGTATCGCCCAGGCCAACATCTCGCAGCACCTCTCCCTCATGCGCACCCGCGGCGTGGTCAACGTCCGCCGAGAAGGAACACGCGCCTTCTACTCGATCTCAAATCCCAAACTCATCCAGGCGTTCGACCTAATCACCGAGGTGATGCAGGAGTCGATGGATGAGCGCACTCGCGTGGCGGAATCATCCGAGAAGTAGGCGGGCCCTGCCGGGGGTCCTGAAACGTGCATGTCCCTGAGCGAGTAGGAGGTACCAGCGTTGAGTGCAGAAACCGATCTGGCGCTCGAGCAAGTGCGCGTGGCTGCGGCGAGTGACGAGCCGGGACCCAAGAAGATGACCCTCGTGGTCATGAGCGGTGACATGGACAGGCTCTTCGGCGCTTTCATCATTGCGACCGGAGCCGCCGCCATGGGCTTCGACGTCGTTATGTTCTTCACCTTCTGGGGGCTTAAGGCGCTCAAGCGCGCCGATGCCAAGCACGGGAAGTCGTTCTTCGGCCGCATGCTCGGCATGGGCGCGTTCGAAGGCGGCGGCATCGACAAGGCCAACCCGAGCAAGTACAGCTTTGGCGGAATGGGCCGCTGGATGTTCGGCAAGATGATGGGCGCCCACAACGTGTCCACGCTGCCGGAACTCCGTGACCTCGCGGTAATGCTCGGCGTGCGCATGTACGGCTGCCAGATGTCGATGGACGTCATGGAGATCCCGGCCGACACGTTCGTCGAAGGCGGCAAGGAGCCGGTCGGCGTGGGCTTCATGATCGCCGAGGCTGAGACGTCAAAGATTCAGTTCTTCATCTAGGCCGCACGCACCGTCGAAACGACCGGCGGATCACGCCGGTCTTGTACCGAGAGCCCTGCACTACGCACCAAGGCCACGACTGCCTGGTCGCGGTCGTCAACGGTCCTGCGCATGCCGGTCGCAGGCCCCATCTGATAGGAGTCATCACATGAGCGACGTCACCCCTGATCTGGAACTCGACCTCAAGGGTCTCCTCTGCCCGATGCCGATGGTCAAGGTTTCGCAGAACATCGCCAACGTCCCCGTGGGCGGCGTGATTCGCGCCGTGGCCACCGACGCCGGCTCCATGGCCGACATCCCCGCATGGGCGAAGTCGACCGGCAACGAAGTCATCTCTGCCGAGAAGGTCGACGGCGAGTTCGTCTTCCTCGTCAAGCGCGTCAAGTAGCGGCGGCGACGATGGACTGGTTCTCCTACCTCGCATCGGGGATAGGGGTGTATGTGGCGCTCGCGGTGTTCACGCTGGGTATGGCATGGCGCGTGTACGAGTGGTCGCGCACGCCCAAGACCCCGGTTCGCCTCGCGCTCTACCCCAAGCCGGCGACCCGCGCGGGTCGCCTCGGCAAACTGCTCGTCGATACGCTCCTGGCGCCGCAGTCGTTCGCGATCGCAGCCGGCATCATGATCGCGGCGTTCGCGTTCCACTTCGCGGCGCTCGCGGCCTTCGTGGGCCACCTGCGCCTCATCCACGAGTTCGACTTCCTCGTCGCCATCCTGGGCATCGAAGGCATGAACACGTTCGCAGCATGGTCGGGAGGCATAGCGGGCATCGTGATGCTGGTCGCGGTGCTCTACTGGATTGCCCGGCGCACATACGGACCGTACCGCAAGCTCTCCACTCCCGAGGACTACCTGCTGCTCGCGCTGCTTCTCGGCATCGTGGTCATGGGCGATCACCTGCGCTTCGTGGGAGGTCTGCACGCGGAGACGTATCAGGCTTGGTTCGCGAGCCTCATGGCGTTCAAGCCGGCGTTTCCGCCTGAGCTGGCAGACTCGACCACGCGTCTGGCGCTGAACTGGCACATGGTTTTCGTCAACGCGTTCCTCATCTACTTCCCGTTCTCGAAGATGACCCACGCGGTCGGAGCCTTCGCGACCAACGCCGTGAGGAGCTCTGAGTAGCCGTGGCCATCAAGCAAACCGACGCCGAGAAGCAGCAGATCGCGACCCTCGTAGGCGTACTCGACAAGCGCATGAACCGCCAGCTCAAGCAGTACATGGACATCTGCGTGCGCTGCGCGATCTGCAAGGACGCGTGCCACCAGTACGTCGCCACCGGCGACATGAAGTACTTGCCAGCCCGCCGAGCAGAGCTCATCCGCGAGATCTACCGCAAGTACTTCACGAAGGCCGGCGAGTTTATGCCGGCACTCTATGAGGCCCGCGATCCCGATGACAATATGCTCGACGAGCTCTACGACGCGACCTACGCGTGCACCGGTTGCCGGCGCTGCACGTACTACTGCCCGTTCTCGATCGACACCGGCTGGATCACCGCCACCGCCAAGGGCATCCTCATCGCCGCCGGTCGCGGTAACGAGATCCTTGGCCAGCTCGCCGACGCGGCGCTCTTCAAGGCCGACAACATGGAGATGTTTGGCGAGATCATCGAGAACGGCTTCAAGGACATCGAGGCCGAACTGCGCGAGGAGACCGGGCGCGACATCGAGATCCCGGTCAACAAGCAGGGCGCCGACATCCTGTACGTGGCGCTCGCTGGCTCGCACTCGATCAAGCCGGCCGCGATCATCTTCGACGCCGCCGGAGCCAACTGGACGCTGTCGATGTTCGAGTCGGCAAACTACGGCTTCTTCCTCGGCGATCCTGCCAAGGCCAAACTTATCGCCGACCGCTTCATGAACGAGGCCAAGCGCCTGGGCGTGAAAGAGGTCGTCATCACCGAGTGCGGTCACGCGTACCGCGTCGCCGAGATGTTCTACGAGGCGTGGGCCAAGGAGAAGATGCCGTTCAAGGTCCGGCACATCCTCGAGGTCATCGACGAGTACATCAAAGACGGCCGCATCAAGGTCGATCCGAAAGCGATCAAAGAACGGGTCACCTACCACGACCCGTGCCAGATCGGTCGCAACGGCGGCATCTACGAGCAGCCGCGCGACATCGTCACCGCGATCGCACCGGACTTCGCCGACATGACCCCCAATCGCGAGAAGCAGTGGTGCTGCGGCGGGGGAGGCGGCATCGTCGCGATGGAGGAGTTCAACGCCATGCGCATCAAGTCCGGCGCCGAGAAGGTCAAGCAGATTCGCGCGACGGGAGCGACGATCCTCGCCTGCCCGTGCGAGAACTGCCGGTTGCAGATCACCGAACTCAACGAGGTCCACGGACTCGGGCTGCGGATCGTGCCCGTGATGGAGCTCGTCGCTGATGCGATGGCCTCTGCCGGCCGCGAACCGACGACTACCTAGCGCGATAGCCCCACGATGAGCGCTCACACGAGAGGCCCCGCACCCTCATCGGGTCGCGGGGCCTCCGAGTGTTCTCCCAGCTGGCGCTACCCGCGGTTGGCGATGAATCCGTAGAAGTACGGGATCAGCCAGAAGGCCCACACCCACACCGAGAAGGCGATGTAGCGCGCCGCCTGTTCACCCTTCGAGCGAACCAAGGTCGCCCAGATGGCGCTGACCGCCATGAGCGCGATTGCCAGGGTGCCGACCCATCCGTGGAAGTCCATGCGGTAGTAGCCGATCTGCATTGCCATCAGTGCGGTGCCGCCGGCGTCGAGAACGAGGCCCAGCCACAGGAAAGCCACGTGCATCGGCTTGATCTGCTTACGGCGGCGCGGTCCCCAGATTCCCCACGTGTAGAAGACGAACGCGAGCGTGACGGAAAGCAGGCCGGACATCACGTAGACGGGCATTCAGAGTCCCCCTCTGAGAGCAGTGTCACTGAGGCGATGATACACGCCAATCCCTTGGGGCAGCAGAAGTGGATATCTTCTTCCAGCGCAGCGACGTGGACGTCGAACATCTCGGCCCGTCTCGGCATCGCGGTCAAAGCGTGATTCGTGCTATGCTTCTACGTTCGTGCACGCGCGCGGTACAAAGAAGTCCCCAAGCACATCGGAGTCACCCATGATGCGTCAGAACGACGTCCGCAACATTGCCATCATCGCCCACGTCGACCACGGCAAAACCACGCTGGTCGACCGGCTCTTGCAGACCACCCACGTCTTCCGAGATAACCAGGAGGTGGCCGAGCGCGTTCTGGACTCAAACGACCAGGAACGCGAGCGCGGTATCACCATCCTCGCCAAAAACATCTCCATCCGCTACAACGGCACCAAGATCAACGTCATCGACACCCCGGGCCACGCCGACTTTGGTGGCGAGGTCGAGCGTGTCCTGAAGATGGCCGACGGTTGCCTGCTCATCGTCGACGCCTTCGAAGGCGCAATGCCGCAGACGCGATTCGTCCTGAAGCACGCACTCGAGCACGGTCTCAAGCCGATGGTCGTCGTCAACAAGATCGACCGTCCGGGCGCCCGTCCGCACGAGGTCATCGACGAGGTCTTCGAGCTCATGCTCGACCTCGGCGCCAACGACGCGCAGCTCGACTTCCCGGTCGTCTACACCAGCGCGGTCAACGGCTACGCTCGCTACGAGCCCGACGGCGACAACATGGACATGACGCCGCTCCTCGACGCGATCATCGAGCACATCCCGGCGCCGGACGTCGACACCAGCGGTCCCGTCGCGATGCAGGTGTGCACCATCGACTACTCGAACTTCGTCGGCCGTATCGGCATCGGTCGTGTGTTCTCGGGCACGCTGCACAACGGCGAGCGCATCCTCGTGGTCAAGAACGACGGCAGTCGTTATCAGGCCACTATCAAGGACCTGTTCACCTTCGAGGGCATGGGCCGTCAGGTCGCCACCGAGGTTCATGCGGGTGACATCTGTGCCGTCGTGGGCATCGAGGACTGCGACATCGGCGACATGTTCACGTGCAAGATCGAGCCGGTCGTGCTCGATCCCATCCACGTCGAAGAGCCCACGATGTCGATTGTGTTCGCGCCGTCCACCAGCCCGCTCGTGGGCCAGGAGGGCAAGATCGTCGGCGGTCGTCAGATCAAGGAGCGCCTGCTCAAGGAGGCCGAGTCCAACATCTCGATGAACATCACCGAGACCGAGGACAAGGGCGGCATGGAAGTCGCCGGGCGTGGCGTTTTGCACCTCTCGGTGCTCATGGAGACGATGCGCCGTGAAGGCTACGAGTTCCAGGTCGGCCGTCCCCAAGTCATCATCAAGCACGAGGGCGGCAAGAAGTTCGAGCCGATCGAGGAAGCTGTCGTCGACGTGCCCAGCGAGTTCGCGGGCAAGGTCATCGAGATCTTTGGTTCGCGCAGCGGCACGATGACCGACATGGTCATCCGCGAGGAGCGCACGCACCTTGAGTTCAAGATCCCGACTCGTGGCGTCATGGGTCTGCGCACGCGCATCCTCAACGCCACGCGCGGCGAGGGCATCCTCTTCCACCACTTCAAGGAGTATGGCCCGTACATGGGCGACCTCGGCGGGCGTCAGAACGGCTCGATGATCGCCAACGCCACCGAGAAGTCCGCTGCGTTCGCGCTCGACACGCTGCAGACCCGTGGCAAGCTGTTCATCGGCCCGGTCGTCATGTGCTACGAGGGCATGATCGTCGGCGAAGCAGCCAAGGAAGGTGAGTTGGTGGTCAACGTCGCCAAGTCCAAGCAGCTCACCAACATGCGTACCTCCTCGGCGGACAAGGCCATCGTGCTGCACCCGCCGCTGCTGTTCACGCTGGAAGAGGCGCTCGAGTACATCGAGGACGACGAGCTGGTCGAGATCACGCCCAAGAGCATCCGCCTCCGCAAGCGTGTCCTCAGCGCCACCGACCGCAAGAAGGCCAGCCGCAAGTAGGACGCGTCTGACCGAAAGACTGCCGCCACCACGCACATGAACGCCCGCTTGCTGTTCTCAGCAGGCGGGCGTTTTCGCGTTCGGGGAGAGGAGTGGATGCGGGGCAGTCACCGATTGCCTGCTCCCAGCTGCCGCACGATTGCGATCACTCGGCTGAGCACCGTCAGTCCCAGGAGCAGCCCCGCGATCTGGCCGAGCCCCAAACCGCCGCCGCTTCCGGCCGTCCCCACGCCGCCTGCCGAGGAGCCCTCGGGCCCGCCGCTCTTGCTCGCTGCGCCATCGCTGCCGGCTGCGAACGCCTCGCTGGTCCCGAGCTTTCCGGCGACGCCGCCCTTCGAGCCGCTGTTGAGCGCGCTGCTGTAGTCAATCTCGATGGGGTGGGTCTTGCCGCCGTCGTTGATGAGCACCGTGGTCTTGTCGGCACCAATCTTGACGCCCTTGATGGAGGCGAGCAGCTCGACGATGTACTGCGAGTCCTTCTCGGAGGTGGTGGTGTGAGAGACGACTTCCTCGCCGGGAGCCAGCTCGACCGGCAGCGTGGAGGATGCGGCAGAAGCGGTCGACGCGAGTGAGGCTGCTGCCAGCATCGCTACCGTGATGATGAGTGCGAATCGCGCGTACATGGTGCACCTCCGAGGTGAGAGGACGCCTCTGTGTCCTCATGCAAGCACTATCGGCGCGCATGCCGTGCGTGTGTGTGATAGATATCACCGCCCGTCACACTTAATGAACCTGAGGGTCCAGGTGCTCGACGGTGGCGGGTGCCGGTCGTGCATCGCCGCGCGAGCAACGGGTGTTCTACACTGGGAATAGAGGGAACACAGGGAGCACTTGGAACAGAGCGAAGTTGCGCACGCCATTCAGGGTCGGAAGGATTTCGCGATGGAGCCGGTCGACGACATGCTCATCAAGGTGACCAAGGACGGTCCCTATCTGGTAAGCGGTTCCGTCCCGCTGTCTCGCGAGACCATCACGGCCGACGCAGATGGCGAGTCGGCCGAGTGGGTGGTCGACGAGCAGCTTGACGACCGTGAGCGGTGCGGCCTGTGCCGCTGTGGACAGTCGGGTCGCAAACCGTTTTGCGACGGCTCCCACATGGACGTGGCGTTTGACGGCACCGAGACCGCGAGTCGCGCTCCCTACGCCGAAGTCGCGGTCACGATTCCCGGGCCGACGCTCACGCTGCACGACGTGCCCGCCCTCTGCGCCGAGGCTCGGTTCTGTCACCGAGTGGGCGGTGCATGGCATCTGGTGGAGTCCGCCGAGGAGGGCGCAGCAGAGATCGTGATCGAGGAGTGCGCAAACTGCCCCTCGGGCCGCTACACCGTCACCGACAACGCAACGGGCGCGCCCATCGAGCCCAATCTCCCCGCGTCCATCGCCTTCGTCGCCGATCCCGAGAAGAGCCGCAGCGGCCCGATCTGGGTCCGTGGAGGCATCCAAATCGAATCCGCTGACGGTGAAGCCTATGAGGTGCGCAACCGGGTGTCGCTGTGCCGGTGCGGCAAATCGAGCAACAAGCCGTTCTGCGATGGAACTCACATCGAGTGCGGGTTCTCCGAGGAGACCGGGCACTAGGTTCAGATCGCGGACCACCGCACCACCGCACCACCTCACCGCGCACCACCGCACAGTCGCACCCGCCGGCGCCTCGCCGAACATCTCGGTCATCTCTTCCTTGGTCATCGTTGTGCCGCCTCGTGCCGCATCCAGTGCGGCGTCGATCGCCGAGAGCATCGCCTCGGTGCGGCGTGCCTTCTCGGCCAGTAGTGAGCGTTGGGCCTCCAAGGCGCTGACCCGGTCGAAGTCGGGGTCGCACATGATGTCGCGGATCTCCGGCAGCGCGAAGCCCAGCTCGTGGAAGAGCAGGATCTGATGGAGTGATGCGCGCGCCTACGCCTTTCGAGCCCACTTGAAGCTCGCGAACTGCCCTGAGACCTTCTCCATGAAGTCGGGCAGCCCGTCGTAGTCGAGGTCCTTGAGCCTGGCCTCGGCCGCCTCGGGAGTGAGCTTGCCGGACTGCACGTCCTTGATCACGTCCATGCCCGCCTTGACCTTGGGTGGCGGGTCCTTCACGCCATAGCCTTGCTTGGCATAGCCGTCTTGGACGCCTTCGAGCGAGTGCACGGCCTTGTCCGCCTGTTTGTACGCGTCGAGGACGTTGCCTTCGTGGTAGGCCTCGGCGACCTTGGTCTCATACGTCTTGCCCAGGCCGTCGGGGTCGAGCAGCGTGGACTTGCCCGCCTTGACCATGTCGACGTTGGGCGTGATCTGTGACTTCTCCCACGTGCCGGTCTTCTCGTTGTAGATGCTGCCTTGGTCGGCCATGTCTACGCTCGCCTCGGCGTGATACTGGTCGGTCGCGAGCTGCTGGTGGTCCTTGGCCCACTTGGCCGCGCCCTTGGGGTCGGTGGGGCCTCCCGTCTCCTGGGCGAAAATGCGGTGCGACTCGGCGGCCCAGGTCTCCTTCTTGAGCTCGATGAAGCGGCGTTTGCCGGTGACCGGATCGGTGGTCACGTAGCCCACGCGGTAGTCGCGGTCCACACCGTCGGGGGTGCCGAAGCTCTCGACCTCGATCTTCTTGCCGTCGGCCCCGGGCACGTTCTCCGCCACCCACTGTTCGAGCTTGCGGTCGTGACCCTCGTAGATTTCGGCGCGGGTCTCGTGCATCTTCTTCCACAGGTCCGGGCGGGTCTTCTCCAGCTCGCGCATCGCGTCGGGGTCGCGCAGGACGCGCTCGACGGTGGCGCGATCGACCTTGCCGCCGTCGGCGGTCTTGGCGGCGAGCTCCGTAGCCATCGACGCGGCGCGCTCGGCCGGTGAGCCCTTGGGCGGCTTCTTGGGTTTGGCCGGCGGCTTGTCCGCGTCTGCGGGGGGCTTCTCGGCAGCGGGCTTCTCCGGGCCGTCGGGCTGCGTGGGCGGCGCGTCCGCGGCAGGCTTGGTCGCGTCCGGGCCAGCGGGCTTGGCCGCGTCGGGGGTCGCCGGCTTGGTTGCCGGCTTCGTCGCGTCGGGCCCTGCCGGTTTCGCCCCGTCGGCGCCCGGCTTGGGCTTCGCGGCGTCGCCCACAACCCCGCCCTTCATGCCCGCGATCTTCTGCAGGAAGCGTATGAGGCCCTCATCGCGAAGCTGCGCGCCCACCCGCTTCATCGCATCGGTGACCGACAGGTTGGGATCGTTGTAGAGCTCCTTGGCGAAGTAGTAGGCGATGAACAGCGCCCACCCTATCGCCTTCTTGTCGCCCGAGAGCTTGGTCAGGAAGTCCGGATCGGTCAGTGAGCCCTCGGCCACGCCGGTCAGCATGCCCGCCTGAGCAGCGAGCCAGTCCTCGAGCGAACCGCCGCGCTGCCACGTCTCCATCGCCGAGACCAGCAGCGGCTTGAGCATCCCAATGGCCACCGAGCCCACCACGCCCAGGTACGCACCAGACGCCACGCCCAGTGCGATGTCCCCGCACCACGAGATCCAGTCGAGCGTGCCCTCGATCTGCTCGTTCCACCATGCCGCGTCCAAGTGCTCGTGCTTCTCGAGCATGATCTGGTCGTGCGCGAAGCTCCACAGCCCCATGCGCATCTTGTAGAGGCCCTCGGCGCCCATGGTGAGCGAGCGCTCGTTGACCAGCGCGTAGAGGCGCTCGCGGTGCTCGGCAGGTACGAAGTTCGCGATGACGTCGCGGCACCCGTCAAGCTCGACTTGCCAGGCGTCCGAGAACGGATCGGTATTCGTCCCCATCAGCCGCAAAGGCACCATCGCCGAGAAGTGATCCTCGTCGTGGCCGGGTACGCTCGCGCGCAGCGTTGCAGCGAGCGGCTCGCCCCCGGTGGGCAGTTCGCGCTCGAGCGACACGCTGAAGGTCGCCGAGGGGACGTTGAGCGGCCGGATGCCAGCGGGCTGAACCGTGAGGCCGCCGGCCTTGAGGCTCGCGTGCCCGCTCGTGCCCTCCTCGCCGCCGATCTCGAGCACGGCGCTCTGTGCCAGCCCGATGTCGGGAGCGATCTCGCCGGTGGCCGCATCACGAACGAACACGCGCAGGTCGATGTCGACCGGGGTCGCGCTTCCGTCGGCCTTCAGCGCGAAGGCACCCGTGGACGGATCGACGTTGGTGCGGTCGACGAACAGGCCCTCCTGGCTGACGATTACCTGCACTTCTCGGCGGATGGGCTCGAAGCCTTCTGCGGAGGCGACCACGACCAGGGTGGACGACGACTGCGGCCGGGACGGGTCGATGCGATCACCCGCGCTCTCGGTGATCGTAAGCGTGGCCATCGCCGGTCCCGTCGCGACGATGTCAGGCGTCGCGAGCAGCCGCGCACCCTCACGCCACTGAGTCTCGAAGCTCCACGCGCTCGGGCCTGCGTTGTCGATCCAGACGCTGACCTCAGTGCTCACACCGGAATCCGCGGCAAGCGTGACGCTGTCGGGGCGCGCGTCGATCTCGGGCAGGCGCGCGAGTGGAATCGCGACCAGCTCACTCAGCACGCGCTCGCCGATCTGCGCGCTCACGCGCACGATCGCGCTCTCGGGCGGCTGCACCACGCCGGTGGGATCGGGCTGTGAGGCCACAACCGTGACCGCGCGTCCGTCTTCGTAGTCGGCCGGCAGCGAGATCTCGAGCCACTCGGAGTCCTCGGCGAACTCGAGCGAGGCGCGCACGGTCACCGGATCGGCCTCAAGATCCGCGCCCAGAAGCTCGACCGCGGCCACCAGCGTGAGCGCGTCGTCTCCCTGCGTGCGAAGCGACACGCCGGCGGGCTCGACGCGCGCGACGATGCGGCTGATGCCGGCGGCAGCGACCGGAACCGATGCGGTGGTGGTGCCCAGCGACGCGCGCGCCTCGACGGTGATCGCGGCACCCGTGGCAAGCTCACCGGACTGCCACACGGTCGTCTGCAGGGTGCCGTAGGCGGTCTGCGGCTGCAGGCTCACTCCCGCCGGGACGTGCAGGACGATCGCAGCATCGGAAGCGGGCTGGTAGCTGCCGTTGGGCAAGACCTTGAACGCTTGTGCGGTCAACGACGCCGAATGCTCGGCACTCACCGTGAGCCGCCCCGTCGAGAGCTGCAGCACGTAGCCGACCGGCTGGTCCGGCGCGGGCTCCTCGGCGTCCGAGGTCTTGGCGCGCGCACTCGCGGCAGCACCGGCGAGGGCGATCGCGGCTGCGGCAACCGCAGCGAGCCCGCCGGTGATGGTCCGCCACGGGGAGGTGTCACCGCCGTCAGGGCCGGGTACGCCCGTGCCCGCGCTCGTCCCGTCGAGCGGGTGGAACTTGAGCGACGCGAGAACCGACTCAACCTCGGCGGTCATGGGATCAAGCTGATAGCCGTAGTGCTCACCCG
>Ga0105047_10012685_pt1 | contig 13533 bp, 9 predicted proteins | sample MAT04_FD_78384 | JGI IMG/M metagenome (GOLD analysis project Ga0105047, IMG submission 78384) | Freshwater microbial communities from Lake Fryxell liftoff mats and glacier meltwater in Antarctica - MAT-04 (megahit assembly) | ecosystem: Environmental > Aquatic > Freshwater > Ice > Liftoff...
GATCTCGCGGCCGAGCGACTGGCCGGAATCGCCGCGCACACCGCCGTAGTTGGCACCGCCGTAGTTGGCACCGCCGTAGTTGGCACCGCCAGAGTTAGAGCCGGGGACCGCCGCGGGCGCATCAGCGCCACGGGTGCCGGGTTCGCCAAAACGGCGCCAGCCATTGCCATCGGTTTGGGTGCGGGGAGCGCCAGCCTCGCCGCGAGTTCCGCCACCCCGCACACCGCTCGTATCAAGGCCACGGACAGCGTCGGAACCGGTGGGGCGGTCGCCCAGTCGGCGCCAACCTGTATTCTCACCCCCGCCACGGACGGCACTGTCGCCACGCACCGCATTGTCGCCCCGAACGCCAGAATCCCGGGTGCCAGAATCACGGGTGCCAGAATCACGGGTGCCGGAATCACGGGCCAGCGGGTCAGCAGAACGGGCGCCGCGCATGCCTCCATCTGGGGCCGGAGCGCTACCGGGCAGGTCAGTACCGCGGACGCCGCCGCCGCGCATACCAGAATCGCCGCTGAAGGCGCGCGTGGCGCGCTCGACGCCGCGCTGTTGCTCCACAAAAGGAACGCGCTCTTCCGCCGCGACCGTGCGGCGGCTGTAAAAGGCGCCGTCGTAGCCGCCGCGAACGCCACTATCGTTCACGCGTCGATCATTGAAGGCGAGGCTTTCGCGGGCGGGCGTGGCGGGCAACTGACCTTGCATCAGCCCGGCACTGCGCAGGTTCGTTTCGCCCACCCGATCGAACCGGCCACCGGCGCGGCCAAACTGGCCCGCTTCGACCGCCCGGGCGCCACCATCGACGCGGGCATTGCGGTAATTGTTGACGATGTTGTAGTTATTTACCACCCGGATATTGTTGAAGACATTGGTGCGGTTGCCGTAGAAACCCTGGCCGTACCAGGGGCGGAAGCGCTCAAACGGGGCAAGCGGCACCCAGCCGAGGTTACCGAAGCCGACGCCAACCCCCACTCCGCCGAAACCAAACCAAGCCACCATGGCCGGACGCCACCAGTTGCGGCCAATGAGGGGGCCGGGATACCAGCACCAGCCCGTATTCTGATAGAACCAACTGCCGTAGTGGAAGGGAGCCCAGCCGAATTGGTCGTAACTGACCCAACTCCAGCCGTAGTAATCGAGCCAAACCCATCGGCCTTGGCTATAGGGCGACCAGTTGGCGGCGACGCGGGGCTGCCAGACGCGACCATACGGAGCAGAGTCGATCCAGGTGCCATTATGGTCGAGTTCTTCGGCGCCGACGATGTCGTCGGCCAAGTATTGCCGGCTCCCCGAGCGGTCAAGTTCGCGGTCGCGGCTGAGGTTGAAACGGTCCCAGTCGTCTTCGCGGATTTCGGCGAGGGTTTGGAGTTCGGGGTCGGAGCGATCGCCACGCACCAAGGTCGTGCGGCCGCGCCGGATGCGCTCCACGCCCCGGCTGGAGGAGATCTCGGCCGCGCCGGTGCGCGCGGTCACCTCGGTGGTGCCATCGGGGTTCACGGTGATGCGATAGTCGCCGGGTTCGGTCGGGCGAACACTGGCCGAGGGCGTATTGATGTCAATGTCGGAGGCGGAATTGCGGGAGACGTGCCAGGTGAGGGTGCCGCGGCCGAGTTCCACCGTATAACGACGGTATTCGATCTCGGTGAGGCGGAGGTCCGATTTGGGGGCGACGCGAAGGCGATTGGCACCGTCGAACTGGAGTTCGGTGCGGGAGCCCACTCCGGTGAGGACCCGGTCGGAGGCGACCAAGGGCGCGTTAACGGCGGCCGCAATCACGTCGCCCGAATCGCCACGGCGCACGGTGACATCCCCATTAATGAGACTTACGCGGACGACTCCGCGCCCTGGCACGTCCTGCGCTTCGTTGGAATCAGGCCCCGTGGGCTGGGCGAATAGGCCCAAAGGAGCGAAACAGAGGGCGAACGAAACAAAGCTAACGCGAAATGAGGTAGTCATCGAGGATGTCCTTTCCGGTCTCTCCACGCTGCAATTCGGACTCCAAAAGCTAACTAGAAGATTCGAGGACAGTTGCGCTAAGATGAGCAAGCATGGATATGGCTGAAAAGCACCAAGCTGGTTTGAATCGCGCAGGCGAGTTGGCTCGCAGGCTGGCTGGCCCATTGCTTCTACTGCTTCTCGTCTCCATTTTCTACTGGAAGCTGACCGCTACGGACCAATATACTTGGCTTGACTCGCCGGATCTGGCGAATCAGGTTTTACCTTGGTGGAACTATCAGGCCCGGGAGTGGCATGCGGGGCGATTCCCGGCCTGGGAGCCGAACCAATGGGGTGGTCAGCCGCTGGTGGGTCAGATGCAACCGGGCGTGGCCTATCCGCCGAATTGGCTACTGTTTTTAACCCCGTTGCGGGACGGCAAGCTTAAATTAGGCTTTCTGCACTGGTATTTCGTCTTTTACCACTGGCTGGCGGCACTCAACTGCTACTTATTCTGTCGTTATTTATATAGGTCACGAGCGGCGGCGGTGCTGGGGGGCTGCGTTTTTGCCTTTGGGGCGGCAGTCGGGAACATCGATTGGCCCCAGATGGTGAACGGCGCGATCTGGATGCCGTTGATTTTCCTCAACTTACTAAAAGTAAGGGATGAGCCGGCGCGTGCCAATCTGCATGCGGCGTGGGCCGGGTTCTGGCTGGGCTTCACTTGGCTGGCCGGACATCACCAGATTCCGACCTTCGTCACCTACGCGGCACTCGCCACATGGCTGTGGATCGGCTTCGGCGAGGGGCGAAAGTGGCAAGTTTATTTTCGTTCATTCTTATTGTTTATTTCGATGATGGGGCTGATTTCGGCCTTGCAGACGCTGCCGGCCGCCGAGTATGGACCGTTAGCCCGGCGCTGGGTAGGGATGACGGAGGCCGCCGATTGGAAAACGAAGGTCTCCTACCACGTACACGAGCTCTATTCGCTCTTTCCCATCTCGCTGCTGGGGATCGTCTTTCCAGGGATGAGCCGGAGCTTCCCTCCGTTTGTCGGTGTGGTGGCATTCACCCTGGGGCTGATAGGGTTGGTGGGCAGTTGGCGCAAGGACGGGCGGATGCGCTGGCTGGGAGCGTTGGGAGTACTGAGCCTAGTGGTTTCGCTGGGCCCGAACAGCCTGCTGCATGGGGTGCTGTACGCTTGGGCGCCGCTGGTGGATAAGGCGCGGTCACCCGGTACGGCGATGGCAGTGTTTGGCTTTACCTGCGCGGCGCTAGCGGCGGGAGGGCTGGAGAGGTTGCGGCAAAGCGAGCACCTGCTGCCGGAGGTGCGCCGCGTGCTGATGGGGTTGGTGGCGGTAGTGCTGGTGACGTACTTTGTGGGCGGTGAGGTGCGGGGGAAGGAGTCCTTTGTCGACGAACGGCCGATGGTGACCGCGTTGGCGGCCATTCTCCTGGTGGGGTTGTTGGCCTGGCACCGGACGGGCGAGCTAAAACCGCGCCACTTGGCGGCCGGGGTGCTCGGGCTGACGCTCATGGAGCTGGCGAACTTAAGCGGCTACGACTTCCCGAACGCGAACCGGCCGGGAGGCGGGCGGTTTCTTGAAACGACGCGAGAGCACGACGATGTCGCCGCTTATCTGCGGGGGCTGAAGGAACCGGTGCGGGTGGAAGTGGACAACAAGGCGATCCCCTACAACTTTGGCGATTGGCATGGGATTTCGCACTTTGGCGGCTATCTGGCCAGTTTGACGCGTAATCTGGTGGACTTGGACCCCAACTCAGTGGCGGGCCGGGAGATTTTCGGCGTCACGCATACGGTGGGCGGCGAGCCGAAGGAACCGGATCAGCAATTGGTGTTCAGCGGAAAGGCCGGAGTGAGGGTCTACCGGCGCGCGGGGAGCCATCCTCGGGTGTGGACAGTGCACACCATCCTGCCCGTAGAACCGAAAGGGTTGCAGACAGCGGTGCAGCGCTTGACCGCATTGCAGGTACGGCAGGCGGTGGTGGTGGCAGGCCCGGCGCCGACGGTTCCCTTCCCGGGCCCGAACTGTGACGAAGACCGGGTACGGATGCGGAACGAGGAGCCCTCGCGGATTACCGTGGCGGCGCGTATGGGTTGCACGGGCGTGGTGGTACTAGGCGACACCTACTATCCGGGTTGGCGGGTGACGGTGGACAGCAAGCCGGCCGAGCTCCTGGTGGCCTATGGGGTGGCACGGGCGGTGGTGGTTCCGGCGGGAGAGCACGAAGTCGTATTCCACTATCAGCCCCGGTCAGTGCAGTGGGGGGCGGCGCTGAGTTTAGCGGGCGTGCTGTTGCTTTGCGCGGTCACGTACGGGGGGCGGGCCAAACGTAGCGAAGTACCAGCCGCTGATTGATGGCATCGAAGCCGATTTGCTGGGCGGCGAATCCACGGCGGGAATAGAAGCGGCGGGCAGGCAGGTTCTCGGCGGGGGTATCGAGGGCAAGGCCCTGGGGGCAACGGAAGCGGGCGAGCGCGATCAGGGCGCGGCCGAGTCCGCGATGCTGGGCCGGGGGAGCGACGAAGAGCTGTTCGATCCAGCCGGCCGAGTTAGAGGTGCCAGTGAGGGAGGTTTCTGGCTGGGACGGGAACAGAATGAGGAAGGCAAGGAGGTCCCTGGCCACCCAGACTTCAGCCTCTTGAGCATATTGCCGCAGGAAGCGTTCGCGAAAAGCGGACCGGGGGTGGGGATGACGCCGAGGGGCGAAGGTATGGTGCCAAGTGTCATACCAGCAATCGATGAGGGGCTCGAGATCAGCGGGGACGTAGGGTCGCAGCAAGCTGATCCAGAATAGGGGAGACAAGCGTCAACGCGCCAGACCTGGAGGTACCGGGCTCAGCCGCTGGGGCTGCATGACTCAGGAAAGTCGAAATTGAACTTAAGTCTAATATCTTCAATATCTTAGCCGGAAACCTGGGGATGCGCGTGGATGCCCCCGTTCAGGGATAAGATTATTAGTTTCAATGACATATAGGAAAAATGCGTCTCGACCCAGATCTGCGACAAGGCATTAGGGTATTATCTGTGGGAAGATTCGCCCAGAAAGCCCAACATTAGGCGCTTAGACGGCGGAATTGTGGCAAGTGGCGCATTGGCCGAAGATGACGATGTCATGGCCGGTCATGCGGAATCCAGGCGGCACCAGCGACTTGACGTTCAGGCATCCATTGAGTTCGAATACCTGCTCGCATTGCTGGCAGCGGAAATGATGATGATGGTCCTTACCGGCCACTTCGTAGCGCGACGATTCGCCGGGCAGATCCACTTTCACGAGCACGCCTTCTTCGAAAAGCGTATTGATGGTTCGATAGACGGTGGCAATGCCCACGCCCTCAACTTCCTGGGCGACTTCCTGAAGGACGTCCTGCGGGCCGAGCGGCCGATTCAGGCGTTCAAAGACCGACCGGATGGCCCGGCGTTGGCGGGTACTGCGCGTCATCAGCTTCAAGCGGGATAGCTCCAATTCCTAAAGTAGAGTAACGGTGCCGTGGTTATCGCAATGACCAGCATGGGGATGGTGGAGGTGCCCATTCACCAAATAGTCGATATGGTCGCCATGCGGAACGGCGGGGTGGCCGCAATCGGGCCCGTGCATGTGGGCCGCATGGTGGCCATCGCAAAGATGGGTTGGCGTGCATTCGGCCGGATTTTGGGCTGAGATTTCGAGCACGCATTCGTCCCAGTGACCATCGTGGGCCTGATGGAGGTGACCATCGTGCAGGAAGTCGACGTGGCCGCCGTGCGCGATGGCGAGGTGACCGCAGCCTTCACCGTGCTGATGGTCGTGTTGGGGGTGGGTTTGGCAGGACATGGGTTATTTGGCTCCTTTTTTGGGGGATTTGGTGGATTTAGGGGCGGGCAGCCCTTCGCTAGCATGGGCCAGCGCGTTAGAAATTAATTCGGAAATGTGCGCGTCGGCGAGGCCGTAGAGGATGTGCTGACCATCGCGCCGGCGGCTGACGAGTTCGGCGGCGCGCAACACCCTCAGTCGCTGCGAGACAGTGGAGAGGCCATCGTCGTCGATTTCGGCGATCTCCGAAACGCAGAGCTCGCCCTGCGCAAGGACGGTTAGCAGACGGAGGCGGGGAGGGTCACCGAGAGCTTTGAAGATGCGTACCGCGCGTTCGAGCGCGGCGGCGGAGGCCGGAACGGGAGGATGGAGGCGCTGGTGTTCGCCGGGGCCGCAGGCGGGGGCATCGTTTTTGCGGACCGGTAACACCTTCATTACTTCACTACCTATTGAAGTGTTGCATGCATTTACCGGACGCGTCAACCAGGGTGCATGGTAAAATCGGGGCGTTATAGAAGAGCAGAACATGGACAGTGCGCCCCACAACTCGCCAGCCGGGACGGTGGATTCTCCAGTGATGGACCGCGTGCCGCCCGATCGCCTGCGCGATCTCGAAGACGCGCTCGGCGAGACCATTCGCGGCAAAGACGAAGTGGTGCGGCTATCGCTGGTCTGCCTGTTGGCGCGCGGCCATCTTTTGATTGAAGACGTGCCTGGCGTGGGCAAAACGACGTTGGCTTCGGCCCTGGCGCGTGGCGTGAATTGCGGCTTCCATCGCCTGCAATGCACCAGCGACATGCTGCCAAGCGACATCATCGGCGTCACCATCTACAGCCCGCAGGCGACCGAGTTTGAGTTTAAGCCCGGACCGGTGTTTACCAATTTCCTCCTGGCCGATGAGATCAACCGCGCGACACCGAAGACGCAATCGGCGTTGCTGGAGGCGATGAACGAGCATCAGGTGACGGTGGACGCGCGGACCTATCCGCTCGAGGCGCCGTTTATGGTGATCGCCACGCAAAACCCGGCCGAACACCACGGCACGTATCCATTGCCCGAAAGCCAATTGGACCGCTTCCTCATGAAACTCGAAATCGGCTATCCGGACAAGGCCAGCGAACGGGCCATTCTGCGCGGCACCGCGCGCGCAGCCTCTGGCGGGCGGCAAGTGCTCGACGTCGGCGAATTGATACGGCTACAGCGGCAGGTGGAATCGGTGGCCATTGACGACGCCTTGGCTGACTACATTCTGGCGATTGTCGAGCGAACGCGCCGCCACGAGGGGTTGACCTTAGGGGTGAGCCCGCGGGGGGCGCAGGCGCTGTTCCGCGCGACCCAGGCGCTGGCATTGGTGCAGGGTCGCGAGTACGCGCTGCCGGATGATGTGAAGCGCCTCGCGGTGCCGGTGTTTGCGCATCGCGTGACCGTGAATTCGCGCGGCGCGTTGGGGCGGAGCGCCGACACCTCCAAGCGCATCATCCAGGAGATCCTCACCCTGGTGGAAGTTCCGCTTTAGAATCAGCGACAACATAACTTAACTGAGCCGCGGCAGGGGCAAAGGGAAACCTTTCGAAACTGGCACCGTCTAATCGCTATGGAGTCCGTGATATTCTCAGGCATATCCGGTGGCTGATAAGTGAGGCAAATGCGCTCCCGAATTTGGATCTTCTCTCTCGTTTTGGCCTTCGTGGTCATATCGCTGACGTACGCCCAGCGAAGGACCCGGCCGAGCTTCGATGATGAGGACGGCCCCGTCATCACTCCCCCCGATGCCGGTGAGAAGACGGAGTTTACCTTTACCCGTCTGCGCTACCCCTCGTTTCGCGGTGGAAGCGGCTATTGGGGTGTGCGCGGCAGTTGGTCTACCGATTACCCGAAGGCCGACCGGCAATTCATGCAGGGTGTTCGCCGGTTGACCAGGGTGCACGTGCGTTCGGTGGAAGATGTAGTGGATCTCGACTCCGATGAAATCTTCAACCATCCCTGGATTTATGCCGTCGAAGTAGGTCACTGGGACCTCAATGAAAAGCAGGCCGCCAAGCTGCGTGAGTACTTGTTGAAGGGCGGCTTCCTAATGGTGGACGACTTCCACGGCTCCATCGAATGGGAGATCTTCACGGCCTCCCTTTCGCGCGTCTTCCCAGATCGGCCAGTGGTGGACCTGGCCAACAAAGAGCCAATCTTCCACGTGATGTATGACCTCGACGAGCGCTTTCAAATCCCCGGTATCGTGATGTTCTATTCCGGCCAAACCTATGAGCAGGACGGAGTAGAGGGCAAGTGGCGCGGCGTGCTGGACGACAAAGGGCGCGTGATGGTGGGTATTTGCCACAACATGGACATCGGCGACGCCTGGGAACATGCCGACATGCCGCGGTATCCCGAGCATTATGCGTCGCTCGCCTACCGCATCGGCATCAACTACATTGTGTATTCGATGACCCACTAGGAATAACTATTTTGTTCGAGTTTCTATTTAGCTATCCATCCCGGGTTTATGAAAAAGGGCAGTTTGTGCTGCTCGGTGGCTGGCCGATCTGGGCCTGGGCGCTCTTAGCGATCGCCGTAGCGGGCGGCTTAGCTTGGCCCTATTTCCGTAGCCGGAAGGACGGCGAAGTGCGCATCGAAGGCTGGCAATCCGTGGTGCTGTGGGGTTTGCAGGCGGGCATGGCGTTGTTATTGCTGGGCCTGCTGTGGCAGCCGGCGTTGTTAGTGGCGACGCTGAAACCCCAGCAAAACGTGGTCGCCGTGGTGGTGGACGATTCAAAGAGCATGGCGATTGCCGACGAAAGCGGCGGCAAAACGCGCGCGGCGACGGCCAAAGAGATTCTCAATGCCGGATTGCTGGAACAACTGAAAAAAACATTCCAGGTGCGGATGTATAAGGTGGGCCGGTCGCTCGAGCGGTTGGACAAGACAGACGATATCCAAGCGACGCAAACCGCGACACGGCTTTCAGATGCCTTGCGTAGCGTGGCGGCGGAATCGGCGAGCGTGCCGCTGGGGGCCATCGTGCTGCTGAGCGATGGCGGTGACAATGCCGGCGGGATTGACCTGGCGACCCTGTCAGAAGTCCGCAGCCGGCGCATTCCGGTGCACACCGTGGGGCTGGGCCGCGAGAAGTACGAGCGCGACTTGGAGATTATGTCGGTCGACGTACCGGCGCGCGCTCTGGCCGATTCGCGGATTACCGCGCAAGTGACGCTACGCCAGACGGGCTATACGAAGACCAAAGTAAATCTGACTTTGCGCGATGGAACGAAGATCCTGGGCCAACAGACGATGGTGCTGAAGGCCAATGGTGAGCCACAGACCGAGAGCATCTTGTTCAATGCCGGCCCGGCCGGGCCCAAGGCGTTGCAGATCGGCGTGGCACCGCTCGAAAACGAAGAGAATCGGGCAAATAACCAAGTTACCCGGCTCGTAAATGTGGAAGCAACGAAACCGCGCATTCTCTACATTGAGGGCGAGCCGAAGTGGGAGTATAAATTCATCCGACGAGCACTGGAGGAGGATAAGACCGTCTCGATCACCTCCATACTGCGCACGACGCAGAATAAGATTTACCGGCAGGGCGTGGCCGAGCCGAAGGAATTGGAAAACGGTTTCCCGGATAAGGCCGAGGACTTATTCCAGTATCAGGGGCTGATTATTGGAGGCGTGGAAATTGGCTACTTTACGACGGCGCAGCAGGAACTAATTCGCCAGTTTGTCGATCGCCGGGGCGGTGGGCTGTTGTTTCTGGGTGGACGGAACGGACTATCGGATGGTGGCTGGGGCCGGTCCGGCCTGTTGGATCTTCTACCGGTGTCGATCGGCGACCGGCGCGATACCTTTAAGCGGGATCGGGCTAAGGTGGAATTGGCAACCGGTGGCCAGGATAGTTTCATCACTCGCTTAGTCGACAATCCGGAGGCGAATATCGAGCGCTGGAAGAAATTGCCGGAAATCGAGAACTATCAGGAAACTGGGGCAGCGAAACCGGGCGCGGTGGTGCTCGCGGAGTTTCTGGTGGGTGGAAAGCGCATGCCATTGTTGGCTACGCAGAATTATGGCCGCGGAAGATCGGCGGTGTTGGCGACAGCGGGCACTTGGCGCTGGCAAATGTTGCAGCCACTGGAAGATAAGACTCACGAGGTCTTTTGGGAGCAGCTTTGCCGTTGGTTAGTGACATCGTCGCCGCCGCGCGTGCTCTCATCGACGCCCAAACAAGTGCTGACGGACGAAACCAAAGTGCAGATTCGGGCCGAGGTGCGGGACAAGACCTATCTGCCGGTATCGGACGCTCAGGTACAGGCGCGGGTTTTATTGCCGGATGGCAGTTCGGAGATAGTCGATATGCGGCCAGAGCCCATGTCGGCCGGCCAATATACCGCTACGTGGGACGCCGATAAGCCAGGTGCCTATGTCGCCGAGATCGTCGCCAAGCGTGGCACCGAAGAATTGGGCTCGGACTTATTCAACTTCCGGCGCGAGGACGGCGTGGCCGAGAACTTCGGCTCGGAGCAGAATAAGGAGTTACTCGAGAAGTTATCGGCGCAAACCGGCGGCGTGTATTACTCGCCGTCTACGGCGTCGAAACTGGCCAAGGACATTTCCTATTCGGAGGCCGGCATCACCGTGCGCGAGGCCAAGGACTTGTGGAATCTGCCGATCGTGTTTTTCTTGATTCTGTTGATGCGCGCTACTGAATGGATGCTGCGCCGAAAATGGGGCGTGGTATGAGCCGTAGTCTGAGATGGCCGTTAGCGCTACTTTTGAGCGCCAACCTGTGGGGCACCACTTACTATGTCACCGTGTCCGGCTTGGGCGGCGAGGCGGAGTACGAAACCCGATTCAATGGATTGGCCAACGAGGCGCACAAGTTGGTTTCGGGAACGCCTGACGCGAAGGCATATTTGCAGCAGGGTCCGTCGGCGACAAAGGCCAAGATCCGCGAGTCGTTCGGGCAAATCGCTACCGATGCCACGGCGGATGACAACTTAGTGGTGCTGTTGATTGGCCACGGAACCTTCGATGGGACGGAGTATAAGATCAACCTGCCGGGTCCGGATCTGTCGGGTGTAGAGTTGGCTGCCCTACTCGATCGGGTGAAGGCGAAAAAGCAGTTAGTCGTCAACAGCACTTCGGCCAGCGGGTCTTCAGTGGCTTCGTTGCAGAAGCCGAATCGCGTGGTGATTGCGGCGACCAAGAGCGGGACGGAACGCAACGCCACGGTGTTTGCCCGCTTCTGGGTAGAAGCGTTGCGGGATCCGGGCGCGGACGCCGACAAAAACGACACGGTAACGGCGATGGAAGCTTATCGCTATGCGGACCAGAAGACCGTGCAATATTACGAACGAGCGAAGCGGATTGCGACGGAGCACGCGGTGCTCGAAGATACGGGCCAAGGCGAAGGCGTGCGCAATCCGACGGCTGACAATGGGCACGGGTTAGTCGCCTCGCGCACGCCGTTGTTGCGCATGGGTGCGGCACAGAAGGCGGCAGCGGATCCAGCCAAGCAGAAGTTACTGGCCGCGAAAGAATCGGTAGAGCAGCGGATCGATCAATTGAAGTACAACAAAGTTGCGCTGCCGTCAGCGGAGTATCGCAAGCAGTTACAGGCGTTATTAGTGGAGTTATCCAAAGTGCAAAAGGAGATCGATCAGTAACATGCGTTGGGCCCTCTTAACCGCCGCCGCTTCCCTGCCCTTTCTGGGCTGCGTCTCCTTTCAGGCCGCCGAGCGGAATCCGGTTGCCGAGCAGCAGGTGGATAAGTGCTGGAAGGAGAAACGGCGCGGGCAAACTATGGAGGCGACGTCCTGTTTTATTGCCCTTACGCAGAGTAAGGACCCGTATTTGCGCGCCGAAGGGCAGTGGGGCCTCAAGAACTATACCAACGCTAACGACCAGTTCAAAGAGGCCGTGAAGCTGCATGCGAAAGATCCGCACGTAAGGGTGCGTTGGGGCCGGCTGTTTCTCGAGCGATTTAACAAGGCCGAGGCCTCGAATTTGTTTGAAGAAGCTCTAGAAATCGACAAAGAGGATCCCGAAGCCACCTTGGGCCAGGCCTGGGTGGCGAGCGAAGGCTTCGACAAGATGGCCGTCGAACTGGCGGGCAAGGCGCTGAAGCAACGGGCAAATTATCCCGAAGCACACGAGTTACTCGCCCGCTTGGCCCTTGAAGATGGCAATCCGAAGAAGGCGCGCGAAGAGGCCGATAAGGCGATTGCGCTCGACGGCGAGAGCCTGGACGCCATGGCGACCCATTTGACGATCGACTTACTGGACGACAAGACCGATAGTCCGTGGGCGAAGAAGATTTTGGCGATCAACCCTCGCTATGGCCGGGCATGGTCAATGGCGGCGGAATCGATGGTCCACAATCGCCGGTATGAGGAAGGGATCGCGCTCTACCGAAAGGCAATCGAACTCGATCCGGACTATCTCGAAGCCTACAGCGAGATGGGCGTAAACCTGATGCGTTTAGCGCGCGAAACCGAAGCCCGCGAGGCCTTGGAACACGCTTATCAGGGCGGCTACCGTAATGCGGCGACGAGCAATTCGCTGACGCTGATCGACAGCTATAAGAATTTCATCACTTACAAACATGATCGTTACACCTTGCGGCTCCATAAGAAAGAGGCGGAGTTATTACGCCCTTATATGGAAGAGCAGATGGATAAGATCTTCGCCAGTTACGATCAGAAGTATGGCTTCCGGCTGCAGGAACATGTCCAGGTGGAGGTCTATCCGGACCACACCGACTTCGAAGTGCGCGCCATCGGCATTCCAGGCTTGGGCGCCTTAGGCGTCACCTTCGGCTCCATCATCGCCATGGACTCGCCATCCGGCCGCCCGCCGGGCAGCTTCCATTGGGCCAGCACGCTGTGGCACGAGATGAGCCACGTCTATTCGCTTACCGCCACCAAGCATCGCACCACGCGTTGGTTCACGGAAGGCATGGCCGTATACGAAGAGACCGCGGCTTCGCCCGACTGGGGCGACCGGGTGGACCGGCTGGTGCTAAAAGCCATCAAAGATAAGAAGCTCCTGCCGATTGCAGAGCTCGAGCGCGGCTTCATCCGACCGACTTATAACGGCCAAGTGATCGTGAGTTACTTTCAGGCCGGCCGGGTTTGTAACTACATCGAAGACAAATGGGGCCACGCGAAGCTACTCGAGATCATGAAAGAGTTTTCGGGCCCGGTCCCGACCGAGACCGTGGTGAAAAAGGTTTTGGGAATCGAATCCACCGAGTTCGACAAGCAGTTTTTGGCTTGGATTGAGAAAGAATTCAAGCCCCTTGCCGATACCATGGACGACTGGAGCAAGAAGCTGAGCATACTCAACAAAGCCGCCAAGGACAAAGACTGGGGCACGGTGATCGCCGACGGACCGGCGCTGCGCGAACAGTATCCCGACTATGTGGAGGCAGGCAGCGCTTACGAGTTATTGGCCCAAGCTTACGAAGCTAAGAACGACAAGACCAAAGCCATGGCCGAGTTAAAACGCTACTCGGACATCGGCGGCCGGATGCCCGAAACGCTGAAGAAACTCGCGGGATGGCAGGCGGAAGCGGGCTTAAAAAAGGAAGCCTCCGTAACGCTGGACCGCATCAACTTGATCTCTCCGATGCACGACGAAGAAACGCATTCTCGCTTAGCCGGACTGTGGTTCGACCAAGGCAATTACGCGGGAGCCATCCGCGAATACCGCGCCGTGATCGCCTCGAAGCCGACGGATCCGGCGCAGGCGCGCTACAACTTGGCCAAGAGCCTGGACGCGGCGGGCCGGGTGGATGAA
>Ga0105047_10012687_pt1 | contig 13530 bp, 8 predicted proteins | sample MAT04_FD_78384 | JGI IMG/M metagenome (GOLD analysis project Ga0105047, IMG submission 78384) | Freshwater microbial communities from Lake Fryxell liftoff mats and glacier meltwater in Antarctica - MAT-04 (megahit assembly) | ecosystem: Environmental > Aquatic > Freshwater > Ice > Liftoff...
AGGTGGAACAAGTTATGTTTGGAACACTACAGCAACCACAGATAAAATCATAGTGAATACAACAGGCAGTTACAGTGTAACGGTAACGGACGCCAATGGCTGTACTTCAGTGAGCAATAAAACACTGGCGGTAAACAATGCACCGACGGCGACGATCACAGGTATAAATGCAGTATGTGCGGGCGAAAGTGCCATGTTCACGGCAGTAGGTGGTGTAAGCTACTTATGGAGCAACGGAGCGACCACAGCCGACAATACAGTAAATGTAGGAGGAACATATAGCGTGACAGTAACTGATGGCAATGGATGTTTTTCTACAGGATTGAAAAATTTACAAATAAATAGTCTACCGCAGGGATCAATTAGTGGAGTAGGGGAGATTTGCTCCAGTGACGAAGGTAGTTTTACTGCAATTGGTGGAGATTCTTATGTTTGGAATACAGGTGAAACCAGTAACATTATTAAAGTAAATACTGCCGGAACATATTTTGTAACTGTGACAGATACACAAGGTTGTTCTTCAATAGAAAGTAAAATATTAAATATAAATACATTACCTTTTGCAGAAGTGATTGGAATTGGAGAAATTTGTTTTGGGTCAGGAAGTACATTTGCTGCAAGTGGTGGAGACACTTATATATGGAATACCGGCGAAACAACGACAAGCATTAATGTAAATACAGCTGGAAATTATATCGTAACTGTCACTGATAGCAAAGGTTGTGTTTCTTCTGCGTTACAAACATTAGTAGTCAATAATAATCCAGTTTCTCTGATTATCGGATCTGATGAAATATGCAGCGGTAATACTAGTAGTTTCACCGCGTCGGGAGGAAATTCTTATGTATGGAATACAGGTGAGACAAGTGCAAGTATATTCCCAAATACTGCTGGTACTTATAGTGTCACAGCAACTGATATCAAAGGGTGTAAGAGTGAAACCAGTAAAACATTGTTGGTTAATAATAATCCAATTGGTGTAATTACTGGGCCGAAAGAAATTTGTGAAGGTAGTTTTGCGACTTTTATTGGATCGGGTGGACAAAATTATGTTTGGAGTAACAACGCTACTACTTCAGAAATTGAACTCAATACTGCCGGACAATATACTCTTACGGTTACGGATACCAAAGGATGTACTTCCATTGTATCAGAGATATTGACAATAAATACATTGCCTGTCGTTTCCATTACAGGCAATACTGAAATCTGTGTCGGTATGACCGGCAAATTGACAGCGTCGGGTGGTATTTCCTATATTTGGAGTAATCAGTCTGTCACTTCAGAAATGCAAGTAACTCAAGCCGGATTGTATACTGTGACGGGGACCGATGCAAAAGGATGTCAGGGAAATTCATCGGTTTCAGTAATCGTAAATAGCTTGCCTTTAGCCTTGATCACAGGAACAAAAGAAGTTTGTGCAGGTGCATCAGGAACACTTAATGCTAGTGGAGGAAGTAGTTACTTATGGAATAACGGAGCAAATATCCCCTCTATTATTCTTAATACTTCAGGGAATTATACGGTAACTGTTACAGATGCAAAAGGATGTTCTTCTACAGCGACAGAAACATTTAAAGTGAACAGTCTACCAACTTCTTCTATCATCGGAAATGGCTCCATTTGTGTAGGATCATCATCAGAATGGACAGCAACTGGCGGTGTAAGTTATTTGTGGAGCAATGCAGCGACTACCTCAGTTGTATCAGTAAATGCGGGAGGAAATTATTCCGTTTCGGTGACTGATATGAATGGATGTACAACTTCTTCATCAAAAGTTTTGACTGTAAATGCTCTACCAACAGTTTTGATCAACGGGATGTCAGAAATCTGTGAAGGAAAGAAGGAAACTTTTACGGCATCCGGCGGTATATCCTACATCTGGAATACAGGAGAAATTACTAAATCTATCGTGGCTGAAAACGCAGGTGAATATGAAGTAACTGTCACGGATATCAATGGATGTAAAGCCGAAACATCAAGAATACTTAAAGTCAACGCTTTACCTTTGGCTTTGATCTCAGGTGAAAATGAAATTTGTAAAAATGAGAATACAACATTTACAGGAGAAGGCGGAGTAAATTATGCGTGGAACAATACTTCTACCAGTTCATCCATTCAGGTTAGTACTTCTGGTATTTACATTTTGACAGTAACGGATGTAAACGGATGTAGTAGTATAGCTTCTAAATCATTGATAGTAAACAATCTGCCAATAGTGTCGATATCCGGACATGAAGAGATTTGTGTAAACGGTGAATCGAGATTTATTGCAGAGGGTGGTGTATCTTATATATGGAGCAATACTGAAACTACCCAATCTATTCTTGCGAAAAAAGACGGTATCTATGCTGTTACTGTCACCAATGAAAAGGGTTGTTCGTCAACGAGTTCAAAATCACTAAAGGTCATTGATAAAATTGAAACACCTTTTGGAATGGCTTCACAACCCAATCCGATTTGTTTGGGTGATACCATTTCTATCGATGTGAATGGTAGAGCGGATGCAGTGTACTATTGGGGGGCTTCTTCTGCCAAAGCAGGTTTAAAATCCAGTCATTCCAATCATATTGAGATGATTCCTCAGCAAGCCGGAATTTACACGATACAAGTCGCCCAAAAACTTGAAAAATGTAATTTGGTGTCGCTTACAGCAGAGATTATCGTTGAAGTAAACGCATTGCCATGGGTTAATCTTGGAAGAGATACGGTGATTTGTGAGCTCGATGGTGGATTAATGTTGGAAGTTGCTGATTATCCTGTGATTAATTGGAGCGATGGAAGTACAGATACAGATATGTTTGTTGCCACTAAGGGCAGATATACTGTAAATGTAATGGATGATAATGGATGTGTAGCTTCAGATGAAATAGTGATAAAAGAATTCTGTTGTAAGATTTCCACGCCAAACATTATTAATCTGGATTCCTGGAATGGTAACAATAATTTTAAAGTATCTCATTCCGGTTGTGTCATATCTTCCAAATTGTCGGTGTACGACAGATGGGGAAATTTGATGTATAAATCAGATGAAGGATTACTGCCTTGGGATGGAACAAAAGCTGGTGTACCTGTAGAATTAGGGGTGTACGCCTTTATATTTACCTACAAAGCCCTGAACGAAGACAACAGAGAATTTGAAGCAAATGTTACCGGCGACGTCACAGTGATAAGATAAAAATATATATGAATAAAGTCAAAGGTGTATGATCAACATTCAGCCATGAATGACCCCTTTTGATTAATATTATCGGTTTAATTTAATGAAGTCCGCGCTTATCCTTATTAAAAGAAATTTGGAAAGTGGCGGACTCATTTTTTTTTTGTAAATTTTGTATGTAACATACAGAAGCTTCACCAGCCATAGTTAATTCCATTATACGTCGTTGGTTACATCTTTAGTCTGGACGCTATATACCAATGTGGTTGCTCAAAATAGCGAACAAGCATCTTTTGTTTAATCATTCCTGTAAGGATGTCTTCTGGTGTCATGCCTAGTTTCTTGGCTGTTTTGATGATCGACTTTTGATGCACATCTATCGGTTTTTTTTGTGTGCCGAATATGTCGAATCCTTCTCCTTCAGATGTAAATCTACCATAGACAAATTTACCTTTGGATGACCATGCGAGAGATGCGATCAGTTCATCATCATTGTTGTACTCAAAGTATGCCGCTGTACCAAAGGTTTTGCTGAGTTTATTGAGTACTTCCTGCAGATGTGGTGTGTGGTTATCACCTACTGCCTGATATGCCTTAAGATCAGGATAAGCGATATAAGGCGCATTACATCCAAAGATGATCGTGTGTCCTGTAAATGTGGCGATGACGACTTTATTTTCCCTTTGTACATCGTCGATGATGGTGCTGATGTCGACTTCAAGTATTTTTGGCTGAATATCCAATATCTTTAATACTGCAACTACATCATCTGTGGGTATATAAAACCATCGGCACTGATCATATATACACTCTAACACATGGCTCTGCTCTTTGGTGAGTTTAATCCCACGGTTTTCTTCTTTGATGCGGAGGGCTTCGAGGTAGGAGTCGGTGATGATTACTTTATCAGAATTGGTTAAATAAAAATATAACTCTGCATTTAACTTAATTGCAATTGAATGACATATCTCAAGACGACTGAATGAAACAGAATAATCCAAAGCAATAGATATACTATGATCAGACTCAAAATATGATATAAAAAAACTATAATCAATAATATTGTCACTATCAATAAAGTAATACTATTACTAAGATATTTTTTCACATTTTGAATATATTTAAAACCTTCACCTTCCAATTTACCATCTGTTACTAGTTGTTCATATCGTGAAAAATTTATAACTCTATCAAAACCACTTACAGTTTCGATTCTTCTTATTTTCTGTCCTAGTACTATATTTTTAAATTCATTGAATAAGTTTTCTGAACTGTGTATCTCACAGTCATTAGCGTGAACAAAACTGATATCAGATTCAATTGTTTTTACAAAATTAGCTTTGGAAATTCCTTCTTTTGTTTTGATATATAATTCCATTTTACGATAATTAATTAATATTAAGTGCCTTTTCCATAGTTGTAAACCTAACTGATGATATACCTTTAAATTGTGTTGTTATTTCAAGAGCCCATATATCTCTTAAAGATTCATTCCAATCAGTTGCCTTCACATATACATCTAATTGCTTAATATTTGCAACAGGGCTACCTGGCAAATCCCTAATTGTACCTTGCGCCAAATCTTCAAGGTGCTTCCTATTATTATTAATCCAAGTTGTAACGTTTGTTGTGTTCGTAGTTTTCATACTTATTACACTCAACTTGCCACCAGACCGCTTTATAAAATCTACTAATTTAAAACTATGATGAGTTAATTCCCAACCAGAATAAAAAGGTGATTTCGCCATCAACCTTTCAAAGAATGTACATCTTTTAAAGAATCCTGGAATAATCCTTTTTGCCCACCAAGTAGCAATTTGATCCTTTTTAAGAGTTTTATTAAAATTGTTTAAAAACCTATTAGCCAGCTTATCAAGATCCCCACAACTATTATGCACCAAATACCCAGCATCACCTACGAGATAATTGTGGGTGGCATCGACCGTAAAGTTATAGACCGTATGTGTGCCTTCCAGCTTTACTTTGTCGGTAAGGACTGCTATTCCTTTCCTTGGTTTTGACGGCATCTCCAGCATTGAGCCAGGACACTGGTCTCCACGTCTCTGATGCAGCATCCATAAACGGATGCATCGATGTCACATCTACTTCTTCCCCACTATCAAATGTTAGCTTCCAAACGTCAACAGAAGTGTGGCCAAAGATAGCACAAACTAAATAAAGTGGAAAATATATTTATATTAACAATTTCTACCTTAAAAACAACTATCTGAATCCTTTTTAAAAATAAATGCATAAATTGATTGATATTACAGTCAAATAACCTATTTTTGTGTATAATATCAATCATTATGTCATGAGTACTAAAAAACAAATGATTTTTCCTAAATACATCATCATTCTCGAAAGTATGGGTGAAAATATAAAAATGGCACGAAAACGCCGCAAATTGACCACAACTCAGGTAGCTGAAAGGGCTGATATTTCCCGATCAACACTCTATCAAATAGAATCCGGTAATACAAGTGTAGCATTAGGTGCATATTTTAATGTTTTAAGAGTATTCGGTCTCCAAGATGATTTTTTGAGGCTGGCTGCAGATGATGAATTAGGCAGAAGGCTCCAAGACTTGGAATTATTGAAATAGGTAGAAAAATGTCAAATAATAAAACTGATATTTATGTTTATGCACATTGGAAAGGGTTACCAGAGCCATTAATTATTGGGATATTGAGTGCACATCAGGCAAAAGGTAGAAAGGCATTTAGTTTCGAATATGATGCTAAGTGGCTTAAAACTGGTAATAAATTTTTACTTGACCCAGAAATAAGTCTATTTTCAGGTTTACAGTATCCCAACAAAAAGGAAAATTTTGGTGTATTTCTTGATAGTATGCCTGACACTTGGGGAAGGACTTTGATGAAGCGCAGAGCAATTTTAAACGCTAAAGAAATGAATACCGAAGCATCCACTCTGTATGATATTGATTTTCTATTAGGCGTATATGATGAAAGCAGAATGGGTGCATTGAGATTTAAACTGGATCCAGATGGACATTTTCTAGACAATAATAATTTTGGATCGGTACCGCCGTGGTCATCTTTACGCGAACTTCAACATGCCGCTTTATGTCTTGAAAATGAAAAAGATACAGATGATGTAAAAAAATGGCTCGCCGTACTAATAGCTCCTGGTTCATCACTCGGTGGAGCAAGACCAAAGGCTAGTATTTTCGATCATGAAAATAATTTATGGATAGCAAAATTCCCTTCAAAAGCTGATACAATTGATAAGGCAGCTTGGGAGTATTTAATACATAAATTGGCGGTATTGTCAGGTATTACTATGGCGTCTTGTCGTTTGGAAAAAATAATGGGAAATCACCATACATTTTTTACAAAAAGATTTGATAGAGATTATGGCGAAAGAATTCATTTTGCTTCTGCCATGACAATGACATCCAATGTAGAAGAAAACCTTAGAGATCATCCAGCAAGCTATCTGGAAATAGCAGAATTTGTAAGTAATTACGGTGTAAATATAACTGAAAATCTACATCAACTATGGAGAAGAATCGTCTTTAATATTTCAGTTTCCAATACGGATGATCACCTTAGAAACCATGGTTTTCTGCTTACAAAAGATGGATGGGAACTGTCACCAGCTTACGATATAAATCCTTCGGTCGATAAAGATGGCTTGTCATTAAATATAGACATGGCTGAAAATTCTTTAGATTTTGAGCTAGCAAAAAGCGTAGGTGGTTATTTTAGGCTTGATACCAAACAAATGGAATCGATTATATATGATGTAAAACAAATAGTTAGTAATTGGGAAAATTTAGCAATCAAATTAGGCATCTCTAGAAGTGAGCGGATTTTAATGAAACAAGCCTTCCGTTGTTCCTAATTTTACTTATAATATTTTACACCCATTCTTAAATATGATTTTCACTAAATTTAATTATTACCTAGCTTTCAATCTTGACTCCATTTATCAATTAGGCTAAAAAAAATTGTAACACAGTAAGTTTACTGCTTTTTACTTTCCTTTATCATTTTTTTTGCATCAGCCATTATAGATTCCCGTATCATATTGGCACTACTTTTTGCTTCTATCAAATGGCACTTGATTTTTTCTTTCAAGCATCCGATGAGAAAATCTTCTATCCCAATGCCATTTTCTTCTGCCAGTTCTTTGACTTTGCTGTCTGAAAGCTCTATTTCTTCCGCGATACTACCAAAAATATGTGTTGGGCCATCATCTCCATTGGTACCAGAATAAACTAGGTCTCCATTTTTATAATGGATGTACCAAACTTCATACTCGTTATAACTGTAAAACTGTGCTTCTCCAAATCTTAAACTCAAATTCCATACGACATTGTGTATCATGTCATCATTTACTGGCTTATTGCTATTTTTCAATTCCGGCACGGGTAGTGTCATCAGGTTTTTACCAAAGATTATGGAATGATCCTGGAAAGTAGCAACTCCAGTAAAATCCTTTTCGAATGCTTTGTAAAGACCCGCTACTATTTCACTTTCTTTGCTTTTGGATCCCAGATAGGAAACTATTTCCTGGGACGATGTTTTAGGCAAATAAATCCATGCAGCATCATTGTCAACTTCAGAGAGGACTTCTTCTTGTTTTTGGGTGAGTTTTGGGCCTTCAGATTTTGATTTATCCCTAAGAATGTCTAGATATTAGATCAAGAGCATAAAAAAATAAATTTCCCTAAATACTTCTTCAATCACAAATCAAAATGTTAATGTAGCTATGCAATCAGTCTAAGCTTTTTGTATATTCTCTACAAACTCACTTTTAACATCATTACAGTCATCGGAAGTGTGGGCAAAGATAGCTGTTACTGCAGAAAAAACAAAATTGGCATCTTGGATATCAGCGGAGGAGATATTTTACTACCAGAGTAGTGAGATTCAGGAAAATAAATGGGCATCTTAGAAACTAAATGCGGGAACGGCGGACTATTTTGCACCTAAGGTATTCGTCAGTAATGGATGAAATATGTTTTTCTATTTAAGTCAGCTAAAACTTTTTTTCTGTCTTACCACTTGTTAAAGGAAGATGCAGATGTCATTTTTGCTTTGGAGATATTTTTTTTGTCTACTTATGATATGGGCGGATAATTTCCAAGTTTTTAGGTTTCTGGAATGGTAGTTTGTTAATAGAGTGAATCGGGATGATTTTCAAGATGCATAAAATAAAAAAAGGGAGCTATTTCGGTTAGCTCCCTTTAAGATGTTTTGAATTATAAAGTTATTCTTAATTCCTGGATTATTTGACCACAATAAGTTTGTGGGTACTTACTTTGCCTTTCATATCTACGGTAACATTGTATATGCCCGGAGCGATATCCTGAAGGTTGATATTTGATTCTGATTTGTTGTTTCGGATCACTGAATTAACTATATTATTTCTGATCATCCTTCCCGACATATCACTTATATCTACTGCAACTTCTGTGCCATTTTCTCCAGTGATGCTAATCGAGAAAAAATTTATTGCTGGGTTGGGAAATATTTGAACGCTTTCTACTGCAGGATTTACTCTGAGCGTAAGCGGATCAATAGCGTCAGCAGCTACATCGTTGGTTTGGTGAGTTAGATACATATTTTTGAAGGATGGCTCTATGCTTCTTATTTGTTTGCAACCTCGGCTGTCTGTCACTTCCACCTGATACATGCCAGGTGTGAATGGTGTGATGCTGTTAAATTTGACACTTCTGTAGCTATTGAAAAAATTGTTGGGACCTGTCCACTCATACGTGAATGGACCAAATGCCGCATCCGGTTTCATTTCCAAAGATATTACGTTTGAAGTTTTAGTCTCCTTAAATGTAATCTGATCTATCACATCCAAGGAAGGAATAATCTTAGGTTCATTGCCTGTGTATTTTTGTTCGACGCCACCCACGGTAAAACCATTGGAATAATCGCCGCCATCCATACCACGTGCGGATGAATTCAAATCAACTTTATTTTCAAATATTTTTACATCAGCTCCGCAATTTGTTACTGGCAATATCGATGCACTGAACAATTTTATTTCGTCCCCTTCCTGTACATTGTCATAATAGGCAGCAGGTGATAGTTGTGGCACGATGCTTATAAAATCATGTGAAACATCATCCTGAGGACTTACCGTTTTGTTGGATAAATTCCATGCCATTGGTGTATAACCGTCATAAGATCTGTTGTTTTGCATTGGCATGTGATTCTTAGTGATTTTAAAATCACTTCCTGTGGGGACTATAAGAGTTATTTGAGCATTAAACTGGATTCTTTCAATGGGGGAAACCGCTTGTCCTTTCTTTATTACAAGGTAACAGTCAAATAAGTTTGTTTTTTCATTAAACTTGAGCTGGTAGCTTATGCCTTTGATCTGTGCAGAAGCGGATTGAAATATCATAAATATCCCAATGATGTGTAAAATGGTTCTAATCTTCATTTTCTTAAATTGTTATTAATCGTTATAAAACTGACACAAAATTCGTATTAATCCCTGTTCAATTTTCATACCATTATTTACGAAAACAATCAAATGTAAGAAACAGACAAATTAAAGTTTATGCCAGGAATATCATACTATAAAAATTTGTACTATATAATATGATGGAAATAAATTAGCTATAAAATAATTGCAATGAAAGGAGCTGCAATTTTATTTTTTTAAAAATATTTTAAGTAGAATATAGAAAAGGAATATTTGCAAAGTGTTTTACAGTTAATGTAGGTCAGAAAGAAACAGAACAAGGTGATTCTGAAATAATAGGTGAATGGTTATTTAAAAAATGGTTTAATATCTACTGGCGTAGAAAAGCTTGTCCTTTATATGGTTTAAATAAATATCCCTATAAGAAAAGGTGTTGAGCAGTGGGATAGGGTATTGGAATTTGTATGATGAATTAAGTTTCGAACACATTAACTTGATGTAGAATTTCAGTTGAACGATATAAGTGTGTTATTTTTCAGAAAATGGAGAAAAGTTTTTTTAACGTAGATATTATAATCTTTCAGATGTTTCTTTTTTACGCAGAAGGGAAGTTGCAGATGTTATAAAATAAAAAAGCCCGTGTAAGACGAAAACACGGGCATTACTCAATTTAATAACCAAAACTCATATACAACTTATAATTCAAATACCGTGCCAAATATTTTTACATTGTTTAATATGACTATATGTATCTGAATATTTTTATTTCTCATCATTCAATGTATGAATGAAATGTTTTTCATAAAAAAGTGCTCGTGACTTTTCACGAGCAACTACGAATTTTACAATTTAATAACCAAAACTTACACAGTGCAAATATATAACATATTATTTATTAATTGCATATGTAAATCAAAGTATTTTTTAATATTTAATATATTTATTAAATTTAATATGTTATTATAATTAAATGAATCGTTTAAACATAATATTTTATAAATATGTAAGTAATAAAAATTATGTTTTTTGTTGATAATTAACTAATTATGTGTGTAAACTGTATTTTTTTAAAATTTTTAAGGCTCTCAAGGTATTCCATCTAGATGGTTTTCCAGCCATTTCCATTTTAAAATGAGTTTTTCCCGGATATTTGGATGAAAGATTCTAGGTGTTGTTTTTATTCCTTTTTTTATAAATTATTTCCATTGCATCAGACATTCTCTCATCAAATGGAGTTTCAGAATACTGAAAACAATCCATTGCCCGCATGATTTTTAAGAACGAATAAATTAGTCTCCTAAAAACCACATAATATGGGTACAATCTGAACAAACTAGACACGTTGCTGATCTATTCGCCCAATCTATATTAAAAAAGGATGCTGCAGCAGTGTTGAGTTGCGCTTCCCGAGTATGAAAGTATTCATTGCTGCAAACCACACATTTGATATGCCTGCCACGTACTTCCATCATTTTTGGTTCATCTTCACTAAAAAGGCCCATAAGTTTTTATTTTTAAAGTTAATGATTTAGCCGATTGTCAAATTTCTTAAGGAAGGTTAAGTTTTTTTATTGCTTCACCTTTTAGATCGGGGTATAAAGCTATATAAATCCCAATATATTTTCCTGATAAAACAAAGTTAATATTTAAGTAAATATTTCATAAATTAATCCAAGCTGATCACTCTTATGTAATCCAGCATTGCAATATTTACATCAACATTCATATTGATATTCCAGGATTCGTATGCTAGTTTTAATTCATTGTCACCTGCTTTCAGTTCTGCCACAAACCCGTTGGACCATCCCCAATCTGACCATTCGTCCTGTCCGCGCTGGGGGAATACTACAGTCCCTGCATAGGTCTCATTGGTATAAAGACTTCTAGCGGCACATTTATTGTCTGTATTCCACGGTCCTGAACCATTTGCATATCTGAAATCGATGAGATATTTGCCTGCTTTGGCTACCTTTAGGTTGACTGTTATCTGCTGGTTTTTTTCATTTGATATTTCAATAAATCCATTCCCTTCATAGTTGGAGTAGGGTAGCGTAGACGGTTTTACAATTGATTCAAGTTGGTAGATCTGTATATTTTCAGATTTTGAGATAAGTAATGGTTCACTTATAAATGATTCCCATCCTTTGTCATCCAATGCACTTATCCCATATTCTGCCGTCTCTTCAGCCGGTATTAGGGTCGATGTTTCTTTTGTTTTAAGAAGTAACTTCCCATTTTTGTACACCAGATATTGTGTTGCACCTGCCACAGATTCCCATTGTATTTTATTTTCCACCACTTTGGATTGTGGATTGGGCAAACTAAACCAATTATCGACCAAATTTATTTTCTGATCATCAAAAGATTGATTATTCATGGTTATTTCGATTGTGTGCTTCCCGCTGGTACCGGAAGGCAGAAAAGCGTCTTTCAAAGGTTGATTGTCCAATTTGATCGACATGATTTTATTTCCGTATCCGTGGACTTTGATATCGAGGATTGTATTTCGGTATTTGAATCCAGTAAGCGTTTTAGTTCCACCATAACTTTGTGGAATAACTGGGTTAAACCTGAGACCATCTGTATCAAATGACATTCCCATAAATACCCTATGGACCATAGCCAGATTACCGGCCATACTCCAGAGCATGCGGTCTGAGTTGATTTCTGTACCTTTATAGTCACCTGATTGAGCCACAAAATTTTCGTAGTTGGTCAAAAAAAGCGCACCTGCTCTATAGATTGCTGCTAAACCATGGCTAAGTACTTTTTCATTTCCTGCTTTGGCTGCGGCCAGATTCCAGTAAGACTGTACAAAAGGCCATACTCCGTTATTGTGGTATGGTGGAATGCCAGGTATTTGAGGATAGATACAAGATGCACCGTAAGTTGTGAGTGGTGATTTTTCAAAAATGGACTTTGACTTATCTTCATCGGCCACATTAAAAAGCACGGCAAGAGCTTCGCCTAAAGCTTCAAATCTAGGAGATAGCATCAGATCTTTTCGCCCATAAACATATTGCCCATAAAAACCTTTATCTGCCATCCAAAGATATTGGTTGATACCGTTTTTTATTTGTTCTGCTCTTTTGATGTATTCATTCTCAGATTGACCTAAGATCTTTGACATTTCAGCCAGAATTATATTGGCCTGATAATGTACTACATTTGTACCCAAGTTTTCAGAGACGTAAATATCTCTGTTGTCCATCCATTTAGGGTAGGTTTGTTCGCGCCAATCCAGAAAGGATGATTCACCTTTATTCAAGCCTGTTCTGTCGTTGGCCAAAGTTTTCAGATCATCGTCCAGTGTGTTTTTGATGATGACATAAGATTTTTTAAGCCAGTCCAAATTCCCGGTAACTTTATAAATTTCCCAGGCTGCCAATACCCAGGTAGTACGGTCAGAAGATACAGGCCAAGCTCCGCCCGAACCAGTATCTTGAATGATGCGGTCTCTTTTTACCTTTTTCATCAGACTGATTTTGGCGATTTCGGGTTCGTGATAAGCAAATGCCAGAAAGATACTGTAAGATATATCTCTGGTCCAGACGCCGCCCCATTTGGCGCCGGTACGAAGGGTACTGTCTGCTTCAATATTCTTTTTTGCTTCTTCCAGCGTAAGATTGTAAAGCGCATCTACCAAAGGCTGATCTGATGAGTATTGTGGTTTATCGGAGGTATCTAATGTTTTGTGCCAGTGATTTTCTGCCGTTGTTTTTTCATCGTATGGATTCATGGTCAGTGTTATGGCGTAGATGTGATCCTTACCGGAATCTAAGAGTTTAAGTCCTTTTTCATCTAGTCCCACAAAATCCCAGCTCAATGGTAATGAAGCCCCTGCAATGTAAAAGCCTTTAAAATCTGACTTAGCTACTTTCGAACCGTCAAAGGCTTGATAGTATCCTTTTTCTTCAAATTGTCTGATGACTTCGGACATATCCACACGAAAAGTG
>Ga0105047_10012688_pt1 | contig 13529 bp, 13 predicted proteins | sample MAT04_FD_78384 | JGI IMG/M metagenome (GOLD analysis project Ga0105047, IMG submission 78384) | Freshwater microbial communities from Lake Fryxell liftoff mats and glacier meltwater in Antarctica - MAT-04 (megahit assembly) | ecosystem: Environmental > Aquatic > Freshwater > Ice > Liftoff...
AGCCTGGAACTCGTCCTCGGGCATGTCATGGATGTTCGCGTTCCCGATCATGCGGGTGGAAATCGCGGACCAGCCGAGGGCTTTCGTCGCTCCGATCTGCTTGTCGATATCGCGCGAAGCTTCGTCGGCGAATCCGGTGAGTTTTTCTGTGGAGAGCATGTGGGGACGCTAGTGCCGAAACTTTGAAATTTAAACTCCAAACTCGAGGGATGTCCCAATGCTGACCAATTCACTCGCATTCCGCGACTTTCCAGCGACACTGGTGTTTGATCCCCAGCCTCATGCAATTCCTACCCAAAACCCTCGCACTCGCACTCGTGTCACTGTGGATTTCAGCCGCATCCGCGAAAACCCTCACGGACAAGCAGGCGAAGGACGCGGCGGCACGCATCGACCAGCTTCTCGGGGTGGACCTCAAGGCGGCGAATCTGAAGCAAAACGACCGCGTGGATGAAGGCACATTCGTCCGCCGCGCCTATCTCGGAGTGATCGGCCGCATCCCTACTGAGGAGGAAGCCAATGCGTTTTTCGATGACACATCGCAGGAAAAAAGGGCGGAGCTGATCGACAAGCTGGTGGTTTCCCCCGGCTTCGACAGCCACCTTTTCAATTGGACTGCGGATCTCCTCCGCGTCCAGACCAAGCAGGAGCAGTTCGGCCTCGGCTGGCATGTGTGGCTGCGGAAATCGCTGGCGGAGGACAAGCCATGGGACGTTCTCGTCCGGGAAATGCTGGGAGCCACCGGCCACGCCGCGAAAAACCCGGCGGTCGGATACTACTTGCGGGATCGCAACATGCAGTTGGACAATTTCAGCAACACCATGCAGGTCTTCCTCGGCAGGCAGATCGGCTGCGCCCAGTGCCACGACCATCCTTTCGATGACTGGAGCCAGTACGAATACTACCAGATGGCGGCCTTCGGTGGCGGCTTCACCTACCGAAGCAAGGACGCTCAGGACACCGTGCGTCGCGTCGCCATGGACATGAAGCCAGACGCCCCCGAGGTGGTCAGAAACAAAAAGGGCAAAGTCGCCAAGAAACGCAACGATGGAGGAAACGCCGCCAAAGGCATTCAGAAAACGCTAAATCCCCTGTTCAAGGATTTCAACAAGAACGCGATTTTCGATGATTCCTCGAAGTCCCTGGAACTCCCGGCGGACTACCAATATCGGAACGCCGAACCCAAGGCCACCGTGCCTGCGGAAACACTTTTCGGTGAGCATCTGGAAAACATCGCCCCAGCCGAACGCCGCGAGGCTTTCTCGAAATGGGTGACATCTCCCGAGAATCCGTTTTTCACGAAAGTCATCGCCAACCGCCTCTGGGCGCGCACCTTCGGCCATGGTCTGCAGGATCCCGTGGATGACTGGAGCGAGGACAGCAAGCCCTCCCATCCGGAAGTGCTCGCGTTCCTCGAACAGACGATGAAAGCGGTGGACTATGATCTCCGCCAGTTTTCCCGTGTCCTCTACCACACGAACCTTTTCCAACGCGAGTGCGAGACCGTCGAGCCTGAGTCCGGTGTGCCGCATCTCTTCAGCGGCCCCACCCTTCAGCGCATGTCGGCGGAGCAGCTCTTCGATTCCATGATTGTCCTGACCCAGGGCGAGATCAGCGACGCACCCGTCACCTCCCATGCCTACAAGTGGGAAAGCTACACCGAGGCCATCGACAAGCTCCTGAAGGCGGACTCCAAGGATCTCCTCGTGCTCGGCGAGTCCGCGACCCAGGCAGAGGCCGCGTTCCGCGATGCCCAGAGCGAAGTCCGCCGCCTGCAGCGCGAACTCTCGGAAGCGAAGTCCGGCCCCGAACGGATCGCCGCGCAAAAGGCCTTCCAAGCCGCCCGGAGAAAGCAAGGCGATCTGCGTGACCAGCGCGATCCGATCAGCATGATGGGAGCCTCCATGGAAATGGAAGGAAACCGTAAAGAGCGCAGGGGCGGAGACACCGCCCGCACCTCTGAGAAGCCCGCCCCTTTCAACCCCGGCACACTTGTCAGCGAGTTCGGCGGATCGGACCGCATGACCGCTTCCTCCAGCAGCACCGAGGCCACCGTCCCGCAGGCGCTCGCTCTCCTCAACGATCCCAATACGGACATCATCGCCGGCAAGCGCTCGTTCCTCGGCAATCGTCTGCTCTCCATGAAATCCCCGGAGGAACGGCTCAAGCTCGTGTTCCTCACCCTCTACTCCCGTCAGCCCACCGCCGACGAAATCAAACGTTTCACACCCATGGCGAATGATGCCAACAGCATGAAACAGCTAACCCGAGCCATGCTCACCTCCAACCAATTCATCTTCGTCCAATAAGTGACTCCACTGACCACTGACCACTTCTTCCCATGAACCCGAATCAACTCAACGAACTCTCCCGCCGCGATTTCCTCGCCCGCACCGCGCGCACCTGCTTCGGCCTGACCATCGCCGGCTCCGCCTCCCAGCTCTTCAGCCCCAGCGCCTTGGCCGCTGATCCGGCCATCCTCAAGGCGGGCGGCGGAAAAGCCAAGCACGTCATCTACCTCTACATGTCCGGCGGCATGACCCACATCGATACCTTCGATCCCAAGCCCGACGCCCCCGCCAACATCCGCGGCACCACCGAGGCGATCAAGACCAACGCCGATGGCATCCGCCTCGGCCACTGCCTGCCGATGCTCGCCCAGCAGATGGACAAGGTCGCCCTCATCCGCTCCCTCAGCACCACCCAGGGGGCTCACGAGCAGGGGAAATACCTCATGCACACCGGCTACACCCAGCGCGGCACCATTTCCCATCCGTCCTCCGGCGCGTGGGTCTCGAAGCTTTCCGAGCCCCTCAGCGAGACCATGCCTCCCTTCGTCCTCGTCGGCGGGGGCAACCAGCATCCCGGCGGCGGTTTCTTCGAGCCGAAATACTCGCCCCTCCCCATTGGTGATCCCCAGCTCGGCCTCCGCAACGTCGTCCAGCGCAAGGACACGGACGATGCCTCGCTCGACCGCCAACTCTCCCTGCGCCAGGAGCTTGACCACGATTTCGACAGCAGGTTCCACACCGGCCAGCGCTCCGTCCGCGCTTACAACGAGGTCTATGACTCCGCCGTGAAACTCATGCGCAGCAAGGATCTGGAAGCCTTCGATCTCTCGCAGGAAAACGCCACCTCCCGCGCCGCTTATGGCACCGACCGCTTCTCCCAGGGCGTCCTGCTCGCCCGCAGGCTGGTCGAGCGCGGCGTCCGTTTCATCGAGGTCGAGATGGGCGGCTTCGACTGGCACGCCGACAACTTCGAGCAGATGGAGGAGAAAATCCCCGTCCTCGACCAGGCGCTCGCCGCCCTGATCGCCGACCTCTCCGCGAAAGGCCTGCTGGAATCCACCCTCGTCGTCGTCGCCACGGAATTCGGGCGCTCCCCGCAGATCGTCAGCAACGCGGGCCGCAACCATTTCCCCAAAGCCTTCTCCTGCCTCATGGCCGGTGGCGGAATCAAGGGCGGCCAGGCTTACGGCGCGACCGATGAGACCGCTTCCAACGTCATCGACAAGAAAATCGGCGCCGCGGACTTCAACGCCAGCATCGCCTTCGCTCTCGGCATCCCCTATGATCTCGTCCTCATGTCCCCCTCCAAACGCCCCTTCAAAATGGGCGGAAAAGAAGGCAAGCCCATGGCCGAGCTTTTCGCCTGATCTATTTCCGCAAAATCTCCGGCAGCCTGTCCTCGCGGACGTTGTCGTAGCAATGCAGCGCGGTGTAGCGGATCAGCGAGGCGGGAATGCCTACCGCGGTGAAACCGGGATGACCCGTCGCGGGAAACGACCCCCCGTGGTTCATCGCCGGTGAGACGGCGACTCCGGTCGGCATCTTGTCATTGAGAAGACGGCCGACCTTGCAGCGCAGCAGCGGCTCGATCTTCTCATAGGCCGCGTCGTCCGTGCCATCGCTCGCGGAGTAGATGGAGCCTGTTAGATTTCCTTCGATTCGTCGGACGCACTCCACCGTCTGCGCGAGATCATCCGTGCCGACGACAAGCGCCACGTTTCCGAACGCCTCGGTCTGGAGAGCTTCCGGATTTTTGAGAAAATTCTCCCCCGATACCTTGAGCAAAGTCGGCTGGTAGGAGAAAGCGAAACCATTCGTCTCTTTCCCGCCACAGACGATGTTCGCGCCCGCCTCGGTCAGTTCCTCGATGGCCTCGGCGATGTTCGCTGCTCCCTGGTGGCTGAGGAGCACGCCGGGCTTGCAGTCGCCGAAAAGCCTTTCCAGCTCGTGCATGAATTCTCCGGCCACCCCTCTTTCAACGAGGACAAGACCCGGCTTGGTGCAGAACTGGCCGGTGCCCATCGCGCAGGATTGCTGGAGCTGGGCGGCGATTTCCACCGCCTTTTCCTTCAAGGCACCCGATAGAACGACGACCGGATTGACCGATGACATTTCCAGATAAATCGGTTTCCCGACCTCATCCGCAGCCTTTTTAAGCGCAAGCCCCCCATGGCGGCTGCCCGTGAATCCGGTTGCGGCGACAAGCGGATGGGAAACAAGCTTGAGGCCGTTCTCGCTCTCCGTCTGATAGAAAAGCTGGACCGTCGCCGCAGGAAGATCGGATTTTTCCAAAGCTTCCAGCGCGATCTCCGCGAGCAGTTTCGTCGTCATCGGATGCGCCGGATGCGCCTTCGCGATCACAGGATTCCCCGCGGCGATGGCGGCAGCGAAGTCCCCTCCGGAAATGCCATTGAATGCGAAAGGAAAATTGTTAGGGCCGAAGACGACCACCGGCCCGCCTAGGGGACCATGAACCGAATGGATGTTCGCACTCTCATCACGGACCGGCCTGCGCCACGAGCCATCGCGGGCGGCGGCGGCAGCGAGGCGGAGCTGGTTCGTCGTGCGCGGAAGCTCCACTTCAGCGAGGCGCGGGGTCTTCGGAAGACCGGTTTCTAGGTGCGCCGCTTCCACCAGCGCCTCGGAATTTTTCCCGATCCCCTCCGCATAAGCTTCAAGAAATCCGGCGATGGCCTCCGTGGAAAATTTCGCCAGTTCAAAAGCCGCCTCATGCCCCTGCCGGACAAGCATCTCGATCTCCTCCCAAGGCGAAACCGGAAACTCCTCCGTCAGATCGGTGCCGAGTGTCGGATTGTAAGCGTGAAAGGTTTCAGTAGCGGATGAGGCGATGAATTTGCCGTTGGAGAGAATGGGGTGCATGGGGATGGTAGGAATGGAACGCGGACTTTAGTCCGCAGCAGCCATCTGTCCAGCGGGGAAGGACGCGGCTTCAAGCCCGGGTATTTCAAATCACCCATCAAACCCAATCACGCGTCCACGCTCACCATCTTGCCATCCTTATCAGTCACGATGAGTTTGAGACCGAGGCGGCGGTATTCTTCCACGACCTTTTTCCCGGCCCGCCTCATCGCGCGGAGGGCGAGCTTGGACTCCTCATCCATTTCACTGGGTTTGATGCCCGCTCGGCTGACTTTACGATAATTGATCATTTTCCAAAGGGATCCCGAAAAACTCGGACAAAGAAGGAATAGCATGGCTGGTGTGATTTGCCAACTGCTTAGGTGGAGGTGTTGAACTGTCCCAGATTTTCCACTGATCCGCCAGCGGGAGGTAGAGTCGAATCAAATTTTCGAATATCCTCGGAAACCTCCGATTGATCGCACCCGTTGGCACATCGTGGCCGCCGTGTTTCGTGCGCTGGGTCACGCGTTTCCGTGAAAAGCTGGCCGAAGGTATCCACAGGAAATGGATGCGTATGAGATACCCCGCATCCTTCGCCTCGCGGATCAGCTTGGCGTGGGCTTTCCCGCTCAAGGTCGATTCGATAGCGAGACTTTTCCCTTCCGCGATCTCACCTTTCACCTCCTGGAGAAAAATGCGACCGGCTTTGAAGGCGACGGAATCCACATCGAATGGAGACAGCCCGCGAGCGATTTCGTCGGTATTGAGGAAGCGCAGGCCTTTCATCTCCCGCGTGAGATACTCGCGCGCGAAGGTGGTTTTTCCCGCACCATTGGGGCCACCAATGATGAGGAGGAGTGGTCTGTCGGATTGTTGGTTCATGGATGGGAAAAGGGGATGGGGACTTTCGTCCGCATCCCCTTAAATTGATTCTGGCATGGCGGATGAAATCCGCCACCACGACCTAGATAAACTCGTTCACCAGATTCTCGAGCATTTCCTGACGACCGGAGTCCAAGGTCGGCTCGCCGTTGGAGAGGGCGTATTGGCTGAGCTCTTCGAGAGAAACCTGCTTGCCCGCAATTTTCGCGCCGATGCCGGATGTCCAGCTCTTGTAGCGCTTGTCCACAAATTCCTTGAGACGTCCGTCCTCGCGGATGGCGGCTGCGATTTTCAAGCCGCGTGCGAAGGCATCCATGCCACCGATGTGGGCGTGGAAAAGATCCGAAGGCTCGTGGGACTCCCGGCGGCGTTTGGCATCGAAGTTAAGGCCACCGGTTGTGAGGCCTCCCATTTCCAGGATCTTGAGCATGATGTCCGTGCAGAGGTAGATGTCGGTCGGGAACTGATCGGTGTCCCAGCCGATGAGTTCGTCCCCTTGGTTCGCATCCACGGAGCCGAGCGCACCGGCATCGATGGCGACGGTCATCTCGTGAAGCATGGTGTGGCCGGCGAGGGTCGCGTGGTTGGTTTCCAGGTTCAGTTTGAAATGATCCATGAGACCATACTGGCGGAGGAAATTGAGGCACGCGGCGGAGTCGGAATCATACTGGTGAGTCGAAGGTTCGCGCGGCTTCGGCTCGATGTAGAACTGGCCTTTGAAACCGATGGTTTTCGCGTAATCCACGGCGAGGTGCAGTAGATTCGCGAGGTTATCGAGCTCGCGCTTCATGTCGGTATTGAGTAGTGTCGCGTAACCCTCGCGGCCGCCCCAGAAGGTGTAGCCTTCGCCACCGAGTTTCAGAGTGCCGTCCATGGCCGCTTTCACTTGGGCGGCGGCGTATGCGAAGACATCCGCGTTTGGAGAAGTGCCGGCGCCTTGGGAATAGCGCGGATGGGCGAAGAGGCAGGACGTGCCCCAGAGGAGTTTTTTGCCGTGCTCTTTCTGGAGATCCAGGAGGTGGTCGGTGACTTTCTCGAGAGCTGCGTTGGATTTCGCGAGATCTCCAAGCTCCGGCGCGATGTCGCGGTCATGCCAGCAGTAGTAGTCGATCCCCATTTTGTTGAGAAACTCGAAGAAGACATCCGCACGCCTGAGGGCGTTATCGACGGAGTCGCTCTGGTCGTCCCAAGGCATCAGGGCGGTGGGGCCGCCGAAGGGATCGGAAAGACCGTTGCGCATCACGTGCCAGTAAGCGGCTGCGAAACGCGTGTGATCTTTCATGGATTTCCCGGCGACGTTTTCGTCCGGGTTGTATTGCTTGAACGCGAACGGATTCTTGGACTTCGGACCCTCGAACTGGATTTTCGGAATATCAGGAAAAAACGACATGAGACGGATCTATGGGATAGTATGAAAAGCCGCAAGCGTGAAAATTTCACGGATTCTGGGGACGGTGGTTGATCCTGCTGAGAATGGGACATAGAACCTTCCCGTGAGCCGCCCCGTCGATGCCGTGATTGATTTCCTCAAAAACGAGGAAGCGCGCGGTCGCAGCCATATTTTTCTGGATGCGGAGGCGCGGGAAGCTCTTCGCGAACTTTACATCCGCGCGAGGAATCCGGTGGCCGCTTCCCAGGAATCCTCCGCGCCCGCATTGGCAGCCGCCCCTTCCCCGCGGATTTCACAGATCATCATTTCCGGAGAAACCAAGGCCGCGCAACTCGCCTCCATCCGCGCCCAGGCCGCGAATTGGTCGCCCGCCATCTCGCTCGGCTCCCTGCGCGAGACCATGGTCTTCGCCACGGGAAACCCCGATGCCGAGATCATGCTCGTCGGTGAAGCGCCCGGCTACAACGAGGAGAAGGAAGAGGAGCCATTCGTCGGTCCGGCCGGACAGAAGCTCAACGACATCCTGAAAGCCATGGGCGTAAAACGCGAGGATGTCTATATTTCCAACCTGGTGAAATTCCGCCCCGCGATGCCCCGCCAGACCACCAACAACCGCAAGCCCACCCCGGAGGAAATGGCCGCCTGCCTTCCTCTTGTGATGGCCGAGATTTCCGTGGTGAAACCGAAGCTCATCATCGCGCTCGGTGGCACCGCCGCCGAGGGCCTGCTCGGCCTCGAAGGCCCCGTCGGCTCTATGCGAGGGAAATGGCATGAGGTTTCCGGCATCCCCACCCGCGTCACATACCACCCCAGCTACCTTCTCCAGAGCGGCGGCTCCAACGATGTGAAGCGCGCCCTCTGGGAGGACATGCTCGGCTCCATGGAAAAGCTAGGAATGCCTGTCTCGGAAAAGCAGAAGGGCTATTTCCTCCCGAAGACCTGAGTCCAACCCGTGTGAACTCCCCGGACATGAAGGAAAAAATGTTCATCCCCGGCATTTGATCCTTTACAAAGCGATTGCGACAAGCGAAACATTCTATTACTGGCAATTCAAAAACTCCAAATCCCCATGAAATTAAGATCCTCCTTTTCACATATCCCCGCGTCTTTAGCCGCAGGAATCATCATCTCCGGAGCCTACGCCAGTGCCGCATCCATCGGAGTCAACTTCGTTGGCGGTGACGGCCCGGGCAATACCACTACGAAGGTTCTTGCCAGCACCGATCTTGCCGGAGTGGTTGCTTCAACAAATTGGAACAACGCCACAGGTAACTCACTCACTACAATTTCCAATCTCAACAGTGACGCTGGTGCCACTACAGCTTCCGTGACCTACGCGGCAAACGGAATCTATACCGCCCGCGCCACACCCGCGATGGCGACTCCGAACCAGATCCTAATGATCGGCTACGTGGACGATCTGACAAACGCGGGGGACACCACCATCAGTTTCGCCAACCTTCCGTTCGTGGGGAACTACGAAGTGTATGTCTATTATGGCTCGGATAACAACAACAGGACCGGCACGATCACCCTCGGCAGCACCGTTTACAACATTCGCACCAACACGAGCGCGTTCACCACTTTCACACCGGGAACTTTGGCGGCTGACGATCCCGATCCCGGCAACTACGTACTTTTTTCCGGCGTGAACGGAGCCGCGTTTACCGTGTCTGCCGCCCGTGGCAGCAACAACATCGGAGTGCATGGAATTCAGGTCGTGGGAACGATTCCTGAGCCGACGGGCATCTCCCTTCTCGGGCTGGGTACGCTGGCAATGCTCGCGAGACGTCGCCGCAACTGACCTTTAAGCCATTCCGTTTTTTCATAGCCGTCCGGAAACCCGTTTGCAGCCGGCTTTTTCGTATCACGATCCCACCGCTTCCTCGCCAAGCACCGGTATGGGTCGCGGGATGTTTTTCCGCCGCAGGCCGAACTGCCTCACCGCATGACGCTGGAGATGCGCCTTTGCCTCCTCCACACTGTCGGTAAAGAAAATCAGCTCCGGATCCTGCGGACTGATCGTCCCCTCCTCCGCCATCTTATAGACGAAGTCCATCAGCGGCTGCCAGAAATCCTTGCCCATGAGGATGATGGGGAAATTCTTCAGCTTCCCGGTCTGGATCAGGGTCATCGTCTCGAACATCTCATCGAGCGTCCCCGCCCCGCCTGGCATTACGATGAAGGCATACGAATATTTTACGAGCATCGTTTTCCTCGTGAAAAAGTATCGCATGTTCACGGACTTGTGGACGTAGGGGTTCACATTCTGCTCAAAGGGCAGGATGATATTCACACCGATCGAGCGCCCGCCGGCCTCGTAAGCCCCCTGGTTCCCCGCCTGCATGATACCCGGGCCGCCACCTGTTAGAACTGTGAAACCCAGCTCCGCGCAGGCCTCCCCCATTTTCCTCGCCAATTCGTAATATTGAGTCCCCGGCTTTATCCTCGCGGAGCCGAAGATCGTCACGCATGGCCCCACGAAATGCAGGATGCGGTAGGCGCGGATCAGATCCAGGCTCACGCGGAAAAGCGACGCTAGATCGTGCAAGCGCGAGCGTGGCCCCGAGAGCCACGACCCCTCCTCCGTCTCCAGCTCGAAAATCTCCTGCTGGCGTATCTCCTCCTCGCTGATGTTGTGCGCGGCGGTCACTTCCGGGCAATCGGGACAGGACTTCTTCGGATTCATCCGCCTTAGGTAACATGGAAACGAAGGTCCGCTGAAATAAATTCCGCCTGTGTCCGGGAATTTCTCCTCCGCCTTTGATCTTGCGGAACGGGGAGGGAAAACCATGCTAACATCCTGAGTTGGATACGGCGGATTGGACGAAGTGCACCGTCAAACAGGGCGCGAAACAACAACAGGTTGTGGCCAGGAATTGCGTTTTCCGATACGAGGCAATTCCAAGTGTGGACGGGATTACTTTGTCGAAAAAACAGACGCGCTGGATCTTGCGGTTTGACCGGATCAATCAGGCGATTTGCCGCGTATCGGGAGAGATTCAAGGCTGCGGCAGGAGTAGATGTGTCTTCGCTCCTTGAGTCAAGCAGGTGTCTCACACGCTGTCTGAAAGACTTTTCCACGCGCGGCGGAGACGCCACCCGGAACTCAAGACACGGACACGCACCTGCTCCACTCACGACAATCCGCGATGCGATGGAAAAAACCTCGGAACAGAGACTTCAGCTCCTCACGCGGGCAAGAGCGGCGGCTTTCACCCGGTTCGGAGCGGCCTTTGCGGCTTCCTCGCCGACACGCTTGAGAAGCGCGATGAGAGAGGCGGTGATGAAATATTCCTTGAGAAGGGCTTCGCGGGTTTCTCCGCTTTTGGTTTTGTGGACGATTTTCATGGGATCTGTGTTTTATGGTTACGGAAACCTCTTTGCAGATTTCAGGCCAACCCGAAGGAGTCCCTTTCGGTTTCCGCTTTCACAGGATAGAGCGGAACTGAAAACGGGATTTTTCCAAAATTATTTATTTTCGGAGTAAGCCGTGCTCACTACTGTCGGAGAACCGGGCTTCTCGGTGATGACGATGGTCAGGGATTTCCCACCACCGGAATACCCGAGAGTGACAACCGCGGTGCCATTCGAATTCATCGAGCTGCTGCTGCTCGAGCTCATGCCCAGCCCCGTAGCCTCGCCTTCGAAATATGTCTTGAGCGTCTCCAGACTCTGTTCGCTCTTTCCCGAAAACTGCCCGCTGGACTGGTTTCCGGAACTGCTGTGAAAAGTGCTGATCCCGTCGCTCAGATCGCTCGCCTTCGGCACCCACGCCGGCACCTGCGAGAGTTCCGCCGAGCCTAGGCTCGTCTCATTCCCGTCCTTGTCCTTCACCGTGATGCGCCCTTCGGAAATGTCCTTGTAGGAAAGGGTGACCTCCTCGCCGTCCTTGGTGCGTATCGTCATCTCGCCCTTCGTGTCGTCCTGGGACACCTTCTCAAGATCCGGATTCATGGAAACCATCATCTCCGCCCCCGCCTTCTCCGGATTCGCCGCGAACTCCTTCATCTTTTTGCTGAAGACACTGAACAGAATCCCCCCGACAATGAGGCCGATGAGAATCAATCCCCCGCAGCCAATGCCAAGCCATGCGATGGCGGGCATTCCTTTTTTCACAGGGGCGGGCTGGGCGGCTGGCGGCATGACTGGTTGTTGTTCCATACGATAAGAAAATCAGAAACCACCCCTCTGCGCCAAGCACAAAAGGCGAACCATTTGCTCTACCTTGAAGTTTGAAGTTTGAAATCCGAAGTTTCCCCCTAGCCTCGCCGCCATGTCGCAACGGACGGGAATCTTGCTAGTCGTCTCCGGGCCATCCGGTTCCGGGAAAACCACGCTCTGCCGCCGCCTGGCCAACGAGGGCGAGGCGCGCTACTCCATCTCATGCACCACCCGCCTCCCCCGCCCCGGCGAGACTGATGGCATTGACTACCATTTCCTCAGCCGCGAGCAGTTTCTCGCAAAACGCTTGTCCGGCGATTTCCTCGAAAGCGCCGAAGTCCACGGGAATCTCTACGGTACCCTGAAGTCCGAGGTCACCGCCCACCTCGCCGAAGGCCGTGATGTCGTCATGGATCTCGATGTCCAGGGAGCCGCCCAGGTCCGCGCATGCGAGGACGCATCCATCCACACTGCCGCTGTCGATCTCTTCGTCATGCCCGCCGGAAACGACGAACTCCTCGCCCGCCTATCCGGCCGCGGCACCGATAGCGCGGACGTCATCGCACTGCGCATGAAAAACGCCCTCGAGGAAGTCAGCCAGTGGCCGAAATACACCTACCGTCTGCTCTCCGGCACGCAGGAGGAAGACTACTCCCGCTTCAAGTCACTCGTCATCGCGGAAAGGATGCGCGTCAGCCGCATCACGGCTCCGTGAGGTGTTTCAGAAACCACTCCGCCGCCGTCGCGTAGATGGGAAAATCGGTGATCAGCACGTTGTTGTGGCCCGCTCCCGGTATCAACACCCACTTTTTCTCGATTCCATCCGGCAGCGAATCGTAAAGCGCTCTCCCCCCGCCCGTCGGCACGAACTTGTCCGCGTCCCCATGCGCGATCAGCGTCGGGATCGTGATCTTGGCCGCCTTATCCACCGGTCTGATCTCTGAAATCCTCACTCCCGTTTTCCATCCGAACACCCTGTCCGCCGGCACCCGCACCGCCTCGCCTAGCACGGAGCCAAGCATGTTCTCCGTCTGTCCGCGAATCACCGTATCAAGTTTGTCGAAGGACGAAACCACCACCAGCGCCCCGAACGGCGAACCCTCCAACGCCGCCGTATGGACGCCTTCCGCCCCACCCATCGACTGCCCGAAGATCCCGCAAGGGCGCTCCGCGAAACCGAATTTCTCCGCCGCCTCCGCATAGCATTTCAGGATCATCGGAGCCTCCCGCAGCCCGTAGGTCGTGTATTTTTCCGGATTGCTTCCATGACCTGGCAGATCGGGAATCACACAGCGGAAGCCCACCGCACAGAATCTCTCCGCCACTGGCAGGTAATCCTCCTTGATCCCGCCCCGACCGTGTAGAATCAGAATCGTCCCGACAATCTCCCCCGCAGGCATCAGAGAAACTCCTTTTTCTGATAGCTGTTCCCGGAGTAGCCCCGCCCGTTTCGAGAAAACATCCACCGTCTCCGGTTTGCAAACCAGGCACGGCATCCCGCCCTTGGAAACGAATTTCTCCACCGTGAAGCCAGCCTTCGCCGTCCCATCGAGAAACGGCAAAGCTCCCGTCTGCACCGCCCTCCTCTTCGGCTCCGCGATCTCGCTCGCACACCACCATACCAGCACCGCGTGAACAATGCCCGCCGCCAGCACCAACCAAACCCCCAGCCGCACCAGCAGCCGCTTCAGGGAAAACTCTCGTTTCGGGAAATCGCTCATCGCCCCGACTCCAGCAGCTCGCCCGGTAAAAACCAAGCCAAGGAACACGAGAGAAGAATTTCGCCACAAAAATGCACAAAGTTCACAAAAATCCCTAAGGAGTCACCGCAAAATAAACTACAAGACTCTTGGACGGATGAGGTAGTTCCACTCGCCGTGGAAATCAGCTCGCTCCAGGGAGAGTTGAGCCATTTCCTCGTCGCTCACCTTAATCCCCAG
>Ga0105047_10012689_pt1 | contig 13529 bp, 14 predicted proteins | sample MAT04_FD_78384 | JGI IMG/M metagenome (GOLD analysis project Ga0105047, IMG submission 78384) | Freshwater microbial communities from Lake Fryxell liftoff mats and glacier meltwater in Antarctica - MAT-04 (megahit assembly) | ecosystem: Environmental > Aquatic > Freshwater > Ice > Liftoff...
AAACCGGCGAAACGCGATAAGTGAATCATGGCCAAAGACAACAAGAATCAACCGAAGCAGATGAAGACCGACTGGGGAGATGTCGCCGACTGGTATGACCAGCTGGTGGGCGAATCCGGCAGTGAGTTTCATCGCCAAGTGGTGCTGCCTGGTGTTTTGAAGATGCTGAAACCATCGTCGGGCGAGAAGGCGCTGGATGTTGCCTGCGGGCAGGGGGTGCTTTGCAGGATTCTCCGCGACCGCGGGCTGGAAGTCACAGGCATCGACGGCGCGGAGGGACTCATCGAATCCGCCCGCAAGCGCGGGCCGGAGGATATCCGATATCAGGTGGCAGACGCCCGCGAACTGACTTTTCTGCAGGACAATTACTTCGATCTCGCCTGCTGTATCCTTGCGATTCAAAACATTCATCCGATCCAGCCAGTCTTTGAACAGGTGTCGCGGGCGCTGAAGCTGGGAGGGCGACTGGTGCTGGTGATGATGCACCCTGCGTTTCGCGGTCCCAAGGCAACGAGTTGGGGATGGGACGATCAGGAAGGCGTTCAATATCGACGCGTGGATCGCTATCTGCTGCCGCGGAAGAGTCCGATTGTCACCAATCCCGGGAAGGACGTTGGCATCTACACGTGGACCTTCCACAAGCCGCTGGAAAGTTATGTGAAGTCTTTGCGCAACACCGGGCTGATGATCGACGCGATGGAAGAGTGGACCAGCCACAAGACGAGCACATCCGGCCCGCGTGCCGGAGCGGAGAACGCGGCTCGGAAAGAGATCCCGATGTTTCTCGCGCTGCGGGCCCGCAAATCGGATCTTCCACGATTGGAACAATGACCCCGGCATGCACCGGTTTAACCAGCCGCGACGTTGAGGGAGCGTGTTTTTCGGATTGCAATCCCGCTCCCTTAAGGTCGCGGCTCGTTCAATTCATCGAGCACGCCCCCCGATTTTTCCCGCAGGGGCAGCACTCACCAGCGGGTGATGATGACGCCTGCGATGAATTGACAGCGAACACGCTCATCGCCCGATGCGTCTTTCGGGACTGGCATTTCGGACAGTTAATCGGTTCACTGGATGACATCGACTTCATTAACTTCTCAAAGCGGTGTTCACATTTCTCGCAAACATATTCATAAAGCGGCATAGGCTTGATTCTATCATCAATGGGAATAACTTCACGCGCCGAATCGTTAATCGATTGACGTCAACTTGTGGTCCGGAGGTGATTTCTCTGGAATGGGATGATCCATTTCTGATTGGCTTTGGCGCCGTTTTTGGCGTCATGGCGATGATGTTCATCGGTCAGGTGGGATATCGCATCGTCACAGAGCGACGCCTGCGCCGCGACGACCGCGCGCGACAACGGATGCGAAAGCTGCGAGCCGTTCCTATTGCGCCCCGACGCTCAGACCCTGCTGAGTCCAACGAAGAGTAACTCCGCCTCTTCCGCTCACCAATGCCAGCATTGGATCGCCAACAGCCGCGCGGCGCCATCCCTGGAATAACCGCAGTGAGGTCGGCGCATGTCCTGTTTTCAGCATCCGATACAGATCGCCGATTTCCTGGCGACTCGTCACCAGCGCGGGATCAATCCCCTTGCCGGCACACATCGCCTGCGCGACCGACCACATCGCATCGGCATCAAATCGCTCGGCGGGCGTGGGTTCATCCGGACGAGCAGGGGGAAGTTCAGACGAGGTCATTGCCAGCGCGCGGTTGGTAGCGGTCATGATCGCCTGCCCATATCGCTTCTCCACCGGGCGTGGCAGGCCCTTAATCTTCAGCAGCCGGTCAAGCGTTGTTACGGGGTTGCGGGCCATGTCGATGAGAATCTCATCCTTCAGCATCGCACGGGGCGGGACATTGTTTTCCTTCGCGGACTGGTCGCGCCACATGCTCATTTCACGCAGGATCGCCAGACACTTTGAGTCCAGCCCGTTCGCGCCGCGCACCTTGAGGTAATCTGAATCGGGGTCAAAGCGGTATCGATCGGCAGAGCAGAGGTTGCGACATTCCTCGTCCGCCCAGTCTATGTGGTTGCGCTCCGCCAGACGTTTGGTGAGGCCCTCGTGGATGGCGATCAGGAAGCGCACGTCATCAGCGGCGTAGCGCATCTGCATGTCGGAAAGAGGCCGCTGATCCCAATGGGTGAAAGTGAGACCCTTGCTGAGCCGCACGCCGACAATCTCCAGCACCAGCTTGGCCAGCGAAAGCGGGTAGGCAAAACCCACAAAACCGGCCGCAATCTGCGTGTCAAACACGTTCGACGGCTCTTTATTCAAATGCCGCACCACCGGCTCAACATCCTGCGCACCAGCATGCACGATTTTCTTCACATCCGGATCGGCGACGATCTCCCAGAACGGTCTAAGGTCGACGTTGTTCGCCAGGGGGTCAATCAGGGCGATCTGCTTGGTGGTCGCCACCTGAACCAGACACAGGCGCGGATGGTAGGTCAGTTCACCTATGAACTCGCTGTCATAGGAAAAGAGCTTTTCTTCACGCAGGTGTGCAATCAGCTCAAGAAGTTCGGGCTGGGTGATGACAAGCTTCGCCGCATCCTTGGGAATCAGGGGATGGTCGGGAATCTTGGTGGGAGGGATTTCCTTTTCCGCATGGGCGCTCTGATGGCTTTTCTCGCGATACGATCCGCGTGAGAAGGCAACAGCTTTGCTGATGCGTTGATTATCGTCGCCCTGATTGTCCCGCCGATACGGTCGATCTTGTCGCATTGTGGGTCAAGTATACCGATCTCGATGATTACTTTCCCATATCGCGGGCGAGTTTTGTGAAGGCTTCTCCACGCTTCTCGAAATTCGGGAACTGATCGTAACTGGCGCATCCGGTGGAAAGCAGCACCACATCGCCTGCGGATGCCAGCTGCTTTGCCCGCATCATTGCGATCTCGAGGTCGCCACAATTTTCAACTTTCGTGGGCAAATTCGCCACTGAGCGTACGTTTTCGAAGAGCGTCCTTCCCAGTTCCCCAACGCACAGCACCGCCTTGGCTCGGCTGGCAAGCGCCTGACACAATCCGGACATGTCCAGCTTCTTGTTGTAGCCGCCGACAATCTGAATTACGTGCCCGGAATCGAAAGAATCGAGCGCTGCGACGGCAGCTTCGGGAATGGTGGCGATGGAATCATTGACATAGCGGACACCGTCGGCTTCATGAACAATCTCCAGGCGGTGTGGAAGCCCGCCGAAATCGCGCATGGCGTCTTGTGCTTCGTCCCACGTCACGCCCAAAATGCCCGCGGCAGCGAACGCGCCCTGTGCGTTGAGCTGATTATGGATACCCGCGAGCCTCATCCTGAACGGCGGCTGGCTTGAGAGGGTGTACGTGCAAATTCGTGCCCGCGTCACATGCGCGAAGGAAAGCGTCGTCTCATTCTCCGCATTCAACACCGCGTAATCGCCCGGCTCCTGAAAGCGGACAAGATTTTTCTTGGCTTCAACGTATTGCGAGGCACCGCCGTGCCATTCCAGATGGTCTTGCGAAATCATCCCAACCAGCGCGATGTGGGGGGCAAATCGAATCTCCCGCAGGTATTCCAGCATATAGCTGCTGAGTTCAAGAACCACGAAGTCGTCGGTTGTCATCTTTGGCAGATCGAACAGCAGGGACCCGCCGATGTTTCCACCCACCCAGGTGGTAAATCGCTTGCGAAGCATCATGCCAAGGAGGGCAGTCGTGGTGGACTTTCCCTTGGTGGCGGTGACGCCAACGATTTTGCTGGGGCAGCGCTCGACGAACAGGCGGATTTCCGTCGTCACGGGCACGTTCGCGTTTTTCGCAGCAGTCAGATAGGGATTACCAGGCGGAATGGCGGGTGAGGTGACGACGAAATCGGTGTTGGTGAAATCCGATTCGCGATGCTCGCCGAGCACGAATTGAATCTTGCAGCCGTCAAGCTGCCGAACCGATGCTTCCAGTTTGTCGGCGGGATCGCGATCGGTCACGAGGACATTGGCACCTTGCTCGCAAAGCCATTTGGCAACGGCGATGCCTCCCCCGAACCGGCCGAGCCCGGCAACCGTGACGCGTTTGTTCCTGAGGTCATCCATGACATGGGGCATTGTAACGTCGATCAACGATAGTCCTCTTATTTTCCTAAAGCACCTGCTTCAATTCTTCCCGCATGTCCTTCGCGGCGGCGGCCACGCACTTCTCCCAACCCTGGGGAAGCAATCCTTCGTATTTCTTGTCGCGGTGTGCGTAGAGAATGCTCCGCGATGCGGAGACGATCGCACCCTTGCCGTCCTTGAACGCGGCTTTGCTCATTTCCGCCGTGGCGCCCTGGGTGCCGTAGCCAGGAAGCAGGAAAATCGACTTCGGCAGCCGCTCGCGAAGCGACTGCATGGTGTGTGTCTGCGTCGCGCCTACGACCGCGCCCAGCGAACTCCAGCCGGAATCGCCCATCAAGGCAGGTTGAGACGCCACATTCGCCAGTTTATCCGCCACCAATTCGCTGAACGTGCGACCATCCTCCAGTTTCGCGTCCTGAAAGTCGGCGCTGCCGGGATTGCTGGTTCGAACGAGCACGAAAAGTCCCTTGTCGAAGTTGGATGCACATTTCACAAACGGCTCGATCGAATCCAATCCCAGAAACGGATTGATGGTGATGGCATCGGGCGTGATAAAATCTTCCATCTCATCGTAGGAAGGATTCGCCAGGTGTGCATCCGCATAGGCGGCTGACGTTGAGCCGATATCCCCGCGCTTCACATCGCCGATCGTCAGTAATCCCAGTTCATGCGCCTGGTGAATCAGGCTGTAATACGCCTCGACACCTTCATGGAAATATTTCTCGAAATAGGCGCTTTGAAACTTCACGATGGGTGCGAAAGGGGCAACCGTCTCCAGCACGCGGACGGTGAAATCAAAAATCGCGTCGATGCAGGCTTCAGCATCGTTCAGATTCTTGGGCTTGAGGGCATCGGGAAACATTTCGACCATCGGGTCGATCCCGACACAGACGGGCGAACCCTTTTTAGCAATGGCATCCAGCAGGCGGTCAGCGAATAGGTCAGACATGGGGGGCACTTTATGTGAGAACGCCCGGAAGATAAACGCAGGAATTGAAAATCGCGCGGGCAACAGTTTCCAGCATTGCCAATAAATGCAACAAAATTGTGAGCCGATGGCGTTGAAACGACGCCGTGATTCCGTTCAGCTGACATGGATTCGTTCAACCGCGGAGTGTGCATGAAAGCGAACAAAACAGTGATCCTGGGCGTCATTATCGGCAAGGCAAGGACTCTTGCCGGGGAGGGGCAGGCGGTGCCCTTCACGGAGTTCGTCGGTGTCGCAAAGTGACTCGCGCACTTTTTTAAAAAGTCGCGCTCGGCGCTGAGCCGACCATTGCGTGTCAGCAGTTCGCTCCTTCCCACCACGCACAGCGCCATCCGCCGGTCACTGGATCTCTGGTTCGATTCGCAACGCATCCATCCGGTCGTCGTTGGGGATTTCGACGACAGCGGGCTGATGTTTCAGTTCGGTCAGAGCGGAGAAGGAATCTTTCCAGCCCCGTCGGTCGTCGAGCGGAAGATTCAAACTGACATGGGCGTGCGCCTGGTTGGCCGCGCAGAAAAAGTGACGGAGCGATTTTACGCGATTTCAGTTGACGAACATCCCAAGCATCCCGGAGTCATCGCAATCCGTGATGCGGCCCGACACGAAATATTCCAGGAGAAGCGGAAGTAATCGATGCGTGCTGGGTTCATGTTCGTACCCTTTGATTGCTTCGTTGGCAGTCATAAGATGGAGACTGCCTGATCTCATGTGTGCAGGCTTGGATGCCAGTTGATGATTGCAATAAGGTCGAGAAGATCCTCTACCAACCGGAGGCAACAACCATGAAGCTTCGCATTTCAGGAGACAGTATTCGGTTCCGACTAGGACGTGCGGAGGTCGCACGGGTGGGTGACGGACAGCGTGTGGAGGAGCGCGCCCACCTTTCACCAACGCCGTTTGTTTACGCCATTTCGTCGTCTGTTGATTCCACGCAACCGTCCGCGTCATTTGCTGACGGAACACTTGAGGTGATTCTGCCACTCGCTCTTGTCCGCGACTGGGCGCAGTCCAATCAGGTGGGCATCACCACCGATTTGCCGGCTGGCGGCGACGGATTACTGAGGTTGCTTATCGAGAAGGACTTCAAGTGCCTGCAAGGTGATGACGAGCATCAGCGCGACACCTTTCCGTACCCGAAGGAACCTGCGGGCAGTTGAATCCTGGTCATCGATCAACCTTCAGATCTGCCGAAGAGAAGTTCAATCAGCGGTCGATCCTGCGGACGGCAGTATACATAAGCGTGGTCGCCCTCGCGCAGCACCGTCTGTCCCCGTGCGGCCAGCAGGTCGCCGCCGCGCACCAGCAGCACCACAGCGGCACCGGAGGGAAGTTCGATCTCGCAAAGCGCAGCGTCGCACACGGCGGTCGGGCGCTCAATGAGATAGGAGACCAGTTCCCCGCTTAATGCATGAGGTGCGTTGATCTCCATCGCCGCGATCGGGATGGGCTTTTCCGGTGAGCTCAGCTTCATTTGCCGGCTTACCCATCGCAAGGTTGATCCCGGAACAATGCTGCTGACGACCACAGCGAAGAACACAATGTCAAAAACGCGTGCTGCTCCCGGGACCGCCGCGAGCACGGGAAAGGTTGCAAGCACGATCGGCACTGCGCCCCGCAATCCTGCCCAGCCAATGTAGGCGATCTCCGCCCGCGGATAATGAAATGGCAGCAGACACAGCCACACCGCCAGCGGGCGGGCGACCAGAGTGAGAAACAACGCGACGGCGATGCCCAGCGCGGCAACCGGCAGCAATCGTGAGGGAAACACCAGGAGTCCCAGCATGAGAAACATGCCGAGTTGGCTCGCCCATGCAAACGCATCGTGTACACGGCCGAGCATGCTTTTGTATGGCAAGGGCGAGTTGCCCAAAACCAGCCCCGTCAGAAACACCGATAGAAAACCACTGCCCAAGGCGAGTGTGGCGCAGGCAAATGAAAGAAAAGCCAGGCACAACGTCAAGGCAGGATAAAGCCCAACCGTCCGCAGGGTAACCAAACGTAGCAGCACGCGACCCACGTAGCCCACACCAATCCCGACAAAAGCGCCTATCAGCAGCTGAACCGGGATCGCAAGAAGTGTCCGCGCCACGGAGATTTCCCCGCCGCTGATCAGGTGGATCATGGCAAGGGTAAGGATCACTGCCATGGGATCATTGACGCAGGATTCCAACTCGATGGTGCGCCCAACCCGTGGAATGAGATTCAGACTCCCACCGCGCAATACTGCGAATACCGCTGCCGCGTCAGTGGACGACACCACGGCACCCAGCAGCGCCGCCTCGGACCATGGCAGGCCGAGCACCCGCGCCAGCAGCGCGACCAACGCCGCCGTTGCCATGACACCCAGCGTCGCCAGAATTGCCGACGGGTACATGACCTGTCGTGCGGCCGCCGTACTGGTGTTGAAGCCACCGTCAAAGAGGATGAGCACCAGTGCAATCGTGCCAAGTCGAACCGCAATCGCATAATTCTCGAACGGATACTTCCCAAGCCCCTCCGACCCGCCGAGCATCCCCAGGGCAAGGAACAGCAGCATGATTGGAATACCCAGCCGGTCAACCAGGCGACTGAAGATGACCGCGATGGTGCCCAGTGCGCCAAGAATCAGCAGCAGAACTGCTGAACTGACGGGCTCGGTGAACCCTAATAATGTCACGGCTATGAAATCCATCGGAAACGTATGTCGCCAATCACGGCATGTTCGTTCATTCCAAGGAAATCCTATGATGCCCATCCAGAAAAGATAGAGGGAGTTGACGGCGATATGCGGCGAACGATCTACCGACTTTTTCGCGTTGCGTAGATCGTTTCGACGGAGTTATCGACGAACGCTTAACATCAGTTGTCACGCACCGAATCGGCCGTGCTTCTGGTTATGCGAATGCAATACCTTGCCATTGTCATCGCCCATCCGGCGAGCGTGGCCAACCATGCGGCCAAGGCGATGTAAATGAAAACCCGCGACAAGGGCTGCACTATGCTGATGTCTAACACCGCGGCGAGTCGGAACGTGCAGGCTGTGTACATCCCCAGCGGGAAAACCGCGCCCCAGTATAAGGGATCGTAAGTCAGCGGAAAATGTCGATAGACGTGCCGCCAGACACCAAGCAGGATGAGCATCGGAATCCACCAGGTGGCGGTCGCCCAGAACGCCAGCGTCAGTCCCTTAATGAAGGGCAGCAGATCTCGTATCAGCGGCGAGTGGTCAGCGCCGGCGATCAGCATCGTTCCGGCGAGCGTGGAGATCGCGACGGCACCCATGTTGATCCAGTACGGCGGCGCCAGATCGGATGGGCTTAGCGTGAAGAATGTGTAGCGGTAAAAAATGAGTGAGATGATCCAGACGTAAAGCATGCCCGCGCCAAGCCAGACGATCAGGCAAAAGAGCAGTATGTGCTGCTGGCTGGCGCCAAACCCGGTCGCGAGCTGTGCACCAAGCACGGCGACCGATTGCGCCGCAACCACCGGCAATAGCCACCCGCCGTTAATCCCTTCCGCCAGGCTGGACTTGGTTTGCTTCACAGTCAGCACCGTGAAAATACCGTAAGTCAGCGTGGCCCAGAGAAAGATGCCGATGCCCCAAAGTACTGCGGCGATCGACCAGAGACCGCCAATAATGAAAAATTGGCTTCCCAGCACACATGTCGCGGCGACAGTGGTGAAGAATCCAACGCTGCGCCCGTGATGCATCACGTCGGCCTGCACGCGCACCGGAAATCGCACGATGCGCAAGATCGTCAACACCCACAGGACTGCGTAGAAAAGGATGTTCAGCCAGAACAGGATCCGTCCGATGATCGCGAACCCGAGCAAGTGACAAGCAATAGAAACGATTCCCGTCGCCATCACCATGGCGAAGTAAGCGGGGTGCATGTTCGCCAATCCGAATGACGCGGCTGGAGAGAGCGGCAGTTGAGATGTGGAGCCAGGCGATGCCGTCAACTCCGCACCCTTTCGATGCCATAAAGATATCGAAGCAACCCGGCATTCAGCAGCAGGCAGGCAATGCTTGCTGCCGCCGCCGGCCAGATGACGTCTTCATCGCCGCCCAAATAGGCGTTCATCGTCGCGGTGAGCAGCCAAAGCTGCAGGATCACGAGAATGAGAATGAAAGCCAGCATGCCGTAGATGACGGTGATGCGCTGCTCACGAGAAAAAGACTGCTTGATGCTCATACGGTCCGCCTTTCGATTCCCGTGGCGTAAACCTCATCCCCCCGGACATCGAGCATGATGCGCGGCAGCGGACGCGGCGGGGGGCCGGCGATTCCCCTACCGGTATAGAGATCGAATACGCCTTCATGACAGGGGCATCGCAAAACGCCTTCTTCAATTCGCGGCACAACCGCGCACGACAGGTGCGTGCATTTCTGGCTATACGCCAGCAGCTTGTCCGATGCAACGCGCATCAGAATGCAATCATCATGCGGACCCGGGTATTGAAATACGAGCGAGCCACCGACGCTTAACGCCGACAGCGATGCGACCTTTCGGATCGGCGGCGTGCCGCGATGGCTCCGCCAGATGTTTTGCATCCCGATCCAGAGCTGTCCGATGACAAACGCCGCGCTGGTGAGGACCATGAACTTGGCGAAGTCTCGCCGCGCGACGTAATGGTCCTGCGGCCAGTCGATTGGGAAATCCTTCCGCCATTGCGGCTGGGAGTGCATTGAGCGACCATCCGGCGGACGCGTGATCTGCTCGGGGTCGTGCAAAGGCAAGTCTGCGTTTGAAGAGTTTGCGCCAGTCGCCTCATCGCCGTCGGCCTCCGACGCATTCTTTGATTCCTCGTGATCAAGTTGTGTTAATTTCATGGTTACACCTCTACTCCCGCGAACGGATCGTCGACAAACGCGGGGTCTTCACTTGCGTTGGTCTGATCCGCGCCCATGACGGTCAATGAAATGCTGCGGGCGGCGGTTCTTTCCTCCATCGCATCGAGCACGTCGATATGCGCCCGCACGGCGCCGCTCTTCGGAACCATCATGGCAACCCTCGTCGTGATGGTTTGGCGACCGAACTGAAACTGATTCACCGGCACGGACATCGGCCGAAGCTGCTCGATCTGCTCGCGCGTGCCGAAGAACAGCGCCTGGCTCGGGCAGACCGAGGCGCACATCGGCTTTTTCCCAACCGTCGTGCGGTCGTAGCACATGTCGCACTTCATCATAAGCTGCCGGTCTTCATGCACTTCCGGCACACCGAACGGGCAGGCCAGCACGCAGTTCCCACAGGCGATGCAGCGCGGCTTGCGGGCGCTCTGAACGACTCCATCCCCCGTGCGCTTGATGGCATCGGCCGGGCACACTTCGGCACAAGTCGGCTGATCGCAGTGCATGCAGACCACCGGCACCGTCTGAACCGACCTGCTCCGTTCGATGTATTCCAGGTGAATCATCGTCTTGCCCTTGTGCGTGTCGCACTCCGTGCAAGCCTGCACGCACGCCTGACAGCCGATGCAACGGTTGGGGTCGATGTAGAAGTTGAGATTGGCGGGAACGGGCATGGTGGAACTTATATCCGCAACGATTCTGGATAGCGAGGTCAAGATTCGTCCATCGCGAAGGATTGAGCCCAATCAGACGGCTTGAACCAGAGGGGTTGGGGATGGAATCGAGGACTGCGGAACTTCTTCGCACGTTGAACATCGGAAAGATGCCAATGGAACAAACCGACCGCTTCGGATGGATCCGGCGGCGTTACCCCGCAACCACACCTGTCGGCAGCAACGCGCCCGGCTCGTTAAGTGTACGTGCCGATCGTTCCTTCTAATTGTATTTGGCCGGCCAGCATGGCATACCACGTCTGTTGATGGTATACCACTGTTGGAGTACGCCATGATTGACCGAACCTATCTCCGTCTCAAAGAATCAATCTATCGTGGACGGCTGCGACCCGGGCAGCGACTGGTGGAGCGCGATCTGGCGCGGCGTCTGGGTGTCAGCCGAATACCTCTGCGCGAGTCGCTGATTCGTCTGGAGACGGAAGGCCTCGTCCGCAGTGTGCCTTACAGTGCGACCTTCGTTGAGGATCTTTCCCCGCAGGACATGCTCGAGATTTTCTCGATGCGTCAGATGCTTGAGCCTCTCGCGACGCGACTTGCCGCAATGGCGGGCGATGTGAAGCTGATCGTTCAGTTGCGGCAACTTTGCGAACAGATGACTCGCGACTCCGCCGAAGGCAATACTGCGAAACTGGACCGGACCGATTATCAGTTTCACCATGCCATCGCCGCCGGCTGTGGGCATAAACGGTTGTTGCGGGCTTATGAGGGCGCACACATCCGCATCGTGGGTCCACAACTGGGCTATGCTCACATCATGGCGCTTCCGCCTGATGCTACCGCGCGTGAGCACCTTCAGCTGGTCGATTGCATAGAAAGACGCGACGCAGCGAGGGCGCAGCAATTGGCGCTTGAGCATGTGCAGCGCAGTACGCGCGAGATTGAAGCCACTTTGGGCGTGACGCTTGAACAGATGCAGACGCCTTGTCATTCCGATCCGGCAGCGGAAGGATGAAGCTAGCGTGGGTGTAGAGTCATGCGGCACGCCGTGGAGTTTTATAGTCGCCAGCAATGTCGGGTGACAGCCGAGTTTTTTCATCCAAGGGTTTTTGAAGGAGATCACATGAGCATTCCCATTCCTGAACTGGTGCGCATTCCCGCGGGCGTCGTGACGCTGGGCGTCCCTGCTTGTCCGCCGAACGGTAACCTCCATTGGAAGTGGCACACCGGCAAGCGTGTCGACGTTGCGGCATTTGAACTCAGTAAATACGCGGTGACGAATGCCGAGTATCGCGCATACGTTCAAGATGCGGGAACACCAGCGCCGTCGCATATCGACAAAGCCGGTTTCAACGATGACCGCCAACCGGTCGGGGGGGTCTCGTGGGAGGACGCGAAGGGATACTGCAAATGGCTCGCAGCGAAGACGGGGCGTCCGTTCAGGCTGCCCCTGGACGCGGAATGGGAATATGCAGCGAGAGGCGGGCGCGAAGTTTCCCGCTTCCCCTGGGGCGACGCCATTGGCCCGGAACATGCCTGCTTCGGGGGCGTCGCAGCACCGAGCAAAGTTGGTTCGTTTCCTCCAAATGCCTTCGGTCTTTACGACATGGTGGGCAATGTCTGGGTCTGGTGCGAAGACCGCTATGAAGCCGTGAGCGACGGCATCAAAGCAAAGAACAACCCAACAGGAAAAGACATGACCGACAACCGCGTGCTACGCGGCGGATCGTATCTCACAACCAATCTGCTGAACATGTGGATCGCCTATCGTCACGAAGATCCGATGGACCTGCGCCACGAGTGTCTTGGGTTTCGAGTGGCGGTGTAGTGAGTTCTGCTAGCCCATTGCGGAATGCCTGACCGACAACCGTTCCTGGGCGGTAGGCGGAGGGTGTATGCACCCTGGCGCATCCGCTATCCCGCGCCGTTTGCGCCCAGTGAAGCTCGCGGTTCTGGAACATTTTTGAATACTGCGCTTGCGTTACATAAGGGTGACTGGCATCAGGCGTTTGCGATATATCTCGAATGGTTCAAGCGTGCGATTCCAGCGGTTGATTCGAGCGCACGCGACTGGTTCAAGAACGTCTGGCAGTCGATTGACGATCCACATTGAAAGCTCAACTTTGCTGTTCGCGCCTGCAGGTGGCGGCTATAAACTGTTAATTCAGACAGTTCTCAATTTGAAAGCAGGCCCGTGGCGTGTAGCATGTGGCCAGCCCGATTAGCTAGAATTATGGACGACATCGAAATTCAGATTCGAGCCCGAATTGCCAACGGCAAGTGCAAGCAAGCCGTTGAGTTGGCAAAGGACCATCACAAGCGCGTGGGTTCAGCGGATTCGCAACAATTGCTTGTCGAAGCGTACGTGGCCCGCATCGAGCAGTTTCAGAATCAGGGGATGGCCGAAGACGCGCGAACGCTGCTGTCTTTGGTGCAGGAACGTTTTCCGACGGCTCGAACGGACTTCGATACACTGCAGCTTCGCGCGGATGCCGTCAGCGGCCGGGTTGAGAAATTGCTGGCGGCTTTGGCATCCGATCAGATTTCCCCCGCGCGCCGCACGTTGATCGAGTCGCTGATCAGCCGATATGTGACCGATCTTCCCGCACTGGCGTCGTGCACGGTACTCCCGGCGGATCATCCGCTACGGACCGCCGCACAATCCACCTGGTCGGCGTTTTCCGCGGTGACCAGCCGCCCGGTGACTGACGCGGAGATCGACTTGCCCGAGGTTTCGCGGCACAGCGCCTTTGCCGCATGGAAGCTGCTGATTCGCGCAATTGCGGCGTTCTATCGGGGTGATGATTCGGTTTGCCGACGGGCGTTGGATGCCATTGCACCGGACTCGGCAATATCGCAGGTGGCCGCGACGGTACGCGCCCTGGTGGACGGGCAGCGTCCTGTGTCTGGAATGCCGCGTGTCCTTTTTGACCGGGTGCGGAGCAGCGATCGA
>Ga0105047_10012691_pt1 | contig 13529 bp, 6 predicted proteins | sample MAT04_FD_78384 | JGI IMG/M metagenome (GOLD analysis project Ga0105047, IMG submission 78384) | Freshwater microbial communities from Lake Fryxell liftoff mats and glacier meltwater in Antarctica - MAT-04 (megahit assembly) | ecosystem: Environmental > Aquatic > Freshwater > Ice > Liftoff...
GCTCCCCGGAACGCGCAGCGTACTCAGCCGCACCTTGAAGCCGCACGTCGCGTCGCCGTCCTCGTCACGGATTTGCACGCCGACCCGCGGATCGTCGCCCGACCAGTCGATCGTGATGAACCCGAAGTTGTCGCCGAACGGCATCCCGGCGAGCCGCTTCGTGTTCACTTCCGGGGCACGCCAGTTCTTCGACGCCTGATTGAAGCCGCTGGAAGTGATGTCGTACAGCGGGTACGGAAGCGTCTTCGTGTCGAGCGAGATTTCCGCGAGGTGCCGGTCGCCGCTCAGGATGATGACGCCGTTGGCCTTCGTGCTGTTCAGCAAGGCGTATAACTTCTCGCGTTCCTTGGGGAAGTTCGCCCACTTCTCGAACGGGTGTTCGTCGGAGATCACCTGGATGCTCGACACCAGGAGCCGCACCTCGGCCGGCTTCTTGAGCTGTTCCTGCAGCCACTTCCACTGGTCGGCACCGAGTACGGTTGCGTCGGGGTCGTTGTTCGGCAGGTAACCCGTGATCTTCGTCTTCGGGTCGAACTGAGCCCTCTTCGGCATGCTGCGGAAGTATCGCGTGTCAAGCACGATGACCTGCACGCGCTTGCCGACCGGCCCGTAAATCTCGGCGTGATACACGCCCTTCTGCTTGCGGCGTGGGTCATCCTTCGCCACGCCGAAGAAATCGAGGAACGCCTCTTGTGCGCCGTCCTTGTGCTCCCACTCCACCCCCGCATCGTTCTTGCCGTAGTCGTGATCGTCCCACGTGCCGATCATCGGGCAGGTGGCCTTGAGCTTCACGAACCCCGGCAACTTCTCCATGACCTTGTACTTCTCGCGGATCACGTCGGTGTTGACCTTCACCTTCTTGTCGAGGTCGGCGTAGATGTTGTCGCCGAGGAGCAGGAGGAGGTCGGGCTTTACGGCGGCCATCGTGTCGAAGATCGGCACGGGCTTGTCCTGATCGACACACGACCCGAACGCGATCTTGGTGAGGATTTTGGGGTCATCGGCCTGTGCCGTGTTGGCGAGGCAGAGCAGGGCGATGGCTAGAAGAAAGCGACGCATGATGGCGGGTTCTCGGAGTTGGTGGGCCTCCGAACATTGGACCGCGAAAGTGGGCTACCGGCAAGGAAATCGCGAATGAAGAATGGGTGAAGGGGCGAGACGCTGACAAGCAGAATTTCGGGCACGGGCTCGGGCACGGGCACGGGCAAAAACCAAAGTCGGGAAGCGGGAAAGACAGCAGCTCGAACGCCGCCCGTTTTTCTCTTTTCCGTGCCCCTGCCCTTGCCCGAAATTCGTCTTTGTCTTCCCCGCTTCCCGGTTTCCCTCTCCGCATTAGTGGCGGTCGAGTTTGCCGGTATCGTGCGTCTGGTCGAGGAACATCGAGCGGTCGCGGATGATCGCCTGCGGAATCAACGCCGCCGACTTCGTACTCATCCCCGCCATCTTCTTCACGGCGGTGCCGATCGCCAGCACCTCGACGAAGCCGCCGCCCATCTCGTAGATGAACACCTTCACGCCGATCACGGCGTCCGCGTTGATCTCGTTCGCCTCGGCCTCGATGTGGGCCAGCGCGTTCTCGCGTGCCTTGTAGATCAAATTCGTCACAGAACTGATTTCGCCGCGACCCAATCCCTTGAAGAACGCTCCAATTCCGCCCGTGAAGCCGAGCGAATACACCGACGTGCCCAGCAGCAACCGCTGCGGAGCGTAACCCATCTTCGTCAGGTTCCAGAGTTCTTCGCCGGTCAGTTCCGACGTCACCGGACGTTCGAGGTTGCCGAACGCCGCGTGATGCGATGCCGTGCCCACCATGAGCATCTCGCGGGCGCCGGTGCCGATTGGGAGAATCGCGGTCTGGATGTCCACGACCGCGTTCGCCCCCATCTCGCGGGCTTCCTTCTCGATCCGCTCCAGAGCGAGGTGCCGCGTGTGGTTGTACATCTGCGAGAACTCTTTCACCTCGCCGCCCGCGAAGCCTCGCAAGAAGCCGAACACTCCCCGACTCACGCCCAGCGCATACGCCACGTTGCCGATGACGAAGTGCCTGGGCTCGTAGCCCGCGTCGAGCTGGCAATAGAGGTCTTGCCCTGAACATGCGGTGGTGAAGAAGGGGCCGTGGTAATCGATTCCCTTTACCGACGAGCCGATGGCGATGAACTCGCGATTGCTTCCGAGCGTCTTCAGTTCCGATGTGACGCCAGTGACGCCGTGCGCTCCGTGGCCCTGGGCTTCCTTCTCAAGCCGTTTGATCGCGGCGTGCCGGCCTTCGTTGATGAGCTGCGTGAGGTTCGCGATCTCGCCGCCCGCGAGCGTTTTCAGGCCGCTCGACAAGCCGCCGATGACGCCGAGCGACTGCACGCTGTTGCCGACGACGATGCTGCCCGGTGCCCAGCCCTTTTCCGCGAGCACGAAAATCTCGTTGCCCGACAAGCCGCTGACAATCATGGAGGACTCTCTCTTCCGAGGGAAAATGGAACATGTCCGAAATATCATCCCGACCCGAAGGGTCGGTCCTGGTATTGACCTCCCCCCTTGTGGGGGAGGTCGCTCCGAGTCTTCGAGGAGCGGGTGGGGGGTAAACCTTTACAACTGTTGAGGCAATACCCCCCACCCGGCTCGCAAAGCCTCGCCGACCTCCCCCACAAGGGGGGAGGACAAAACCAAAAACCCAAACCGGGAAGTTCTTCCGGGCCTGTTCCAATGCGTTCGCATGGTACCTGGTTGTTCGCACAACGTACCACGATGTTTAGCGGCGGGCACGAGAGAATGGAGTGAAATGTGATCGAGGGGAGGTGATAGAGGCGCGGTCTTCGCCGCTTGCGGCGTAGCGCTCTGAAGAGCGCTACGCCGCAAGCGGCAAAACGATTTACTTCTTCTTCGGAGCAACGGGCTTGGTGGTGGTGTCCTTGGCGTCCTTCTTCGGGTTCGCCTTGGCTTTCTTCTTGTCTTTGTTCTGAGCGTTGTTGCCCTTCGCCATGATTCGGACCTCACGATAAGAGTTCTCAAGCGACGTGCTTGATCTCGCTAGTGTAGCTCACGTTCTCGAATCGTCGCGCCGGAAACACACGAACATTGCGAAGGCGGGCGGTATCGGAAGCAGCATAACCCGCACGCTGTTACCGGGACTGCATGAACGCCGCAACGCGAGCGGCGACGAGTTCACCCTGTTCCGCACAGTCACCCATCGCGATCCCGTGATACGCATTTCCCGTCAGGAACAGGCCGGGGTGCGTCGCAGCAAGGGCTTCGATCTGTGAGACGCGTTCGAGGTGACCGAGGTTGTACTGCGGAATGGCTCGCGGCCAGCGCACGATCTTGCGGAACACGGGTTCGCCGCGCACGCCCATCGCCAGCTTCATCTCCACGTGAACCGCCTTCGCCAGAGTGTCGTCGTCCCAGTCGGCGACTTCCGCACGGTTCACGCCACCGCACAAAGCTCGCCACAAGACGCAACCCGGCGGGGCTCGGTCCGGGAAGATCGCCGAACACCACTGCACGCCGAGTGCGTCGCGGCGTGTGTTCTGCGGGGCAATGTACCCGAAGCCGTCGGGCGACCACGAGCAATCAGCCTGCCGATATCCGAGCGCAACGACGGCGATGCGGTTGTAGGCGATGCCTGCCGCGAGATCAGCGAGTTTCGCGTCGAGATCGCCCAGAATCGCGGCCTGCTCGTATGCGGGACACGCCAGCACCACGGCGTCAGCTACCAGCGACGCACCTTCGGTATCGATGAACCAACCGGCATCAGTGCGACGTACCGCTTTCACCCGCACGCCGGTTCGGATGCCGCCACCGATGCCAGCCGATAACCCATCGACTAACACTTGCAACCCTTCGCGGAACGACCACATTCGCATCGGTCCCGGCAACGGCTCGCCGCGGCTCAGTGCGTCTTGCTTGCGTCTCTTCGCAGCCCGCATGAAGCCGCGGATGATACTGCCCGCCTCGCGTTCCATCAGTGGCAATCGAGGGAACGCAGCCGCGACGCTGAGCTTCGTCGGATCGCCCGCGTGAATGCCGGTGACGAGCGCATCGGCGAAGATGTCGGCGGCCTCTTTCCCCGCACGACGAGTCACGAACTCCGCGATGGATTCGTCTTTCTGAGCGACCGCAGGTTTCCGCCACGGTTCGGTAAAGAGTTGCCATTTGCCACGAGCCGACAGCAGACCGGAAGTGAGCAACCCGAACGGGCCGGAGGGCATCTTGCGGAGCTTGCCACGCAGGAAGAGATAGCGGTTCTTGCGGCTGCCCTCGCTCGCGGCGACGAGACGACCCGACAGCCCCAGATCGCGGACGAGATTCGGAACGGATGGCGTGCGGTCGAGGAAGCCGTTCGGGCCGCACTCGACGCGGAATCCGTCGTGGTCTTCCGTGCGAATGTTTCCGCCAACTCGATCGCGTGGTTCGAGCACGGTAACCGACACGGCTGGGCTGAGTTGCTTCAGTCGAAAAGCGACCGATAGCCCCGTCAGTCCGCCGCCCACAATGACGACGTGCGGCATCAGTACCCGATCCCGACGATCTTCGCCTTACCGTCCTTGTTGATCTTCACCAGGATGATGACTGTTCGGCCGTCCGCTTCGACGATGGCAACAAATCCGTCCTTGCCGACCACTTCCTCGACCAGCTTTCGGTCGTCCGCGTCCTTGATCATGTCTTTCACGTCGGCGAACGGGGCCAGCTTGTCGATGGTCGTTGGCACCTTGTCGGTGTCCTGAAGCTCCTCGAGCCGATCCTTGATCCACGCTTTCACGGCCGCTTCATCCTTGAGAACCTTGGGCTTGTCGCCCTCCTTGTAGGCGAACGGAGCGGCGGACAGTTTCATGATCGCGTCGAGGTCCTTGGCTTTGACCGCTTTCATCAACGCGAGTGCGGCCTCTTTGGCCTTGGCTTCGGGTTTTTCCTCGGCAAACGCCGTGGGAGCGACGAACGCGAGCAGGGCAGCAACGGCGAGCAGACGCATGGCGAATCCTCGTGAGAAGTGAAAACGGAGATGTCTCACCTGAGCCGTGGTTTGTTGTAGAAACGATGGCGGGAAATCAAACAATTCCGGGTCTGAAATGGGTCTTCCAGGCGTGAATCATTCGTTTCCACAGGCGAATGAGGTCTTCCAGACGTGAAATGAGGTCTTCCAGACGTGAAATGAGGTCTTCCAGACGTGAAATGAGGTCTTCCAGACGTGAAACGAGGTCTTCCAGACGTGAAATGAGGTCTTCCAGACGTGAAATGAGGTCTTCCAGACGTGAAATGAGGTCTTCCAGACGTGAAACGAGGTCTTCCAGACGTGGGGTGTACGTGTCGCCTGGAAACGATGAGAAGCACACCAAACGCTTGACTTCCAGATTCTGTTCGGTCGAACCTGTCGCTCAAAATGCTTTAACTGCTTGCGAGTCCGTGCTACGCTCAGTGGCTCAGCGTTACCCTCAATACACATGCCCGGAAGACTCATCCGTATGAAGGTTCATTTCGTTCTGGCTCTCGGATTGACGGTCGCCGTCGGTTGGCCTCCGGGGAGAGCGGCGGAGCCGGGCAAGTCCGAGTTCCTCATCACGTCGTTTGATCTCGGGGCGGTCGATCAAGTTCGTGCCGTCGATGCCGAACTCGCCACCGAGTTGACCGCACAAGGATGGTGCCTCGCAAAGCCAAAAGAGAAAACAGGGGCCGCGTGGTCCGATGTCCCTGCTGGCGTCGATCCCGAACGCTTCGTGAGTGTCGTGACCGTTGGCTTCGGCAGTCGCGCTGAGGCGTACGCCTTTCAGTTCAACGGCCCCAATCGCACGACCAAGCTGATCGCTCACGTTCCGCACCGGAAGCGACCTGCCCTCGGTGGCGAGCGTTGGTTCTCGCCGTTCGGGAATCTGCTCGACGCATTCCGGCTTGGTCACGCGGCCGCACTGAAGGCGGCACCGCTTCCGCCGTTGCAGTTAGAAGTCGTGCTGACCAATCCGAAGGGGGGCGGCAACGGCGGTGCCGACGAAGCGCTGACGCTGGCCCCGGATCGAGTGCTGCCCCCAATGCAGGTGATCGTTACGGCAGCCGCGTGTTCGGCTGGCTGGGCACCGACGACACAGAAAGCCGACACCCGCGCACGAGTGGAAGTGCGGGTGCTCGATCTGGCGTGTGCGTTCAAGGTCACGTTCGTCCGCGACGGCAAGGAGACGGTGCTGACCCGCGACCGCGTGCCGTGGGAAGAGTACCACGATCAGTTGACTCTGCTGCTGAGCCTGCCGGCGAGTCGCCCGAACGTGACCGATTTTGCCCGCCCGTCGCCCGAGAGCGTGGAACTGCTCGCGGTGGAAGCGAACCGCATCATCTGCCTCGTGGACGGCGAACTCGCGGCACTCGACACGGCAACCGGTGCGGAAGCCTGGCGGCTTCGCATTCCTCAGAGCAAGACCGGCGCGAGGCGGGTGGAACACTACGCGGCACGCCGCGATGCCGGAGGGAAGTTGCGGCTCTTCCGCTCGTCAACTTCGCTGGCAGAAATTGCAGTGGCCGACGGCGTGATTACTCCGCTGACGCCGGCACCAGCCACCGCGTTCGATGTCGGAACGAATGGCGATACCGCTGTGGTGCAGGGAGCGAAGCTCTCGCTCGTGAATCGCACGAAAGAGGTCTGGGCCACAACTGAACCCGAGCCGATTGTTGCGGGACCGCGTTTGGAAGCCGATCGCGTTCTGGTTGGCACCGGTCGTGGTGAACTGGTCGCCTTCGCTCGTACCGACCACCGCGAACTGTGGCGAGTTCCGCTCGGCAAGCGTCTCTGGGGGATCACGGCTGCTGGCACGCTTCGGCTTGTCTTCTCGGCTGAAGACGAAACGCTCCTGGCTGTCGATCCGAAGGACGGTTCCGTGAAGTGGCGGTTCACAGCGGGTGACACGCTGGTTCAGCCGCCGTTCGAGCACGACGGGGCGGTGATCGTGGTCACGAAACAGAATCGAATCGTGCGTCTCAATCCGGAAACGGGAGCAGTCGCGGCCGAAGTCGTGTGGCCGACGTGGGTGGTCGCCGTGGAACCGCTGACCGTTGGCGGACGAACCCGATTGGCCGTCGGCGACGTGGCCGGGCGGCTGTCACTCATCGGCCCGGACCTGAAGAAGACATGGGAATCGTCACTGACGGCACGGGTCACGGGTCGCCCAGTTGTCGCGGTGACGCCACCGATCTGGAAGGCCAAGCCCGCGAAGGGCGGCCCCGAGGATCTGCTCGATTCCATCGCCTCCGACGCTGCCGGCACCAAGCCGTTCCTGCTGACCACTGACGGTGCCGGCTTCCTGTACAAGCTCTCGACAGAAGGGATCAAATAGTCATGTCCGAACTTCGCACTCACCGACCCGAAGGGTCGGATTTGGTATTGACCTCCCCCCTTGTGGGGGAGGTCGACGCGAAGCGGCGGGTGGGGGGTGAAGCCTACCGAGATGTTGGAGCTTTACCCCCCACCCGGCTCGAAGACTCGCCGACCTCCCCCACAAGGGGGGAGGTCAATACCAAACGCAAACCCACCAAACTGATTGCTTGCCTGTTCATTGCAGCATTGCTGGGCGCAACGGCTCTCGCACAGCGTCCCGCCGACAAAGCACCGCCCGGTGGCGACCCCGTTGATATCCTCAACGACCTGGAGGGGACCAAGACCGCCGCCGACCTTGAAGGGGTGCGCCACAGTCACCTTTCGGTCGTCGAATCGTGGCGGCACGTCGAGCCAGCAGGCGGGCGCCCCAAGGATTCCACGCAGGAGTCCCGGTGGAAGGCGGCGGGCGGCTACGCCAGCCCTACGACCCCGCAGCCGATCTCAACACTCGTCGAAATTCCGAAAGACGGCGAGTACCGGGTCTACCTGCGGCAGCGACTCAGCCAGCAACAGGCGTTGCCGGTCACGCTGTCGGTCGAGCCGCTGAAGGCCGTCGAGGGGTCCAAGTCCGAGTACGCCAGCGCTGGCCCGGCTGTCTCGCACAAGTATGGCGAGCTTCGACTGCTCGCGAACACGCTCGGCAAGGATCAGGAAAAGAAGCTGCCTGTGAAAGTCGAGTCGGAAGTGCAACTGAATTCGTTCGCAGACGAGTCCATGTTCGTCTGGGAATATCGCGACATGAAGTTGGCGAAAGGGCCGCACCGCATCTCGCTGCAGGGCGACCGCAAAGATGCCAAGGTGTCGGCGGTGTTCCTGACCCGCAGCAAGACGTTCCGCCCCAGTTTCTCGGAGGTGAAGAAGGACAACACCCTCGAAGGGGTCTACTTCCGCTACCGCGTCGTGAAGGGTGCAACCGCCCCTCAGTTCACGGCAGCGACGAGCATCACGTATCACTGGCCGGGTCGCCGGGCACCCAACTCCACCGAACCGCTGTGGTACGACGGCGTTGCCGCCACCGCGAAGATCCCCGCAAAGGAATGGTCGCCGTTCGTGGACGTCCGAGAGCAGGTCATTCCGGGCGGCGGGCCGTGGTCGACGTGGCGACCGGGATTCACCGGCGTTGGCGAGGGGGTCATCGAGGTTCAGTTCGCGTGGGCACCTCACGAGGCGGCTGTCGCGTACACGTTGCCGATGGCCGTGGCCAGCGGGCGAGCGATGTTCCGCGTTCCCCACGGACGGTACCGGTTCCACGCCCCGGTTGCCGCGGCTTCGTGGGGAGTGTGGGACTCCGCAGCGCTCGAAGGACTGGTCGCGGAGGATGCTCTGGTCGAGCGTTACTTCACCTGGGCAGACGAGGCGACCCGCACGTTGGGCCTCAAGCCCGATCACGCCAAGCCGCATCACCTGAAGGTTCTGACCGGTTGCCAGACCGGACCCGCACACCAGGCGCGAGCCGCCGAGATGATGGCCAAACTCGGAGTCAACTGGATTCCGAGTGCCCCCGCCGACGTGGCGAAGAAGTACGGCCTCTACGACGATTCCGCCACCCCGAAGATCAAGATGGGCGACGAAATCGGGACTCACACTCCGGCCGAGGTCATCAACGGCGACGTCACGCTGCGAACCGGCTTCCACGAGTACCTGCGTGAGGAAGCGAAGCTGAACGGCCTCGACATCCAGTCGTTCCTCGGACTCGACGACGTGCGGGTGGCGAAGTGTATCGACCACTTGCCCGAGAACGCCGGGCGGTTCGAACGCCGACTCTTCTACTGCTCGCAGCGGTACGCGCACCTCGCGACGATCCCCGTCTACGCAAAGGCAGTGCGAGACATCGAGAAGACGAAGCCGAAGGCGCAGGTCTACAACAACTACTCGCCGCACCCGCTGTTCCTGACGGGTCGCGACATGAACGAGTCCGACTGGTTCCTGCTCCCGCGAGCCGGTGCACAAACACTCGGTTGGGCCGAGGACTGGGCGACCGGCGGCAGTTGGGGGCTGGGCACTCCCATGACCGAGTGCACCACGTTCTACGCCGCACTGGTGGACTGCTCGGTTCGCACACGCGGGTATCCGGCGGGGTTCTACGTCGGCAGCAACTGCGGCTACTCCGCACAGAAGATGTTCTCGTGCGTCAGCCAGGGAATCACGATCCTGCACCTCTACGATTGGGGGCCGATCGACTCCTGGGCCGAGGGCAGCAACTCCTGGAGCGAGTCGAAAGATCAGTACCTCTCGGTGGCACAGGGGACACACGCACTCGGGCCAGCGGACGAGATCATCGGCACGGGCAAGCGTGAGGCCCGTCGCACGGCAGTCCTGTACAACCGCAGCCACGAAATCATGAGCGGCTCGCGTGTCGTCCTCAACCGCGACTGGATGTGGACATTCCTCGGCCTTCGCAACGCGGGTGTTCCCGTGGACGTCGTCATCGAGGAAGACCTGAACGAAGCCGAGTTGAACCGCTACGACGTGCTCTTCGTTGGAGGGTTGAACCTCGAACGCCGGCGCCTCAAGGCGTTGCGAGCGTGGGTCGAGCGTGGCGGGGTGCTGATCGGCTCGGCCGGTGCCGCGATCTCGGACGTGTATGGCGACCGCATGCCCGAGACGGTGGAACTCTTCGGCGCGACTCAACGCCTCGCGACGGCCGAGGACAAGGGTTCACGCGAACGAGTCCGGTTCCAGGGGACCGACGAGTATCCGGATGCCGAACTGAAGGCAGCCGCAGCCGGGAACCAGAAGTACGTGCTGACCCCAACGACGGGCAAGGTGGCCGCGAAGTACGACGGCGGCGAAGTTGCGGCGGTGGTGAACTCGTTGGGGAAGGGGCGTGCGATTCTACTGGGGGTGACGACGGGGGATATGTTCCAGGCGGCTGGCGGGGCGAAGAGCCCTGGCCTGGCGTGGCTGGCGTCACCCGTTCTGAAACGCCTCGGTCGGCAGCGGGTCGAGTTCGACTGCCCGGAATCGGAGGTGACGCTGTTCGACCATCCGAAGGGAGTCGCCGTGATGGTTGCGCTCTACACATGGAAGCCGGGGGAGCTGTCGGCGGTCGCGGGTCGGCTGTCGGTCGATGCGAAGCGCGAGGTCCGCGAAGTGACGAGCGCTCTGCACGGGCCGCTCAAGTGGGCGTTACGCGACGGACGCATCGAGATCGAAATGCCTCCCGCGTCCAAGCTCGCCGTGGATACGGTGATTCTCCGCTGAGGATCGGGGAGGGGTACTTGAGCCGCTTGCGGCGTAGCGCTCCGGAGCGCTACGCCGCAAGCACAAGATCGTTCAGATCAGGAACCGGTTTCACTTGGAGTCCTTTTTCTCCTCAGTCCAACCAATAATTCGGTCGGAACAACGCCCAGAGGTATCCCGTGAACAGCGCCCTGATCCGAGGTCTTTCGCGAAAGTTGGCTTCCACGCTCCGCTTCATCAAATCGCCGAATCGCACCACCCGTGTCCGAGAGCCCAGGAGGTTACGCCTGGAGCAGCTTGAGGATCGGGTCACGCCCGCGAACATCGTTCTGACGAATGCACGCCTCGTCAACGCCAGCAATCAGCCGATCGCGACCATCAACAAGGGTGAAATGGTTTTCCTTCGCGCCGACTGGACGACGCAGGGCTTACCGAGCGGCGCGTCATACAAGGTCAGCTTCACCGTGGACGGAGTGACCCTGTCCACCAACACGCTGACCGCCGGTGCAGGTGATCCGGGAGTGGGATCGTATGTTTGGTACTTGGGCGGCTGGTACGCAACGCCCGGAAGTCACAACGTCACCATTACGGTGAATCCGGATCAAACGGTCGCCGAGACGAGTTTTACGGACAACACGTCCACCTTCAGTTTCACTCCGGTATCGGCGACCGATCTGCCACAGAAGTTCATCACGCCGATCGGGGGCACCCCCTTCCAAACGTGGAGCATCGGCAACTACGTTGACATCAATCCGCTCGCGGGGAGCCTCTCGGACTTCAACGGTGGCAGATACACCTACGACACCCATACCGGTCACGACATCGGATTGCCCGACTTCACCGTTATGGACGAGGGAGTCTCGGTCTATGCCGCCGCCAGCGGAACGGTTGTCGCGGTTGCCGACGGCAATTTTGATCGCAACACCCCATCCGCAACCTACCCCCCTGCAAACTTTGTCGAGATTGACCACGGCAACGGTTGGCACACCATTTACTACCACTTTCGCAGCGATACGATCCTCGTGCACCAGGGAGAAACCGTTGTCCAGGGGCAGGTCTTGGGGCTGGTTGGCAGTTCGGGGAACTCAACTGGTGCCCACCTGCACTTTCAGGTCTCCCACAATGGAGCAGTGGTCGAACCCGAGTGCGACCCGAGCACCTACTGGGCCGCTCCCCTTGCCTACCAAGGCACCGTTCGCTCAATCACGAACTCGGGGATCAGTGGGAATGGAACCATCACCGATGCGGATCTCACGAGAGAGGAACGGCCGGTCGACGCCAGCACCTTCACCCAGGTCAGTGGCCAGCAGTTTTCGGCGTGGTTCCAGGGTAACGCGTTGCAGGGTGATGCGATCGCTTACCACTTCTACAAACCCGACGGCTCACCTAACCCGTCGCTCGATTACTCCTACACGTTAAGCGGTAACCTCCAGGCCGGGATTCAGTTGTTTACCCGAACGCTCCCCTCCAACATGACCCTCGGAACCTGGCACGTCGGGATCAACATCAACGGCACTCAGATGGCTCTGAAGCCGTTCAACGTCACGACGGGCGGTGCCAGCGCCGCTCGCGTGACTCAGGGGACCACCACGGTCGTGAACGGCCGCACGACCCCAATCGACTTCGGAACGGCTGGCCCGGGCAGCAACCAGCAGGTTGTCTTCACGGTGCAGAACGTCGGTTCCGCCCCGCTCACGCTGAGCAACCTGAACTTGCCCTCCGGGTTCACCCTCGTCGGCAGCCTTCCTTCCAACATCGCCCCCGGAAGTTCGGCGACGTTCACCGTCCAGATGGCCAGCACCAGCGCCACGTATGCGGGCCTCCTCTCCTTCGACACGAACGGCCCGTCTGCCCCGACCTTCAGCTTCAACATCAAGGGAACGATCACGGGCGGGAACACGGGCGAAATTCACGGGCAAGTCTTTACTGACACCAATAACGACGGCCTCGAGAAGGGCACCGAGGTCGGCCTCCGTGGCGTGACGGTCACACTCACTAATCCCACGACGAGTGCGGTCATCGCAACAACGACCACCGGCTTCAACGGCTACTACAGTTTTCTGAACCTCGCGCCCGGAACTTACCGCGTCAGGGCAACCGCCCCTGCCGGCACGAGCCAATCAACGGCTAACCCCGCTGATATTGCCGTCTCGGCCGTCGATGTGCTCGCCTCTCCGATTGGGTTCACCACTGCCGCCGCCGCCGTCAACCATCTGGCGTTCCTGACCCAGCCTGCGGGCGGTGCCCTCAATCAACCCCTGACTCCTGCCGTTCAGGTCCAGGTAGTTGACCAACTCGGCAACGTGGTGACATCCGATAACACCAGCCAGGTGACGCTGACGGTCGCGAGCGGTCCTGGTGGTTTTTCGGCGGGCAGCACGACAACTCAAACCGTGGCAAACGGCATCGCGACGTTCAGCAACCTCTCATTTGGAATCGCTGGCACATATGTTCTGACTGCGACGGCAACCGGCGGGCTTCCGAGCGCCAATTCCGCGAGCTTTACAATCAGTCTCGTCCTCGCCGGCACGACGACCACCGCCACGTCGGCCTCTGCAAATTTCAGCATCAGCGACCAGTCTGTGCCGCTTCAGGCCACCGTCACGAATTCCACCGGCAACGGAGTCAACGAAGGGACTGTCACCTTCACCGTGCTGTCGGGGGGCACCGCGATCGGCACGGCCGTCACGTCGGGAACCCTTGCCAACGGTCAGGCCAGCGTGAATTACGTGTTGCCCGCGAACACGGCGGTTGGTTCGTACACGATTCAGGCGGTTTACAACCCGGGGCCGACTTACGCCGGCAGCAGCGACAGCACTCAACAACTGACGGTCAGTGCGGTCGCGACGAGCGGTGCCAGCGTCACATCCGGGGTGTTCTCCGGCGCCGCGGCTGACACCTTCGACCATGTTCGCTTGACATTCAGCAGCGAGATCGACGCGAGCAGCTTTACCACGTCCGATGTTACGCTCAACGGGCCGGGTGGTACAATCATCCC
>Ga0105047_10012692_pt1 | contig 13528 bp, 11 predicted proteins | sample MAT04_FD_78384 | JGI IMG/M metagenome (GOLD analysis project Ga0105047, IMG submission 78384) | Freshwater microbial communities from Lake Fryxell liftoff mats and glacier meltwater in Antarctica - MAT-04 (megahit assembly) | ecosystem: Environmental > Aquatic > Freshwater > Ice > Liftoff...
CTGACTACTGACTACTGACTACTGATTACTCGCTACTCCCCGCTCTACTCGTAGTACGGCGCAGCCGTAAATCGCAAATCCGCCATCTTGAAGGTTTCGCCGCTATGAGACAGGGCAGACAAAATCGCGATCTTGCTGTCCATCTCGTCGCGCGGGTCGCCGAAAATGGCATCCCAGCCGGTGTCGGTGGTGACGACGACGCCGCGCTCCGGCTCTTCGACCAATCGCGTTACCGTCAGGCCCATCTCTTGCATGATGCGGCGCACGACCAGTTTGCTGTCTTCGCTGTACTCGGCGCTATTCAAATCGATACTCTGTGCGGCCAGCGTAGTCTGGCCCATCAGGTCATCCATGCTGGCGCCGATCGGCAAGCCTGGCGGCTCCGATGCGCCAAAAACATCGAGAAATTCGTCGTACTCCAGCGGCGTCACCTTGTCGGGCACGGTGTAATCGCGGCGGTGAATCTTGTTCACAAATTGATCGAACAACGAATCCATCTCCGGCAAATCGAACAGGAGTTTGCAGCGGTCGCTTAGAGCGCGCGCGGTTGGATTAAACGGCACCTTCACCAAAATCGGCAGGCCCACCCGCTCGGCAAATTTCTCGGCCACGCCGCTGCCGTCATCGCGGTTCAACACCATGCCAATCACGCGGGTCTTGCCGCCCATGCTCTGGAAGTAGCTGACGGCGCGGGCGATGTTATTGGCTGCATACAAACTCATCCGGTCGTGGCTGGCGATGATCACGATCTCCTCGGCCAGGCTCTTGGCAATCGGGGTGGCAAAGCCGCCGCACACCACATCGCCCAGGAAATCCATGACGATGTAATCGAGCGCCCAATCGGCCATGCCGCGCTCTTCGAGCAGACCAAAGCCAAAGCTAATGCCGCGTCCGCCGCAGCCGCGACCCACTTCGGGGCCGCCCAGTTCAGCGCCATATACACGGGCTTTGTTGTCCAGCTCGGTCTTAAAAATCAAATGCTCAACGCCGAGTTCCTTCTCGCGGTTGGCGTCCTTCATCATGCGCCATTGGTCGCCGATGGTGGGCAGGCCGCGGCCGTCAAATAACGCATTACACGAATCGTGTTTAGGGTCGCACCCCAATTGCAACACGCGCAATCCTTTCAGCGCCATCTTCGCGCTCAGGTTCGCCGTGAAGAAACTTTTGCCAATGCCGCCTTTTCCGTAAATTGCAATCATTCTTGGGGACATTTAAAACCTCCACAAACACACATCATTTGCAACGCGTTGGGGTTTGCTGTTATTGAGCCGGCCATTCCAACACCATCTTCAAACAATTCACATCAGTAAATGCCACATCAAATGCTTGTGAAGCATCCTCAGCCTTCATCCGATGTGTCACCAGATCATCGACATTGAGTGCCTTGTCGCGTATCAGGTCGCGTGCAGCGGCCAGATCGCCCGGGGCCCACTGCATGCTGCTGACCAATGTCAATTCTTTTAGAAATACGGGTTGATAGGCCAGGTTGATGCAATCGTAATAGCCCAGCAAAACAACCCGGCCGCCGCGTCCCATGCGCATCAACCACGGCGAGATCGCCTCCATTTTGCCGGTTGCATCAATCAGCACATCCACGCCTTTTATTGTGGAAAATTCAGCTCCAGAAAGCTGCATATCCAACGATATATTCAGTATGACATCGGCCTGAGAATAATGCAAACGCCCATCTTCTTTATCCGTCACAACCAGCTTAATCGCCTGCATTCCCCGCGCTTTTACGATGCGCGCCGCCAGTTGGCCGACAATGCCCTGGCCCAGAATAACCACAGTTTTTGGCGCATCCGACGGTGTCAATCCAGCCTGATTCACACCATGCAGCGCCGTCGCCGCCAATGCCAGCAACACGCCTTGTTCCGGCGTCAACGTCTGCAAATCCGTCAGATGGGTTTTCGGCGCGACGATGTATTCGCTCTGTCCGCCAAATGCTGGATTCACGCCGATGAAGCCGTAATTGCCGCCGACATAGACTCGCTTGCCCAACCATTCATCTGCGTTGTCACCGGCCTCAATCACCTCACCCACCGTCTCATATCCCGGCACCACCGGAAATTGCAACATTGGGTGCGGCATCACCCCTTTCAACAACATACGCTCGGTACCAGCGCTAATACTGGTCAACTGTGTCCTAATCAGCACATCATCTGCGCCGATGGGTTTCAGCTCAACATCCTGCATCTCAATCGTGTTCGCCGCAGGAATCACAATAGCCTTTGTTCTCATAAAAACAATTTGTTAAATTCAATACACGACTAATCGGATTTTTAGACAGAATGAACAGAATTTAACAGAATGAAGACACTTCCCCATTCTGTTAAATTCTGTTCATTCTGTCTAAAATCCCCGACCGATCAATCAATTACACAAAGAATTGGATGGTTAAGTCACTGCCCCAACCACGACATCACCATTCCAATCTCAAAAATGATCACTGCCGGCACGCCAATGATGACCGCGATCATCACCAGCCGGCACACCGACAACCCCGCCTGTGGCGCATTCACCTTTTTGCTCTCAGCCGAATACGAACGAGACATCTGTTTTGCAATCATGGCCGTCCTTCCTTTTCGAGCGCCTGGCCATACACCTGCTCATACACCTCGGCATACGGCTTCAACACTTCGTAAACGTGATAGGGCACGACACGCCCTTCCATTTTGGGGAACTTCTCGCGCACGTAATTCAGATTTCGAATGAGCTTGAACTCAATCGCCCAACGCGCAAATTCCAGGCCGCGTGGGCCGGTGGTGCGCTGCATGAAGGCGATGAATTTGCGCAGCAGCCACGGCGGCATCGTCTGTGGCTTTGGGCCAGAATGACTGCTGCGCCAGAATGGCGGCTGCGCCACATATTCGGCGACAAACACGGCTTGTTACCGCGGCTCTCGCGCACTTCATCGGCAGTGCGTGCATCACTGCAAATTTTGGGCCGGCCCTTCAGCCGCTCCTCAGTGTTCAGCAAGGTCAGTGCGGTGATGCCCTTGGTCGGCGCATCCAATTCAATCTCGTTCATGTGACCTCAAACCGCATAGCCGCTCGGTTTAGCCGGCGTTAATCGCGTCAGGAAACCCACCACAAACGCGGCGCTGATCAAGTGCATCAATTCAGCCGCGACCACGGTGGCCGTGTCGAAAATCTCGGCCCCCTGCATATACGGTGCCATCGCCGCCGATATCGGCCCCAGCGCATACACCACCAACACGATTGCACTAATTGCAATAAAAATCGTGTTGGGTTTGCGGGTGAATCGAACCAGCAGCGCATACACAATGCCACCACCCAACGCGCCAATCAGGCTAAAAACAAGCACTTCGGCCAATGGCACTTTCAGGCCAGCAATAGCATTGCCGATAAACCACACCACGCTATTCGCCACCGCACTGCCCACGCCAGCCACAGCCGTCGCTTGCGCAATCTTGCCGAACCCAACCCGTTCACTTTTCATTTCACTGGTCATTGCCATCACTACACCTCCATCAAACCCGCACACCTTCCAACCGATCTTCCAAATCGGCATACAACGCTTTCAGTTGATCCACCGTGTCGTCATCGGCCTTCCACAACCCGCGCCCACTCGCCTCCAGCAGCCGGCCCACGATGTTGCGCATGGCCTGGGGATTCGCCTTGGTCAGCCGCTCGCGCATCTCGGCATCCAGCGCAAACGTTTGCGCCGCATCGTTGTAAATCCAGTCATCCACGCTGTCGCTCACGGCATCCCAACCCAGCATGTAGGTAAAGCGGTTGCTAATCTCGGCTGCACCGCTGTGGCCGTGCGAGAGCATGCCCTCGTACCACTTGGGGTTCAACAGCTTGGTGCGATATTCCACCCGCAACACCTTGTCGACATCTTCGATCCGCGTCTCGGCTGTGTAGGTCTCGATGTAGTTCAACTTCACCGTGCCGCCCGTGCGCTTCTTCGCCGCCATCTGCAACGCGCCGCTGGACGAAAAGTAATGGTCAATGTCGGTGACGCCAAACTCCACGCTGTCGATCTCCTGCACCACCCGGCCCACCGTCCCCAACAGCTTGCTCAGCATGGGCCCAGCCGCTGCACCCGCACGTCCACCACCGTAGGCGTAGCCGATGCGCCGCACAAACGTGCTGTCCAGATCGTCGGCGCTCTCCCACGCGCTGTCGTCGACCATGTCATCGACATAGGTGCCATACTGGCCTGGCTGCTGGGTGAACATGCGCGCCGTGGCCGTCTCGAATGCCACGCCGCCGCGCATCGCCTCATCCACATGCTTGCGAATGAAGTTCATCTCGCACGGCTCATCGGCCCCCGCCGCGCTGCGCACCAGCTTGTCCAAAAAGTCCATCGTGATCTCGAACATGTCTCTAAAAATAGGGCTCAACTGCATCAACACGTCCACGCGCGGCCGCTTCAATTCACCCAGTGGAATCAGCGCATAGTGGCTGATCTTGCCCTGCCCGTCGTAGGCCGGCTTTGCGCCAATCAACCCCAACACCGTGCCCACGGCCTCGCCCTTGGTCTTGATCGTGTCCAGGCCCCACAGCACTTGTGCGATAGTTTCGGGATACGCGCCGGTCTCCTCCACATGCTTCTGCAAAATCGCCTCGGCAATGTGCGCGCCCTTGGTGTAGGCCAGTTCGGCTGGAATGCGCCACGGATCAATCGCGTGAATGTTGCGCCCCGTCGGCAACACGCTCAAGCCATCGCGAATCAAATCGCCGCCGGCATTCGGCAAAATGTAGCCGCCGCTCAGGCCGCGCAACAAGCCATTGATCTCGCCGCGGTTGTCGCTCAACATCTGCGCCATTTGCCGGCCCTGCCGCATCATCTCATCCAGCGCATGCAAATCCTCAGATGAACCATGTCCACCAAATGCCTTCTCAACCGCCGCCGCCAGACTCAAATCCCCAAACACGGCACCTTCCACAAACTCGCGCGCATGCTCCTCAATCTCCTCGCGCATCCGAATTGCCGCCGCATCGCCCTTGCGCGCCAGTGCGGCCAACTCGGTATAAGACGACGGGAGATGGGGGACGGAAGACGAATCGCCGTCCCCCTTCTCTCGTCTCCCGTCTCTCTCCCACACCGCCCTCGTCGCAATCGACGTCAGCGAGTGCCCATTTCCCCGCGCCTTCATCGCCTCGGTCACCATCGTCATCTGGCTCTGCACCGGCGTCGCCTCACCAAACACATGCAAGGTGCCACTGATCAGCCGTTGCTCCAGATCGCGCAGATACGCATACAGCCGGCTCACATACACATCAAAATGTTCACCCTCAACCCGCGGGCAATCCGTATCCAGATTCGCCAACTCCACCTTCTTCAATATCGCCTCAGCCCGCGCATCGTCCCCATTTCTGCCTTCTGCCTTCTGCCTTTTGCCTTCTCGATAATCCGCCACCATGTCCTTCAGCGCGATGAGTTCTTTGTAAAGTCCCGCCCGCATCATCGGCGGCACGTTGTGCGAAATGATGGTGGCATACCCGCGCCGCTTGGCAATGTTGGCCTCACTTGGGTTGTTCATCGGGTAGATGTAGAGATGCGGCACCTCGCCCACCATCGCATCGCTCCAGCAACTGCGCGTCACGCCCAATTGCAGTCCCGGCATCCATTCCACGCTGCCGTGCATGCCCAGATGCACCAGCGCATCAGCCCCAAAGCAACGGCTGATCCAGCGGTAGAACGCGGCATATTGGTGGTGCGGCGCGTTGTCTTTGTCGAACAGCAGCCGCATGGGGTCGCCCTGCACACCGATGCGCGGTTGCACGCCGATGTAAATATTGCCCATGCGCAGGCCGCCCATAAACACGCGGTCGTTGCCCAGCGACGCAACATCCCCAGGAAATGCACCCCAGCGCTCCTCGATGCGTTCGCGCTCGCGCACGCTCAACACATCCGCAAATTGGGCCCGTGTCATCACATGCTCACTTTTGTAGGCCGAAGGATGGCCGGTATCGGTGGCGTTCTCGATCAGCTCCAACAACGCTTCCGGCGTCTCCGGCAAGCTGCCCACGTCGTAGCCCGCTGCCTGCATCTCGCGCAAAATATTGAGCAGGCTGCGCGGCACATCTAATAAGGCGGCCGTGCCTTTTTTGCCGTAGCCGGGTGGATAGTCATACAGCACAATCGCGACCTTCTTGTCGGCATTCGGCGTGTGTCGCAGCTCGGCCCAGCCTTTGGCCAACGTGGTCAGCCGCTTCAGCCGATCCGGCACCGTGGCGAACTTGCCGTTGTTGATCGCGCCGATGACCACGGGATTAATCGCGCCGTCCATCTCCGGCAACGAGAACAATGTCGCGCTCTGCATCGGCCCCGCGCCGTTCTGCGCCCACGAGCGAAAGTCCTGCACAAACAGCGGCTGCGCCACGATATACGGCACATCTAACCCGCCCAGCACGTCTTCAACCACCTGTTTTTGCAGACCCGGCTTGGTGCTGCCCGCCGGCCCGCCCACAAACGCAAAGCCGATCATGCTCACCAGCACGTCAATCGGCTCTTTGGAAATAAAGTCGCGCACCGCCACATGGCCCTCGATGCCGGCCACAAACATCGGCAGCACCTCCATGCCCTCCGCCTCAAACGCCCGAATCGCATCATCAATGTAGCTGCGCTCCTGCGCCAGATGCTTGCGGAAAAACATCAACGCTACCCGGCGGCGGAGGTTGCTGGCGGCTGGTTGCTGGCGGCTGGTGATTTGGGCAACACCTGTCCCCGGCTTCCCTTTCTGCCTTTTGCCTTCTGCCTTCTGCCTTTCTCCATCCGCCTTCTGCCTTTGTTTCACCCATCCGTTGTAGCTCTTAATATCTCGAAAGAACGCCGGCGCATCGGGGTGATACACGCCCATCATCGGCATCTCGACCGCCGCCAGCACGTCTAGTTTCTTGCCAAAATATTCGTTCAAGATCAGCTTGAACATGCTCGTGATATTCTGCTGCAACGGCTGGTTCCAATACACATTCACCGTCATCCAGTTCTTAAAATCGCGCATCTTGGCCGGCATAAAGCGCATGGCCGTTTGCATCACCTTCATCAGCTTGGTGTAGCCATACAGCGCGTCCTCCTCGCGGCCCTTCACCAGCATCATCGCGATCTTCTTCACCGGCTCGGGCATACCCGCCTTCTTGCCGCTGTTCGCGACGACATAGTCGCCGACCTTGTTCAGGGCCATGATCTCGGGCATCGACTCAAATGCAAAAATAGTCTTGGCGTGGGATTGCGCGATTTGCTCATGCAAAAACTCGGCCGCATCGTGCTGGTGCAACATCGATAAAAATACGCAATCGGCCTCGCGGATCTGCTGCCCCAACGTCGCATCCTTGCGATCCAGCTCCACATCAGTCCAGCGATTCACTTCGGCAACTTCAGACAGCTCCTGCTGCACCTGCTTCCACACGCCGTGATTAAACTGCTCCATCCCCACGATCGCGACAATCTTTGGTTTCATGTTCTTCATGCCTTGTTTTTAAGGTTTCTAAAGTGGGCAGGTTGATAAGGTTTCTAACGTTGGCGCGTTCGTAAAGTTTGTAGCTCGTACACCAACCTTAAAAACTTTACAAACCTTTTAACCTCTTTAACCTTCTAAGCCGCTCCGTCAATCGCCGCCACAATCTGCTCAGCTCTGGCATTCGGCAAATACACGTAGCGCCCGTCCAGCCACTTCGCCAGCCTCGGCGCTTCGCCGCGCGAGAGGTAGTTCGCCTGGGTGTCAATCACCACCGCGCCCACCCCATCGGCCGCAATCAATGCGCTCAGCTGCTTCAGTTCATCCTCAATCTGCTGCTTGGCCGTTGGCTGCTGGCCGCCAGCCGCTAGCCGCTCTTTGCCCCCCGCTCCTCGCTCTCCGCTGATTCCCACATTCCCCCGTCCATCTGTCATCACAATCAAGGTCGTGTTGGGAATGCCCTTGCGGCGCGATTGCTGCGCCATGTCCCAGCCCAGCATCAGCGCACTCGCCAGCGGCGTGCCACCGCCAGTCGGCAACACATCCAGTTCGCGCTTGGCCTGCTCCACGCTCTGGCTCGGGGCCAGCAGCACCTGCGCCTGCTGCCCGCGAAACGACACCAGCGCCACCCGGTCGCGATGCACATACGCGTTCTGCAACAGCCTGGCCACCGCGCCCTTGGCCTGCCGCATCCGGTTCAACGCCATGCTCCCGCTCGCATCCACCACAAACACAAACAACGTGCCGGCCTTGTCTCGAAACTTCTTGACGCGAATATCGCTGACGCGAATTGAGAATTGAGAATTGAGAATGGGAGAAAACTCGCTGCCCTTCTTCATTCTCAATTCTTCATTCTCAATTCGGCGCAGCCGCTGCCACGGCGCCGCCGCCAGCAACGTCGGCAACAACGCCAGCCTGTGGCCGCGCATCTCGCCCTGCACCGCTCGCACAAACTTGCCGCGCTTGTCGTTGAGCTGAACCCCACGGCTACCACTCTTGCCGCGCCGCGAGGTAAATGGCAGATTCAACACATCGCCCGGCAATGCCGCTTCCACCGCGCTCAGTAACAGCTCTTCAATTTGGGGTTGCGCTTCCGGCTGAGGCGGCTCCGGCGTGTCCTCGTCTTGTTGCCGCTGCTCGGGCTTGGGCTGTTGCTCTTGTTGCGGCGGGGGTTGATCGGGCTGCTGCTCCGGCTCAGGCAGTCGCGTGGCACGCGGCATCAGCACCAGTTTGGCCGCGGCCTGCAAATCCTCGTCGTCCACGGCATCGCGCCCACTCAGCGCGGCATGGGCCAGGGCCGCTTTGGCCGCAAATACATCGGCCCGGTTGCCCTCCACACCCAGACTCAGCGCCGCCTGCGCAATGCCTTCAAGCTGCTCATCACTGATTGTGATCGACGGCAACTGCTCGCGCGCAAATCCGATCATGCCGCGCAACATGTCCATCTCGTCAGTGGCTGCACCACGCTCATCCAGCGGCGACGCAGTATTTCGCCGCACGACTTCGGCCCGCGCCTGCGTGTCGCCGTTCGACACAAATGGCACGATCAAGCCGATACGATCCAGCAAGCCGCCGCGCACGGCGCCATCGTTGCTGTCGTAGGTGCCCATCAACATGAAGTGGGCCGCGTGCCTGGCGCTCAAGCCTTCGCGCTCGATCCGCACTTCGCCCCGGCTCATCGCATCCATCACCTGAGTCACCACGGCGTCATCCAACAAATTCAAGCCATCGACATTGAGCACGCCGCCATCGGCCTTCGCCAACAAACCCTGCTCTACCACCCGCTGGCCCGTCGCCAGTGCCGCTTCCAGATTCAAGCCGCCGATCAAGCGATCCTCGGTGATATTCAGCGGCAACTCCACAAACGGCGTGCCGTCAGGCAACAGGGCCGCAAACGCCCGGGCCAGTGTGCTCTTGCCCGAGCCCACCGCCGCCGCCATGACCACACCGCCCAGGCTCGGATCCACCGCAAGCAGCAATAGTGCTTGTTTTGCAGAGTCGAGGCCAACGATGTCAGACCAGTTCATATGAATATCCAGGCACTAGAGCGCACGAGCAACGCGCTCATCCGAATCCACAATCTCAAGCGGGTCGCGCCGCAGCCGATGCCGCAACGCCGCGGTCGCCATCACTTTCACATCGTCATACTTCACGTCGATGGGGCCGTGGGCAGCCTTGGATTGAAACGCCGCATAGGCACAGGCGGCCCGCGTCACGGTCAGCTCGCCGCGATGCCCATCGATGCCGAGCTTCATACACAACTCGGCGGCACGCAGCAGCACGTCGTCGGGCATCACCACCTCGTGCAAAATCTTTTGGGCGTGCACAATGCGTTTGCGCAATTGCTGTTGTTGCGGCTCCCACATCTGCATAAATGCGGCAGGGTTCTCGTCAAACGCACGCCGGCGCTTCACAATTTCCACGCGCTCCTGCACATTCGTAATCGTGGTGATGCGCGCGTGCAAACCAAATCGATCCAGCAGTTGCGGCCGCAACTCGCCCTCCTCAGGGTTGCCGCTGCCAACCAAAACAAATCGGGCCGGATGTTTGATGCTGATGCCTTCGCGCTCCACCACATTCCAGCCACTGGCGGCCACATCCAACAACACGTCCACCAAATGGTCATCCAGCAAGTTCACTTCATCGATGTAGAGAAAGCCGCGATTGGCCTGGGCCAGCAGACCCGGCGCAAAGCGTTTTTCACCGCGAGTCAACGCCGCTTCAATATCAATCGTGCCACACACGCGGTCTTCAGTCGCACCCAGAGGCAAATCGACGACGGGCACGGGAATCTTCTCAAGTTGAACTTTCTGACTTTTGACTTTTGACTCGTGTGAATTCAAAAGTGATAAGTCTTGAGTCCGACCATCCCTCGTCTCGCGGTTATAGACATCCCCTTCAATGCGCTTGATGGCCGGCAACACATCGGCCAGCGCACGCACGGTCGTGCTCTTGCCGGTGCCACGATGCCCCATCACCATGACCCCGCCGATGCGTGGGTCAATTACATTCAGCAGCAAACACAGTTTCATCTCCTCCTGACCGACGATGGCGGTGAAGGGAAACGAAGTATTCAATGCATTGAGCGCGTTCAGTTCGGCGTGAGGAGTGCTATGAGTCGCCATGTTTTAGGACTGTGTTATCGAGTACTCGAGCTGCCTTGCGCTGTTTGGCGGCCATCAAGCCGCGCCGGCCAAATTGAATAAAGTTCACCACGTAGGAGATCAATGCCACCAACATCACAGTCATTTGCAGTCGTTCACTGGCCCCAAACAGCCACGCGGCAATAAACGCCAGATGCAGCACCAGCGAAACCGCATTGATCATGTCTTCCCAGAAAAATTCCTTGGCCAGGAAATACTTGCCATACACATCGAACTCCCAGGCCATGCCGGTGATGGTGATAAACACCATCATCACGACTTTGATGGATGATGCGATATGCGCGGCCATGTAACCCTGGCCGGTCGCAAAATATTGAATCACCAGAATCAGGCTGACAATAAACGTGAGGAATTGCACCGGCGCAGTCACCGCCTGCACCGGCGTCCATAGAGATTCATTGCGTCGCCGCAGTTGATCAGAGCTGTAGTTCATCGGAAGAAAGTAAAGAGTATGAAGTAGTCAGTAGTCAGTAAGCATTGCCGTGCCTGTCTTTACTGACTACTGTCTACTGGCTACTTCATACTCTCCTAAGCTGCCTCAATCGTCAGACCCAGTTGCTCACGCGTCATGCGGCGGAACTTTTGCACGTCCACTTTGGCCATCAGATTCACGGCCACCACGCACAGCACTGTGCTGGTCATGAAAATAGCGGCATAGCTCAGTGAGAAATTACCAGTGAGAGCGATACCGGCATCACGAATGCCGCCGCCGACAAATTGTGAGAAGCCGTTGGCCAGGGCCTGCGACATGCCCCACGCGCCCATCAGCGAGCCAGTCTGGCCCGGCACCGTCATGTCCATCATCATGCTCAGCGCGCCAACATTGAACGTGCCCATGCCAAATCCCAGGGTGAGCAGGCCGGCATACAACAACGACAGCACTTGGGTGATCGCCGAGGCCGCCAGCAGCGCAAATCCAATCATGGAGATGATCGCGCCCACATTGGCAATGCTGCGCTTGGGGATGGGCCAGCGGCTGGCCACGATACCCGTGATCAGCATGGCCAGAATCGTCATCCCGCCCATCATGCTCTGGAAGCTGCTGGTCTGTGAAGCCGACAGCTTGAAGACATCACCGCCAAACGGCTCCAGAATGTTGTCTTGCAGGAACAGACCAAAAATGGCAATAAATATGAAGGAGAAGAACACGCGAGTTTGGGTGTTGCGGAAGATGCTCGTATAGGCTTCCTTTAGATTCAGCTGTGGGCGCGCTTGCACAGTCTTGAGTTCCTCACCGCTAACCTTGCGCTCCAGCCCCAGCAGCGGCAGCAGGCCGATCAGACACACGACCGGGCCAACCAGGAACAGCGATGGCATCAGACTCAGGGCCACTTCACTACGGCCCGCCACACACTGCGCTGTCACGCAGGCTGCTTCGATGCCGGCTTTAAGCTCGGCGTTACGCAACACGATCGACACCGTGATGCCGCTGGCGACAATGGCAACCAGTTGGAACAGCCACACCGCACTCACGACGCCGGGGCGGTTCTTCTTGCCCTCGGTCAGCTCGGCAATCAATGTGTTGTGGCTGTCACCGTTCATGGCAAAACCAATGCCGAACAGGACCATGATCAGCAGCATGTACACCAGCGCAAATGTATTGCCCTGAGCAAACATCGGTGCCGCATAGGGCAGCGGAATCAGCGCAATGGCCGAGAGCATCAGCCCAATGAACATCATCGGAGTGCGGCGCAGACCGAAGAGGGTGCGCCGGTCGGCAATGCGCCCGTTCACCACTTGGAAGATATTCATCAGGTTGTAGGCCAGATACAACAGGCCGACGATAGTGGCACCGATCTTGAGTTCAGTGATCATCACCCGGTTGTAGACCGATAGCAGCATGACGAATAGATAGGCCACACCGGCCTTGGGCAACATCAGCCGCAAAATGTGAATGAAGGGCAAGGTGTCTGCCTGAACTCGTTCAGTTGTTCCAGACTTGGCTGTCCGAAACCGGGGGAGAGAAAAAGACATGAAATTACCTCCAATTTGATCTAACTGATCTTGAAACGAAATGGAAAAACAAAAAAGGCAACAGCGACCCGTTCTACAAACAGGTCAGTGTTGCCTTTAACACAAACTGATGAAAAGGGGACGGTGGCACTCCCAGATAATTGGCGCTGCGATACCAGTAAAGATTCTGTACAGGCACTACCTCAGGGTCTGCCGGCATCAACAAAAGCACTTTGAACCCCATCAATGGCGCGGCCGCGGGGCAGGTGTTTGAAAGGAACAACACTCCCAGAATGATCAACGCGCATCCACCGGCCGCAAAGAAGAGTATTTGGGATTGAGTGTCCCAGGCGCCCAGAAGCGCAATCAGCCCGCACAGCATGGCGGCCGCATGCGCCACACACAGGCGATCCTCATAGTTAGACCTCGCCGCACGATGTGACAAATTCCTTTTCACAGCGGCGCGCCGGCCCAGAGCAACTTCACACAAAAACCCAAACACACGGCGAGTTTAGAACTGACCCTAAAATTGTCAATTTCAAAAATATCGCGCGTGCGAAACAAAAATATATTGGCCGGGTAACACTCTGGGCGAAATGCAAATCTTGATGTGAAAGTCCTTCTTTTTAGGCATTTCCACGAGGTGTGAGGATTTGCTGCGCCTGTGTCGCCGGGAGCGCACGCACAGTCAGCAATGCAATCAACGCCATCACCAGGGTGCCATAGACGATGCCGTTGATGAAAAACTGCTGTGCCAGAATTCCGCCAAGGATGCTGCCGGCCAGTGACCCCAGACTGAGCAGGACGTTGTAAATTCCCATCGCGGCACCACGTCCATTCTGCGCACCCACCACACCGGCCAGTAACGACAGCGCCGCGGGGGTGAAGCCGCTCTCAACCATGATCAAGATGGCGGTGATGACTAAAATAACGACACGGACCCAGGCCGGCCACGCACCCGATTGGTTGAGCAGGTACA
>Ga0105047_10012693_pt1 | contig 13528 bp, 14 predicted proteins | sample MAT04_FD_78384 | JGI IMG/M metagenome (GOLD analysis project Ga0105047, IMG submission 78384) | Freshwater microbial communities from Lake Fryxell liftoff mats and glacier meltwater in Antarctica - MAT-04 (megahit assembly) | ecosystem: Environmental > Aquatic > Freshwater > Ice > Liftoff...
CGTCGAGGAAAATCGCGGCGACAAGGGCTTCGTACACATCCGCCAGCATGTTCCCGGGCACTTCGTGGTAGATTTGCATCCCTTTGCCGAGAAAGAGAAAATCCCCGAGGCCGATTTCCAGGCTGAATTGGGCACACGTTTTCCGACTCACGATCACCGATTTAATTTTGGTCAGATCGCCTTCCTGAAATTCCGGGAAGCGGTGGTAGAGTTGTTCGCAAGTGACGAGACCCAGCACACTATCGCCGAGGAACTCCATGCGTTCGTTCGACGCTCCGCGCGTGTTCGCCCCGGAACTGTGCGTCAGTGCAGCGCGCAGGAGTTCCGGCTTGCGAAAACGATAGCCGATGGCCGTCTGACACTCTTCGAGAACGGTCTTTTCGCTATTAACAGTGCGTTCAGTCGTTGGCGGCATGATAGATCGTTGGCAATAAACCGCGAGGATGGCGAGAGATAGTTAAACCGTATCATTCTGGTAGTGGCGTGTCAACGCAACCAAGCGAGCGAACGCAAACTTGATGGCGGATTATTCGCAATTCCAGGCGAATTCCGCTCCACGGTGTCTACCCATCGGGAATTGGGAATGAGTGAATCGGACCGGACGAGCAAGTTGCGAATGCCTGCCGAGTGGGAACCGCACCGGGCGACCTGGCTCGCCTGGCCGCACCGCCGGTCGGACTGGCCGGGGAAGTTTTCGCCCATTCCGTGGGTTTACGCGGAGATCGTTCGCACCCTATCGCGGTTCGAAGATGTCGAAATCTTGACTCGGGACAACGAACAGAGATCCGCGGCCCGGAAGATCCTGAACGCGGCTCACGCCGATCTGAGTCGGGTTCACTTCCACATTTGCCCGAACGACCGTTCCTGGCTGCGAGATTCGGGGCCGATTTTTGCATTGAACGAAGCCGGGGAATCGGTCGCCCTTGACTGGCGGTTCACTGCCTGGGCGAAATATCCGGATTGGGTGAAAGATGACCGCATTCCGACGTTCGTGGCCACTCATCGCGGTGTGCCGATCGTTCGACCCACCCTCCGCCATTGGCGAGTCGTTCTCGAAGGTGGCAGCATCGATGTCAATGGCCAGGGTTTATTGCTGACCACCGAGGAGTGCCTGCTCAGCAAAATTCAGGAACGCAACCCTCCGATGGACCGGGTCGATTACGAAGCGGTCTTTGCGGAATTTCTGGGTGTGCAGGAAGTTCTGTGGCTGAATCGTGGCATCGTCGGCGACGATACCCACGGCCACATCGATGACCTGGCTCGATTCGTGAATCCGACGACTGTTGTCGCGGTCGACGAGAAAAACGAAACGGACGATAATTACCCAATCCTTCAAGAAAACCTCGAACGACTTCGCTCTCGTAGCGGTCTCGAAATCGTAACGCTACCGATGCCGCGACCCATGATCTTTCAAGGGCAGCGTATCCCGGCGAGTTATGCAAACTTCTATATCGCCAACGGTGTGGTGATCGTGCCCACATTCAACGACCCGGCGGACCGGGTCGCATTAGGCATCCTTGCGGAATTGTTCCCCGACCGGGAAGTGGTCGGGATTTCGTGCGTCGATTTGATTTGGGGTTTGGGAACGCTGCATTGCATGACACAACAGGAACCGTTAAGCCGCGTTTCGTAGAAACGCGGCTTAACGAGTTTACGCTCGCGATCCGAAATACGCCGAAATAATCGCCACTTCAAAAATCTGCCAGTACCTCAGGAAATCCTCGGGTTTGCTTTCGGACGTGCTCACCACGGCGAAAATCCCGATTTCCACCGCGAGCATGACCAAACCTACGACGGAGAGCCAGGCCCGAATTGTCTGAAAGATGAAATTCTCCCGGCCGAGGATGAACCTAATGAACAGACCGCTCGCGAAGCCGATCGACATGGTGCAGAGGAACGGGAACCACCACTGCTTGAATTCATCCGCGTTCGGGCTGAGCCGATCTTGAAGTCGTTCGGGGTACTCGAACAGACAGAACACGATCACGAGCAGGCTGATTCCAACGAATAGGAATCGCAAGAGTGTGGGAATGAACCGCGATTGTTTTTCTTCCGCTCGAGCCGAACCGGCCGAGGCGAAGGCCATGAGAACTAGAGCCAGCAAGAAGAAGTGCCCGAGCAGCGACCGGATGCCGAGTTCGCCGGGCCATAGCAGCACCATCCAGAAAAACGCGCAGATGAAGAGGGACATCAATGCACGCACGCTCCCCAACGGCAATCCGAAGGGTTGGCGGGACGCATTTACCGTGTCCAACACGGGCCTCTGCGGCGGGGCGGGGGCAGTCATCGAGGGCTCCATCGGGGTGTCGGTGGGTCTGTCTACCGAGTTATTCGCTCGCAACCGCCGGAACTTTCGCTCGCGCGGGGTTGACGACGTTCTCAGCGTTTTTACAATCTCAACTTACGAAATGATTGGGCTAGGTCCGGGGAAGACTTTCGTTATGTCCACGTTCATGGCAAATCGGGAAACGGTCGATCCGAAATGGTTCGTCATCGACGCCACGGATGTGGTCGTCGGTCGCCTGGCCGCTCAGGTCGCCAGTATTCTCCGCGGCAAGCACAAGCCAGAGTTCACGCCGCACTGCGATACCGGGGACTTCGTCGTCATTGTGAACGTTGAAAAAGTCAAGTTCACCGGCAAAAAGTGGGATGACAAGAACTACCAAACGTACTCGCACTACGCCGGCGGTCAGAAAATCATCCCGGCGAAGGAAATGCGGGCCAAGAAGCCGGAAGAGATTATTCGCCTCGCCGTCAAGCGAATGATGCCGAAGGGCCCGCTGGCGTACAAGCAACTCACGAAACTGAAACTATTCGCCGGGAATAGCCACGAGCATCAGGCTCAGCTCCCCATCGAATTTAAAATGCCGAAATAATTAGTCGTCTTTCGCTCCGAGAAAGACAGCGTCGAGAATAACCCCAAAAAGTCATCGTTTACTCCTAGTCATCGCTGTCTTTCGCGGAGCGATAGACGACAGACCAGACAAAGGTTCATCGACCATGGCCGAGAAGAAAGACGAAAAGAAAACGTACTATCTGGGCACCGGCCGGCGGAAAACCTCCGTGGCCCGCGTCCGCGTTTCCGAGGGCACCGGCACGATCGTCATCAACGATCGCACCCTCGAAAGCTACTTCACCGAAGATAAGGACCGCGGCGCGGTCATGGGGCCACTAATGGCCACCGAAATGACCACCCGCGTGAACTTGAACATCAAGGTCCACGGCGGCGGCATCACTGGCCAGTCCGGGGCGATCTGCCAGGGCTTGGCCCGGGCACTCAAAACGATGTTCTCCCCCGCATCCGAGCGGAAGTCGGTCACGTTCAAAAACACCACGATGATCCGGGCTCGCAACACCCAGGCGAAGCCGGGCGAACCGCTCCCGCCGCCCGCCACCAACGACGAAGTCGGCGGCGGCATGGTCAAGAAACTCCGCGAAAGCGGTTTCCTCACCCGCGACAGCCGGATGAAGGAACGCAAGAAGTACGGCCTCCGCGGAGCCCGCCGTGGGACGCAGTTCTCGAAGCGGTAATCGACAATTCAGTCCGAAAGCCCCGGGATGGCCATCCCGGGGCTTTTTTCGTTGGTACAGCATTTCATTTCATCAAAACGCACACAGCAGAAAACAGAGCGATGAAACAATGAAATTATGAAATGAAATGACGCCGGATTGAATGTGGCACTTTGTGCTATACTGCTAAAGTGGTCGTTTTGACACGATATTCATAGTCAAAACGGGTCGATTTCCGCACTTTTGAGGCTCGAATCGGCACGATTTGGTCGTTTTAGACCCGTTTTTGGCTCGTTTTGGTGCACTTCAAAAATGAAAGGATGGCGTATAGCACAGAAATATATCTATCATGCACAACACTAAGTTATGTAAGTGTAAGTATTTACACTTTATGAATTCTTAGGGTCTTCAAAGCTCCGAAAAGTCTGGTTTTTGCAATATGGCATCTAATACACACGTCATCCATACCTCGCGGGCACTTTGGATGCAGACCGTGTAGCCGACGGATGCTAAGCTTTTCAGGCGAGGTCTCAATGCATCTGTGAAATCGGTCTTATTTGTACAAAAGTTATTCAAGTTATCCGGGCAGTTTCCCTGATTCTTTGGAGCTTCCCGAGCCGGGGAACCACGCCGTTCATCCCGTTTCGCATTCGCCTGAACAGCTGACGATTCTACGACATTAGGCAACCGGAACTGATCCGCGTGGGGCGCACGACCGCCAACATTTACACCTTCATCGGCGACCCCATCGACCCGAGGGACGAAAGTCAGCATTCGACGGGTGGACGCGCAAATGAGAAAAAATGCTCGATCATTCATCGATTTCTGGGTCAAATATCAAGAATGATCGATTCGGCTTCCCCCCAGCCATAAACCGTGGAGCCCAGGGCCATGACCCACACCATTACATCCGAATTGATAGAGGCCTATTCTCTTTGCCCCAGAAAAGCATTCTTGTACATGACTGGGGAACCAAATCAGGGACCGCACGAGTATGTGCGGCTGATCGAAGAACAAGCGGCTGTAAATAAACAGACCTGCAGAACTAATTATGAGGTAGCAAGCGAATTGCCAACTGCTGGTGCAGCCGACCTGAAAGTCGGCGCAAAAGTGGTCGCCGACGCTGTTTTGGAGGTCGACGAACTCTACACTCGCTGTGATTTCCTAATGAAGGTGAGTGAGACATCGCTATTGGGTCGGTTCAGTTATGAGCCTGTGAAAGTGATTGGCACTCGCCATCCATCGCGAATAGACGTCCTGGACTGGCATATCAGGGTTTCGTACTCGGTGAAGTGCAGCGAAGGCTTCCGGCCGCAGGCAAGCTGTTCTTACTTGACGACCGCGTCCTCAAAGTTAAGCTGACTGGAAAGTACAAAGAGGTTCGACGCATCGTCGAAGTTCTCCGCGCATGGGCGAAGGCACCTACCACCAACGAACCGACAGTTGTGCTGAACAAGCATTGTCCAAGCTGTCCTTTCCGGGAGTCCTGTCTTGAACAGGCTCAAAAGAATGACACCCTGAGTTTGCTGGACCGGATGACGCCGAAGCTCATGCGAAAGTATCATGACAAAGGTATCTTCACGGTTCGGCAATTGTCTCATATCTACAAACCCCGACGAAGCCGCAAAAAGGGCAAACGCCCGGTGCGTCACAGCCTGGAATTACAGGCGCTCTCGATCAGGACTGGAAAAATCCACGTTGAGCACCTTCCCGAGTTACCGCGGAATCCTATAGGGTTGATTCTCGACTTTGAAGGTGTTCCTGATCGCGACTTCAATTACTTGGCTGGAGTGCTTGTCTGCAAGGGAAGTGAGAAAGAGTACGAGCCCTTCTGGGCGGACGATGTCGCGGGTGAGGAAGCCATGTGGTCGGCGTTGGTCGATCGATTGGAATCTTTTCCCGACACTCCAATCTTCCATTATGGTAACTATGAGGCGAAGGTAATTGCGACGCTTTCTAAACGCTATGGTAAGGGCACTGGCCTCAAGGACCGGCTTGTGAACATGGCGACCTTTGTCTACGGCAAAGTCTACTTTCCGGTACGGTCAAATGGGCTGAAGTCACTGGGCCGAAACTTGGGAGCGACTTGGAGTGATCCGAAGGCATCGGGGCTTCAAAGCCTGGTCTGGCGGCATCACTGGGAGATGAGCAAAAGTTCGCTTTTTAAAGAATTTCTACTCCAGTACAACCAAGAGGACTGTGAAGCCGTCAGGTTGCTGATTGTCCGCTTGGATCAGATCAGTCGAGATGCTGCGTCGGATCCAACTATCGAGTTTGCCAACCGACTGAAGCGACATGCGACCGAAACCGGGAAGGTGATCCACGGGCAGTTCGAGCGAATCCTGACGTCCGCGCATGAAGATTCCGCATGGCGTGGAATCCACCTCCGAGAACCGAGCCCCCAAGAGGGAGGTGCTTCGAAGAAACAGGAAAAGTGGAAGGGCCATCAGCAGTTCCGCCGAATCGTTCCGCAGGCCAGCAGAACGGTCTCCGTGGAGGCCAAGCAGCGATGTCCGAGGCACGACTTGCCGCTCGTGCCGAACCCGAAAGCACCAGTCGAGAGGACGGTGGTTGACCTCGTCTTTACCAAGAGTGGGTGTAGGAAGACGGTCACAAAGCATGTTGGGACCAAAAGCCGCTGTCCGACATGCGGAGACCGTGACCAATATAACCCGCCCTCGTTTCGGGGGTCGCAGCGGTATGCCTTCGGGCATGGGCTGCAGTCATGGGCAATCTACCAGAGAGTCGTCCTGCGCTTGCCCTACGAGATCATCGTACAGGTGATGGAACACCTTTTCGGCATCGGGCTCTGCACAACGTCCCTTGTCGACTTCGTGGGAAACCTTGCTGGATACTACGCCTCGACCGAGGCTGACATCCTCCACGCGATCCTTAAAAGCCACTTCGTTCACGTCGATGAGACCAAGATCAACATCCAGGGCGTGGACCACTACGTCTGGGTGTTCACCGACGGCAAGCACGTCGTATTCCGGATTACAGAAACGAGGGAAGCCGACATCGTCCGAGAGGTGCTGGCCGGATACCAGGGCGTGCTGGTCAGCGATTTCTACCCCGGCTATGACTCGATGCCGTGCCGCCAACAGAAATGCCTCGTCCACCTCATCCGCGACATAAACGACGAGCTTTGGAAGTCACCTTTCGACAATGAATTGGAGTCTTTCGCGGTGGCGGTGCAGGCTCTTCTCGTGTCGATTCTAGTCGAAGTCGATCGATATGGGCTGAAGGCCTGGCATTTACATAAGTTCATCAAAGATGTTGATCAATTCTACAAGAGGCACATCTTTGGGAAGGAATATACGTCGGAGCCGTCGAAGTTATTCCAGAAACGATTTGAGCGATACCGGGAGAGCCTCTTCACGTTTTTGACACAAGATGGCATCCCATGGGAGAACAACATGGCGGAGAGGACGATCCGCCAATTAGCTGTTCAGCGGAAGATCTCGGGAACGTTTTTCAAACGTGTGGCTCCGCAGTACCTGCTACTTCTGGCGATCTCGCAAACATGCCGCTTTCAAGGCAAGTCTTTTCTCAAGTTCCTCTTGTCGAAAGAGACTGATTTGGCCTCGTTTCGGAGAACGAAGCCGATTCGATATTCCTATCCCGTAGCGAAGCAGAACGCCGATCCCTCGCATGACGATGGTGAAGGGTAAACCTCGCACATTTCCTCCCACGCAGATCGTGGGAATGAGAACCGAGAACCACTCCTTCGACTCAGTCCCATGCTGATACAATCTCTTATACCATACCGCGAGGATCAATTCATGGTAAAAGGCGTCTTAACTCACGGAAGTATTCGCCCGACCGAGGCGCTTCCGACGGAGTGGCACGACGGACAACAACTCCGCATCGAAAAGGTGGACAGCGATACTGTTACTTCCGAACAAATCGACGAAGACTTTGCCGCATTGAACGCCTTGTGTGCCGCAGGCGATCCGGCCGATGACGAGGTTTTAGAGCGAGCCTTGGCCGAAGCAGACCGGCAAGCAAAAGAGATCGTTCGTCGGCAGATGGGGTTAGAGTGATGGCGGATTATCTGCTCGATTGCAACCACCTCTCCGCGGCGATTCGAAAAGTGTCGCTGTTGCGGGATCGGTTGCATCGGGAGCGGCAGGCAGGTCACCGGTTGATTACCTGCGTTCCGGTTCTTTGTGAACTTGAAGTCGGAATTCAGCAAACTGCGAAGCCAGCCGAGTATCGCCGTCGATTGACCGCAATACTGCGGAACGTTCGGTTATGGCCGACGGATCTTGAGACTTCGCAGATCTACGGCATGGTCTTCCACGAATTGAGGCGGGAAGGCCGGGCACTTTCGCAGGTCGATATCGTACTTGTCGCGATGGCCCGCCAGCACAAATTGACACTCCTCACAAGCGATCAAGATTTTGATCCAATTGCGGATCTTCGTGTTGAGAATTGGATCGTTTGAGGAGAGTTGACGGATTACCCCCGGTGTATTCACCGGGGGCAAAAGTACTCGACCACTCACCCCTTCGCATTCACCTTCACCCCCGCATCATCCGCCACGTTCACCCACACATGCACGTGCGGGTCACCGCGGAAGTACCAGACGAACGAGGGGCCTTCGAGCCGCCAGTTGTCCCAGACTTTGTCGTTGCCGATGTCCTTGTCGGCGAAGAATGTCAGCACGCAGCTATCGAGGCCGCCTTGCTTTTTCAGCGCGGCCAGGGCTTCGTCGCGGTCATCGGTGCGGAACGGTTCGATCAGCTTCGCCAGGACTTTTTGCATTTCGTCTTTTTGATCCGAACTCATCTCCTTGACGCGCAGACCAGGGGCCTCGCCGATCTTCTCGCCGCGGAATCCGACGGCCGATTCGCCGGGGCTCTTTTCGTAGAGGGCGACCTTCTTCTGCTTCTCGTCGAGCATCGTGTAAACCTTGTTGGCCGCAAGAGCCTGCGGCCAGAAGACGTTGTCCGGGTGGTCCTTCTTCTCGTTGAAGCCGAGGGCCGCGTGGCCGTAGAAAATCGGGCCGCCGAAGGCGACGTGGTCTTGCGTGTTGCCGTCGGCCCGGATCGTCTGGTGCCGGCCAGTCAGCACGAATTCGAACTTATCGGTGCCGGGTTCGCCGAAGATGGCGATCGATTGATACTTGCCCCACTCGGCCCCGTCGGTGTCGTCGCGGAGTTGCGTTTCGATCCGCTCTTTCCACTCGGGGTTGATGAGCCCGTGGAAGATGTCGTGGACGATGCCTTGTTGTTTCTTGGTGTAGAAATCCGCGCCCGTGATCGTCGGCTTGGTGATCTGCCAGTTGTTGGAAACGTGCGTTCGCAACAGGCCGCGGGTCTTGTCGATGTAATCCCAATCGAAGCAAATTTCCTTCTTCTGCACCGGCGTCAGCGAATCGAAGAGAGCCTTGACGGCCGTCTCCGGCGCGGACTTCTTGGCCGGTGCGGCGATCGCGGCCTTCGGCACGGCGAAGAGCGGCAAGCCCACCGCGGTCACCGCGGCGGTCTTCAAAAACTGGCGACGACTGCTGTCCATAACACACCTTGGGAGGGAACGAGAATCGGCGATCCGAACCACATCCAGAATACCCGATCCCGAAGGGGCGAGGGCATAAGAAAACTTTGATCAATACAGGGAAAGAGTGATTTCCAGGGCGTTGGGAAAGCGCCACTAGGCACAGTTGCGTGAATTTTGTTCGGCCGGAGCAGCGAAGGGCAATTTAATATCGTGAAATGGCAGTCGCTATTCATCGCACAGCGTCCCCTCACGAGGAATGAGAATGCCCAAGCCCTACGGTCCGTTCGTCAAGTTTAAATTGACGGTGCCGGTGCTGGCCCAGGAAAAGTCGATGTGCTGCTGGCACACGAGCGCCATGATGATCTGGTTTTATTGGCAGCAGAAAACTGGCACACAGGGGCCGATGAATACCGTGGCGCCGGTCTATGATAGCAACGCGGGCCTCAGCGTCTCGGCGAAAGCGTTCATCACTCTCGCCACGAAAACGGGGCTGATGCGGTTGCCCTCCAAAAATACTTACAGCAACGTCGAGCTTTGCTCGTTGCTGGCCGTTAATGGACCGCTCTGGTGTGCCGGCACGTGGTATGGGTTCGGTCACGTAATCGTGCTGACAGGAGTCGATGGGAATCAAGTGTTTTTGAACGATCCCGATGGTGCCAAGCGAAAAACGGGCACGATTTCCTGGTTCAATGATAAATTGCTCAGCGGGCTGGACGGTTGCATCATGGCGAAGGATCCCGCGGCGTATTAAGACGACCAATGGATCGAGCAACACCGGTAGGGACTCATTCCATAGCACGATTTGCCACTTGCTCCCTGATGGGGATGAAACCGTTCGGGAGTTAAATCATGTCGATCTTGCGAATCGTCGGCGACGTCCACGGTCAGATCGAACTCGAAGACCTCCTGACCGAGCAAGCCCGACCCTATCGGGAACTCATCGCAGGTACCACGGACTCAACTCAAATCGGCGACATGGGCGATGGGGAAACCTATGACAAGTCGTCGATTCTCGGCCAGGTCTCCCAGGAAAAGTGCAACGCCTACTCGGCCACGAAGTCTGTGGTCATCGGCCTCGCCCGGGCCAGTGCCCTCGACCGCGGACCGTTCAAGGTCACGGTCAACTGCATCGCCCCCGGCCTGTTCTTGGCGAGCGAGGCCGGCAGCTACGTACGGGGCAGGTGCTGTTTGTGGATGGGGGCTATTAGGCGCGGTGAGCATGCCAAGGTGCCACGGTGCCACACCCCCCACTTTCAAGGTGCCACGGCACCTTGGCACCGTGGCACCTTCGCTGAGCTCAGAAGCTTATCAACTCTGTGCTACATAGCTTGTTACCTGTCGATCACAATACACTTTGCACTTCATTGGCCTACGAAACGCTCGAAATCCGCTCCAAAGTGATCCGATAGTGCGCTGTTTTGATCGAAAAGTGATCCGTGGGTGATCCTTTTTGCGCCCATTTTGATCCGATTAGCAACCAGGTGGCTTGTGCTGCACAAGAATGGCTGAATGGGCCAACCGAGTGAACTGCTAGGTCGCGGTCAACAGAAAAGGAACGCGAGAATTCGGTCCAGAGTCTCCGTTGAGCTTCATCAATTTCTTCTTTGGAATTTGAAATGTTTATAGGAGCGAATCGCCTCAGAAGCGGATGACTCGCTGAGTTTGCGCTAGCGGATTGCTTTGACGCGCATCGACTCGCAGGACGCCCGCAGCGACAGCCCGCTCTGATCCGGTCGAATCGTGAACATGGCCGCTCCTTCGCAGGCAGGATCCCTACCAGCCAATCTGACACTTCGGCAAAACTTCCATCAGTTCCTTCAGACCCACGTCCGTGACCTGGGTGGACTGGAGGTTCAGCGTGAGGGAAAACGGCGGATTCGGCAGGTTCTTCAGATCGGCATCCTGGGTCTTTGCCGCGAGCCGAAACGTATGCGTGACTCGTTTGGTCAGCGGATCGATCACCGCGTCATAGGTGGCTCCGATTTTCGCGAATTCATCCTTGGCCTTCTGCAGTTGCTCGGTCGTCGGCTCGACCGGCTTCTCCTGAGCTAGCACGGACGACGACAGCAGCACGACCACGAGCAACACCCCGACACGCAGACTTCTCGACACCATGGGCTGACTCCCGGGAAAAGGCCCCAATGCGATCAGCCGGCAACGCAGCGGCCAGTGCGACTGATCTTGGCCCGCCGATCCTACCAAGATTGGTGCCGGCAAGCCAACGGCTTCACGGTGAAAAAGGGGACGCATCTCATTATGGGTTAAAGAGCTGCGTCACCCTTTTGAAAGATTGGTAATGAGTCCTCCTCTTTTTTGCCGTTGTCCCAGTCCCTGCAAAGGGTCATAATTATCTGGTGTCGGGAACTCGCGTCGGCGACATGGGGTTCCTCGTGTTTCGCCCGTCGTTTTCTATCGAAATTTTCATCGGAGCCTCTCCATGCTCTCCCCCGTGCCGCGTCGGTCGGCGTTTACGCTGATCGAGCTGTTGGTCGTGATCGCGATTATCGCAATCCTCATCGGGCTCTTGCTACCCGCCGTTCAGAAGGTCCGCGAGGCCGCGGCTCGAGCCAAGTGTCAGAACAACCTGAAACAACTCGGCCTCGCGATTCACAACTACCACGACACCCACGGCTCACTGCCCTCTGGTGGAGAAGGGTCTCCCACGGGCGGCTACGGCCCATCGTGGATGGTGTTTATTCTGCCCTATGTTGAGCAGGCGAACATCTTGAACAGAATGGACTTAACGGGTTCGGGGGGCCAAGTGCATACCGGGCTGTTTTACTGGCATGCCGTGAACGGGGCGGCCGCCAACGGAGCCAAGATTTCCACGTTTGTCTGCCCATCGACGACCCTGACTGACATGATGGCCATCGCAGGCACTTGCCCCCAAGGCGTTCAGCGGCCAACGTACGTTGGGATTGCCGGAGCGATTGACCACTCCACGGCGATCAACTATGGGGCCAACCAGCAGCATTCCCCGTCGGGGATTGTGGCTGCGGGTGGAGTTCTAACCTTGAACACTATCAATCGCTCGCGGACCCTGCTCAGCATCACGGACGGCACGTCGAACACGATGGCCGTTGGCGAGCAGAGCGATTTTTGCCGGAACGCGAGCGGTGCCAAACTCGATGGCCGAAGCGACTTCGGCCATACGTTCATGATGGGCGGAATCGACGGCGACCGCAGGACCTGGAACATCACGACGGTTCGCTACAAGATCAACGACCGGACGTGGGAAAATGCAGGCGTTGGCGACGTCCACTACGGTCAGAACCGACCGCTCATCTCACCCCATTCGGGCGGTGTCAATTGCACACTGGCCGACGGCTCCGTCCGTTTCGTCCGCGATACACTCGACCTTCCAACACTCTACAACCTGTGCAATCGGGACGACGGTCGGGTGATTGCAGACTACTAAGTCCCTCGCTTCCCGGGTGAGCCGTGTCCCCACGGCTCACACCGCTCCTCCTCTCCACGGAATTCCGGACCAATCATGAAGTGGTATCAGCCCCTCCCGCTACTTTGCACCGTCGCGCTCATGACCGGGTGCGGCGAATCCAAGGACCCGCGCTTTCCCGTCCGTGGCCAAGTCACGATGGGCGGTCAGCCCGTGGCGGACGCCACCATTATCTTCGAGAGTAAGGAACTTGGGGTTTCCCAAAGTGCAACGACCGACGCCGAGGGAAAGTACGATTTCGCGACGTACAACTCCACCGGGCTCCCCCCCGGTTCGTACAAGGTCACCGTGAGCTCCGGACGGTTCCTGAAACCCGGTGAAGAAACCCTCCTGGTCAGTGCCGATAAGAAGGGGGCCGCGCTCGCCCCGAAGAAGCCCGTTGGTGCGATTCCGGACAAGTATTCGAAAGTGGAATCCAGCGGACTATCGGCCGAGGTGAAGGCCGGCGAGAACCGGTCGTTTGATTTTGATTTGAAGCCGTAACTGTACCCATTGAAGACGACAAAAGGGGACGCAGCTATTTATGGGTTAAATAGCTGCGTCCCATTTTTATAGTCACACTGAGACTTTGATTTATCCGGACGGTTTCCCGTCGCGGCGCGAGAGAGCAAATAGCCGTCGCCGAGGAGCGGAAGTCAGCGCGAGCCGTTCTCGGCCGAGCCACCGTAGCCGAGCAGACAACTTCCCGCCGCTAAGGAAATCCAACGCTCAACGGTGCTGACGTTAGTCAGGATGGCCGGAAGGGCATCCGCCACGCGATCCATTCGGGAGTTGGACCGACAGCGGATTTCACAGCGGTGCTAGAGGGGTCGAAACCATCGTTAGACTTCGGACTGTAGAGTGATAGCCTTAAAGATTGCAAATCGAATGCCATAGCTATCGCGGGGCGAATTCGAATCGTATTTTTGCCAGCGCAGAATCCGTCCGGACTGAGAGTTGCAGTGTAGCACGTCGATACCGCACACCTAAGTTCCTAACCACACGAAGCGAGTCCCCGTATGAAAGCCCTCACTTGGCACGGCAAGAGCGATGTTCGTATCGATACCGTTCCCGATCCGA
>Ga0105047_10012694_pt1 | contig 13528 bp, 15 predicted proteins | sample MAT04_FD_78384 | JGI IMG/M metagenome (GOLD analysis project Ga0105047, IMG submission 78384) | Freshwater microbial communities from Lake Fryxell liftoff mats and glacier meltwater in Antarctica - MAT-04 (megahit assembly) | ecosystem: Environmental > Aquatic > Freshwater > Ice > Liftoff...
ACTCCAGCATTTCCAATATGCGTTGGCCCTCCCCCGGACCATCACTTCGCTGGGTCCGACCCCTCCCTGCCTTCGGCGGGCGGGGTTGGGAAAGCCGACTCTTATTCATCGAGCGGTCCTTAGCGTTGACGAAGCACAGGTACCCTCCGGCTAATAAAATCAGCCGGCACGCCCTAGCGTCCGGTTGTTCTGCGCGGCAGAATCGAGCCTTCACAGTGCGATCCGCCGAGAATTGACCCTTCATTTGCCGAAAATCGCGTTCAAGCGGGCGGAAATCTTGTGGGAGTCTGGAAATGCGGCATTCTGCCTGATCGGACGGGTTTACACGAAATCGCAAACCCGATATATCTTCCGCACGATTCGCGGACCGGAGCGCAGCCTGTGTTGGAGCAGGCCACCGGAAGAGTTCCACGAAGGACTGGCAGTGAACAGGAAATTCACTGTTGGTGTTTTGTTTCGCCGGAGGAATTTATCAGTGTCGATTGAAGAAAAAGTGATTGGTATCGTCAGCGATCAGCTTGACGTTCCGAAGGAAGAGATTTCTCGCGACAGCTCGTTTGTCGATGACCTTAAAGCAGACTCACTGGATATCGTTGAACTCGTCATGGCGCTGGAAGATGAGTTTGATGTCAAGATTCCGGATGAGGACTATGATAAGATCAAGACTGTTGGGAACGCGATTACATACATCGAAGGCAAGTCCTGAATCTGTGGCTCGCATTCTCCCGACGGGCGAGTTCTTCGGCTGCAATTCGGCACAGGGCATTTGCCTGCCCTGTGTCGCGGCTGAAGTTGTGTCTGATCGGAGGGCTTGTTTCTATCGACCAGCCCCGGATTGTATGGACTTTTGCGTCGCGAGCTGAACAATGTCACGTCGTCGCGTTGTAGTGACAGGTCTCGGTGTCGTCACGCCGCTGGGCTGCGAACTTGATGATGTCTGGGAATCCGTGTGTGCCGGAAAAAGCGGCGTAGGACTCATTCAGCGTTTTGACTGTCAGGAGTTCAAAGTCCGGTTCGGCGGAGAGATCCGCAACTTTGATCCTCGCGCGCATATTTCCTTTGATGCAAAAGACGAGCGTCGCATTGACCGCTTCTGTCAGTTTGCTCTTGTCGCTGCCGACAAAGCCATTCGACAAGCGGCGATTGATTTCCAGGCTGGCGACACCTATCGCTATGGCGTCCTTGTTGGCAGTGGAATTGGCGGACTGGATGAAATCGAATCGCAGCATTCGATGCTGTTCGATCGCGGTCCGGATCGCATCTCGCCGTTTATGATCCCGAAGCTGATCATCAACGCAGCCAGCGGAAATATCTCGGTACGCTGGGGACTGCGCGGTCCGAATACGGCAGTCTGCACCGCCTGTGCTTCGGGCACGAACGCGATCGGTGACGCTTTTCGCGTGATTCAGCACGGGACGGCTGATGTGATGATTGCCGGCGGAACGGAAGCCGGATTGACACCGATGGGAATTGGCGGGTTTGCTCGCACGGGAGCCTTGTCAACTCGAAACCACGCACCGCAGCAGGCCAGTCGTCCGTTCGATCGGGATCGCGATGGTTTTGTGCTGTCGGAAGGTGCAGGGATTCTTGTTCTTGAAGAGCGAGATTTCGCCATTAAGCGCGGTGCCACAATTCTGGGCGAGGTAATGGGCTATGGGCAATCGGCTGACGCGACTCATCTGACCGCACCGGATCCCAAAGGTGCCGGTGCTGCCTATGCGATGAACGCAGCCCTCCGCGACGCCGGGTTACGACCGGATGAAATGGATTACATCAACGCCCACGGAACAAGCACACCGCTGGGCGACATTGCGGAATCGAATGCCATTCGAGCCGTCTTTGGAAGTCATGCTGATGCGCTCGCTGTGTCCAGCACGAAAAGTCAACTCGGACATTTGCTTGGCGCATCCGGTGGAGTGGAATCGGCGTTCTGTATCACGGCCATCCTGCGTCAGATTGCTCCGCCAACGATCAATCTGGATGAAGCCGATCCGGAATGTGATCTGGATTATGTGCCTGATAAGCCTCGCAACATGCGGATTCGTACTGCGATGAAGAACAGTTTCGGATTTGGCGGTCATAATGCATGTGTGATTTTTGGTGAGGCGTGACATCTCATGCTTGAAGTCAATCAACGGATTCAGATCCCCGATTCGGAATTTGCGTTTGCGTTTTCGCGGAGCGGAGGTCCTGGCGGTCAGAACGTTAATAAGGTCTGTTCCAAGGCGCAATTGACATGGGATGTGACGCGATCGCAGTCAATCCCAGGCGATGTTCGTGAACGCTTTTTGATTCGCTATCGGCGGCGGATATCCAAAGAGGGGATGCTGCTGATCACGAGTCAGCGCTATCGTGATCAGGCACGCAATATCCAGGATTGCCTGAATAAACTGGCTGAGCTACTGCTTAACGTCTCGGTTGCACCGACGAAACGAAAAGCCACCGCTCCTTCGAAGGGAGCCAGGCAGCGTCGATTGAAGGAAAAACATGTGCAATCCGACAAAAAGCAGGCTCGCCGACGCCCGGATTCCGGAGACTGAATCCGGTCTCGTTCGATCTCCCCACCTGATGCTCCGCATGGAAAGAAGTTGATTTCGAATGACTGGCCGCAGATCCGAAAGCTATTGTCCGAGCAACCACTCCACTCAATTCGGACGCTCAAATTGTGTGAGCCAGGTTTCGTTCATTCGGACATGTTTGATCCCAAAACGTCTGAACGTGTAGGTAATGTGGATCATCTCGTCGTCCGTCTGCACGATGCAGGGGTATGAGTACTCGCCGGGATTGGATTCCAGGATCAAAGATTGCCCCCAGGTTTTCCCGTCATCGATCGAGCGAACAATGTTCAGTGGGCTTCGGGCGTCTGGCGAATCGTTGTAGACCAACAGCAGATGGCCGTTTTTAAGTCGCGTCATGGAGATACCGGAATCCGGATTGTTCACAGGCGTCGGGACAGCAGCAGTCCATGTTCGCCCTTCGTCGCTGGATTCTGCCTGAGTAATCTTCGGAGCCATACGCATCAGCGCAAACAAACTATCGTTTGCGCGTTGTGCAAGAACGGGTTGACTGCCGCCGATGACCATTGGGCTGACGTCCCAGTGCAGACCATTGTCGGACGTTCCAAGAAAGAGCGATCCCTCCTCTTTGCCAATGACGGCTTCTACCGGCACCAGAATTCGGCCACTTTTCAGCCTGAGTGCATTGTTGCGAGGAACGGCCCAAATGCCATCGGACAGCAGTGGCCGATCGTCGGACCATGTTTCGCCATGATCGATCGACGTTCGAACCATCAGCCGACAGCGATCCCATCCCGCCCCGCGACGTATGGGGCGAGTTGATTCCAGTTGTGCCCAGAGCATCCAGAGTTTCTTCCTGGCATCGACAAACATGATTGCATTTCCTGGAGGATGCAGTGGATCACTGATGACTCGCTGCGGCGGAGACCAGTCGCTGGAACCCGGATGCTGACGTGACAGAAACAATGTTTCATCGTCTGCTGATTCGTACGTTCCGCCATACCATAAACACAACAAGTCTCCATTGGCGGCCTGAGTCAGCGTAGAACAATGAAACGCAGTCGCTCCCGGTGCCTCATCAAAGATCATGCGTGACGAAAACTTCATCGTGCCAAACTCGTCCGTTCGCCGGATCGCCGGCAACCGCGCGTCAATCGCCGTGCCGTTGGCCCTGGTGTCTGGTATCGTCGCCGGGACTTTCATCAACAGACTCAGAATGGCAAGTTCCAGTGACTGATAAGATTCGGTTTGATCCAGTCCGCCGTGATAAACAAGACTGCCGCTTCCATCCAGGAGAAATAGTTCGGGAGTCACAGTGGCTGCGAATCGCTTTTTGACACTTCCATCAGGATCACGGTAGACCGGAAAGATAATACCTCGTTTCTGCATGAAATCGCGAATTTCATCAGCGGACTGATCATGGTCTGAGACCACGCCGACAAACAGGAGATCTTTGCGGCGGTATTTCTGATGAATCTCACGAATCGCGTTCAGTTGTTCTTCCACAACCGGGCATCGAGCAGAAAGAAACAGGATCGCTGTGCCAGGGCGTTCTGCGTAGTTGTTCAGATCATGGTGGTAGTCACCAAGTCCGCTCAGAAACAGATCGCCCGCCCGTTCACCTCGTTGAATCTGCCCGGTTGCTGGAGACAGAAAGGTAAGCAGGCCGAGCAGGCAGAGAATGTGACAGGATCGTGCCGAGATAGATAGAAGCATGGGTGAGGGATTTCGTTGTAAGGCGAGCGGTAGAAATTTTTATGCACCTGGCAAGTGTTTGCATAGTCCTTTGTCGCAGTTTAACCTCCCGGACACAACGTCGCCAATGCCTGCAGGACTGGCTTCACCTGCAATGCGGATTTGTACGTGACAATGGTCGCCGTCTCAGAAACTGATTCGAAGTGATGCGCGGTGGATTCGTGGATTGCGAGAAGGATCGGGGTTTCTTGAAAGATTGCGAGTGTTGCGAGGCGAGCGGCGATGTATTCCGGTGTCCAGAAGCCGATAATCTCAAGCATCACTGACTTCCCGTCACTGCGGCGAAAAACAAAATCCGGGACAAAGGTTTTCTGCCCTGAATACAGCACCTCTGATTCTCGTTCCACGGTCCATCCATCGCGTGATTCTGTGCCCCATTTTTGAGCGAAATCAGCCTCGACGGACGAATCGAATTCAGATTCGGATGGCAAGTGACTTCGTAAGCCATCGCGATCGGTCAGGTCCAGACTCAGTTTCCAGCGATTGCGAGTCTCTACAATCGCGTGCAGCTTCCAGCCTTTGCAGCAGATTAAAGCCGGAAGAAATTTGGCCATCTGGACTCCGTAACGCCGCGTCTGGCGCAACACCGAAGCGGGGCCGTCGAGTCGAATGCGATAGGAGCCGTCGTCAGATTTTGAAATCATGTGCATCAGTTGGGCGAGCCTTGCCGCTCGCAGAATGCGCTTGCAATCTGATGTGGCATCGATCACCAGCGAGACCGCTCGAAACAACGTCACCTGAACCTGAGCCACGTTGTATCTTGAAAGCAGCGCATGGGCATCGGGATATCCGTCAAAGGTCTCCAGCAGATGATTTTCTATAATGTCCGCAAACAACTCCGTTCGGATATCAAACCAGTCCTTCTGCAATTCCTTTTGAATGAGACTGCGAACTGATGTCACACTTTGATCGAACAATTGATCGGCATGACTCACAAGCGGATGATACTGAGCGGCGATCCGAAACACCTGCTGACGCAGCCTGGGTGCGGAGCGACGTCCGGCTTCGGCGTATTGTGACTGATCGTCCAGCAGTTTGCAGAAGGCGTGGATACGACGCAGCGGACAATCGGTTTCATCAACAAAGATCCGGTGAATATCGCGATGCAATTCACTGCGACGGCGACCAGATCCGGTGCGATAGACGTCCAGCATTTTTTCCGCATACTGAAGATACTGCGCATGCCGTCCCGAAGTCAGTCGGTCCGGAAGAATCCGTTGTCGCTGAAAATCGTATTCGGCAATGGCATGTTCTCTTGTCAGCATGAAAATTCAGTTGTTGCGGAGATGTTTCGTGCGTTTGAATGTGGAATGTCGGCGGCGTTGACGGGAACGCAGTTCTTCATTGGTTCCGGCACATACAACTTCGTACAGCACCGCACGAGCGTTGCCGCTGCGACGCAGAATTCGTCCGAGACGCTGACGCGCCTGGCGAGTTGAACTCATGCCCCCTATCACAATCGCAACCTTCGCGGCCGGAACATCCACGCCTTCATCCAGTACCTGGTTGGCAACAATGGCCGGGTACGTTCCAGCCAGGAATCCTTCCAGGATTTCCAGTCGTTCTTTCTTACCGCAGTGGCTCAGCAGACAGGGAATCAGAAACCGTGTCGAGACGTCTCGAGCCATCGCGTTTGATCCGGCAAATACAATACAACGTTCTCCTGCATGGAGCCGGAACAAGTCTTCCAGTGTCCCGAGCTTTTCTTCAGCCCGATCTTCAATCGCCCGCTTGGCATGGTACGATTTCAACGCACGGCGGGAATCCTGCGACACGGCGCTCTCTGAGCAAAGGTCTTCCCAGGAAAACATCGCGTTTTCCCTTCGCTGTTCGTACATGTAGTGGCGAACCTCTTCGGACAGCAGATCGTAGCGTTTTTGTTCGTCGTCACTGAGATGCACTGGGATCCGAACAATATCGTAGTCTGCCAGGGACTTTCCCCGGACTTCACTGATCGGCAACTCATAGACGATCGGCCCAATCAGTTGATCCAGATCGGAATGACGACCGTCAGATCGCTCCGGCGTCGCCGTCAGTCCCAGTCTCGCCGGTGCCGCGCACATTCGCGCGGCGTCGCGGCGCAACTGTCCGGGCAAGTGATGGCATTCATCAAAGATAATCAGCCCGAACTGGTTCCCCAGTTTCTGCATGTGAATGCAGGCACTGTCGTACGTCGTCACCGACACCGGATAAACTCGATACGTGTTGTCGCCGATGATTCCGGCATCATAATTTAACCCGCGAAGGATTCGGCGATGCCATTGATACATCAAATCCCGCACAGGTGATACGACGAGTGTGGATGTTCTTGTCTTCTGCATGATCGACAGGGCGACTTCCGTTTTTCCCGTGCCGGTCGGCATAATCACACAACCAGTTTGACCGGCCTTCAGCCATGACTCAACGGCGGCATGTTGTTCCGGTCGCAGTTCATGCAGCGATTCGGATTTCCAGCGAACGTCCTGCCATGCGTGTACTCCGTTGTCGAACAGAATCCGCCGTCGCTGAAGTTCGGCGATGACCACAGGATAGAGAATCGCGTCACAGCGAGCCGCGTTAATGCGGTCGTCCGGTATCCAGATTCCCGCGCCGAACCAGCTTTCCAGCTTAACGAACGGGACACCACTCAGAACAAGGGTGCCACCGAAAAACGCCAGCGAGGCAGAGCAATTGGATTGAGTTCCGGCTGCATTCATACGGATGACTCGGCATACAAAAAGCGAGGATGTCCGATCCTGATAGATCTTGAAATGTCATTGCTGAACGAGGAAAGACTTGAGTCCGATGAGCAGAGCGGCGTGAGCCCTGGTGCTCTGTCACTCGTGGATTGATGGGTGGCCCGGGTTGGAGAGCGATAGCTCGAAACCTCGGAGTTTCCCTTGCTCAGTCCAACTCCGGCCACCCGATCCAGCATTCCAACTGTGACAGAGCGCTAGTATCTACCGAATCGATCCTACTGTCCATCGGATCAATACTGCCATCATTCGCAAGTTTAATGATGGTTTCCCACCCACGTACTCGATGCCTTAAACGACGCACCGGCGACTGAGATATCCTTCAAGAAGTTGCACCTCCGCAGAGCTTCTGTCTGTTTCACTCAGCAAGCTCCGTTGTAGAATGCCCAGGAGATGCGACCAAATCCATCAAATACCGGCGCTCGGAGTACTAAGCGTGAAACTCGGTGGGCATACACTCACCGCTCGCCAGCATTAATCGAATGATATCCGCGTAGAGCTTAAGTCCAGCGCGGTCAACAACTTCAGACAAAAAGGGAACACTGTTCAGGTGTCACTGGAAAAAGCAGATGCTCTTGTGATCCGGCAGGTGGACTTCAGCGAATCCAGCCGAATTGTCACATTTTACAGTCGCGAGTTTGGTAAATTCGCGGCTTTGGCGAAGGGAGCTAAACGGCTTAAAGGGCCATTTGATGCTGCTCTTGACCTGCTTTCGGCGTGTCGCGTAGTCTTTATCAGGAAATCTTCCGGCACCTTGAATCTGCTGACGGAAGCGCGCCTGATCAGCCGCTTTCAGACGCAGGATTCCGGGACAAAAGGCAGCTTGAGCAGTGTGTATTGCGGCTATTATGTCGCGGAATTGCTGAACGGCCTGACGGAAGACTTCGATCCAGCCCCTGAAATCTACAATCTGGCAATCAGCACACTTGCGGCGCTTTCGTCGTCACAGAACCTTTCTTCTCCCATCATTATTCACTTCGAAGTCTCTCTCTTGCAACTCATCGGTCTGTTGCCCAATCTCTTTGAATGTTCCGTGTGTAGTGAGCCGATCGATATCGGCAAACAGTTTGCGCATTGGGTCAGTCAGGGCGGTGTGCTGTGTAGTGGCTGCCGACGTGAAGAGTTTGCCGGTGTTTCAATTTCATCCGGATCAATTGACATTCTCCGTCGGCTTACGGAAGTATCTCCCGACAACATTCACGCGATAGAGTTTAGTAAGAAACAGACAGAAGAGTGTCACAGGTTTGCGGTTTCGGCGATCACCCACGCCCTCGGCCGTCGACCATCGACCTTGCGTTATATTCAGATCTGAAGGTGCTGAGGAACAGCATTCAGGAACACGTCAATCATGCAATCTGGCAGGATACTCGACCGCCGAAAGGAATCGGCCCGTCGTTTTCGATCCCATGATCGAAACGATGCCGGGGTTTCTACGCCTGCGATTCCGTCTCCTGGCCTGCTGATTCTCCCAGTGCTGCTGTTGTTACTATCCGGATGTTCGACGTTCTCTCGCGATGGCGATTCGGGAATGCTGGATGTGACCGGTATGTTGAAACCAGGATCTATTCGCGGGCCGCTGGAACGAAAACTTTTCGGCGAAGAAAACCCGTTGGAAATGGGCCGTCGGTTTTCAGACGCCGAACGACGCGAAGTCGAACAGTGCCGTTTAGCGTACGAGCGTGGCGAATATGATCGAGCAATCAAGCTCGGGAAAAAAGCGACTAAGAAATTCAAAGAATCTTCGCTGGGTGAAGAAGCCCAGTTTTATCTTGCGGAGTCCTGGTATGCCCAGGGCGAATTTGGCAAGGCACAGGACGGATACGATCAGTTGTTCCAGGACTATCCTTCGACGCGCTACGTCGAACCTGCAACGCGGCGACTGTTTGCAATCGCTCGGAAATGGCTGGAAGTGACCGATCCTGTGGCAAAAAATGCGATTCGTCAGGTAAGTGGCGAAAAGGTCATTGAAGAAAAGACACCTCCCAAAAAATCCAGCGACCCGACAATCCGTGTCCCTATCCTGCCTAACTTCCATGACAAGTCGCGGCCTTGGTTTGATACGCAGGGCAACGCGCTCAAATGTCTGAAATCCATCTGGATGAATGATCCGACGGGACCATTGGCCGATGATGCTCTGATGTTGACGGCAACCTACTATCAGCGGAAACAGAATTATGTCGAAGCCGATCGGTACTTTGAAATTCTGCGCGATGAATATCCCGACAGCCCGCATCTGGAAGATGCGTTCGTGCTCGGGGCGCACGTGAAGCAGATGAGTTACCAGGGTCCGTACTACGAAGGTCGAGAACTCAAGGGCGCTCAGCGACTTAAGGAACAGTCTCTGCATTTGTTCCCGGCATCTCTGGAGCGACAACAGCTTCGAGAAGACTTGAAGAAGATCTATCTGCAGGAGGCGGAAAGGGCGTGGTACGAAGTTGAGTACTATCAAAAGAAACGCAAACCTCGTGCGGTGGCAATTGCCTGTATTCAACTGATTAACGAATATCCGGATACGTCATATGCCAAAGATGCCCGAGGTATTCTGAAGTCGATCGATCGCCGTGAACTGCAGGGACTTCCAGAAGTTTCTGAATTCGTGCAGTCGATGCCAGCCGCTGAGCCACCTCCTTCGGAATCCCCTGACAGGAGTCAAGGCCCGGTGAAGTCAGTGAGTGATTCCTCTGGGGATAAGAATCGTAAGAGTCGGATGACACTTCCCTGACATCAGCCATGATGTGGTCATGTTTCGCAGAACTTTCAATCGAATGCTTTTCTTCAGCGGTCTCGCGATCGCTGGCTGCGGCTACACGCTTGGAACTCAGACACTGCACGATGTACGAACGGTTCACGTCCCGATTTTTAAGTCCGAATCATCCCGCAGAAATCTGGACTACCTGTTGACGGAAGCAGTGCAGCGGGAAATCCGAACGCGAACGTCGTATCGTCTGGAAGATGCCGAAACAGCGGACACCATTCTGAAAGGCCGCATTGTTGAAATTCGCAAATCGGTACTCAGCGAAACCCGTTACGATGACCCACGTGAATTGCAATTGATGCTGGGAGCCGAAGTGACCTGGCTGGACCGTCGCAGCGGACAGATTCTGCATCAGCAGACATTCCCCGTCGGCCCGCAGCTCGCTCAACAGGCAAGCAACGTCAGTTTCGCACCGGAAGTCGGCCATTCGCTGGCAACCGCCCAACAGGAAGCCGCCCAACGCCTTAGCGCTCGCATCGTCGATCTGATGGAAGCTCCGTGGTAGGTGCCAACACACGGCCCCCGTGTTCGGTTCGTCATATGGTGGAGGTCGCGCTCTGCGCGTCTGACCTGCCTCAGCGTCTAACTTCCCCTGGCATGCGTCAATGAGTGCCCGGAATCCATGTGATATCCCGGTCGCCGCTCGATAAACTCTCACCGTCCGCCGAGTACACCTGATTCTTTTCGCATACGTCACCGGAAACTCACGAAGCGGAGAAGTTCAACGCACGATCAAATTGACGGCAATTTCTGCCGATTTGCAGCTTTTCCAGTGTTTTACAGTCTAAACCGCATGTTGAGAACAACTGGCAATTGGCCCGAAACGACTCTTTTGGCCCCGTTTCGGTAGTCGCGACTACCGCTCGAACGCTGGAATCAGTCATTGACAACGCCACTGGCCGCCGCATCGGACGTTGAAACCTACGGCACCCGAAACAGATGGAAGTGAATGTTGACCACGCCATTGACTTCCAAATCAGGATGGAAGTCAATGTTGACTTCCAACCGGGTTTGAGTGTCAGACTGGATAGCTGGCCGCAGCATCCGTGCGACCACCTGACCGGCGATGGAAGTGAACGCGACCACCACATTGACTTCCTTTTGCCGCTGGAAGTGAATCATTGACTTCCATTGTGGTTTCAGTCCTCAACCGGATAGCTGGCCACCGCATCGAGTGAGCCACCGGGATGACTGAATCTTCGTTATGCCGAGATCTTCAAGACGCGGTAACATCGTGTTACTGCGTCCTGGCGCTGCAGTCCCTTTATTCAAATCCATGTCAGCCAGTAGTCCACCAGCTTTCCTTTCCGCCCGCAGCTTCAGTTCCGCTGCCTGATTCTGCAGTAGCAGTGATTCCCCAGCCGAATCAGGCTGGAAGTCAATGTTGACTTCCATTGTGGTTTCAGTGCCAGACTGGATAGTTGGCCGCAGCATCGAGCAGATGAAACAGCAGCCGCGATGTCTGGAGCTTCGGCCAGGATCTTGACGGCCTTGTCGATAGCTTTCTGCCCGACGCCTACGCTTGCCGCTGCCTTGTCGCGTGAATCGCCTGTTGCTTCCGGCAATGTTGCCGGAAGCAAGATGCCACCCTGTCCGCCCTTCTGCCGTTCCTTCGCTTCTGCCCGAAAGAACTCAATTTTATTTGCCGCAAAGATTGCTTTCTGCCCTGTCGTCAGATGCCGCCGGTTTATGTTCTTGTCTTCTGCGTTTCGTACGTGCGACTCCGAGTAATCGACGTCCCAGCTGAATGCGTGACAATGTCACATAAACTCGCCATACAATCCATCGTCCGCCACCATCGCAGGCCCGTACACTCGAACCTCGCGACCCGAATTCAGCCTTGGCGCATAGAAAGAGCCGTTCCACGAAAAAGGATAACGCGGAACGGCTCTTAATTGAACAGTGCTGCCTCATGGATTTTCACCACGATCGCCCGAGCTTCATCAGTACCTGCCGACGACTCGGACCAGCTTTGCACCGCGCAATGCCTGCTCAGGATTCCGGTTGACCCGATGTGTAATAACTCAACGGCATTTCAGCCGCTTCAATCGCTGCTGTGTATTCGGCCTTCAGGTCAGGCAGTTGGGCCTGTAGGTCGGAAAGTTCGGATTCGATGGCAATACGAATTCCCGGCCATGCTGGTGACAATTGAAAGGTTCGCGATCGGCCCTCAATGTGATCGTTGACCGCATCACGAAAACTTCGTCGAAGCGACTCGAGATACAGCGCCTGGCTGGGATATTTGCTTGGCGACAGACAGCACTGCAATTCTTGGATTCTGCTTTCTGCGTCCAGAAGTTCGCGCCGCAAAGTATTCGCAATCGCGTTGACTTCGGATTGCACGCGCTTCTGGATGTGTTGCGGGACCGACTCGCGCAGCTGTAGAACGGCCTGAGTTTGTTCATCAACACGCTTCTGACTCAATCTCGCATCGCGTTCCAGTGAAGCCAGCTTGCTTTGCAACTCTGCAATTTTTGTTTCCAACCTTGGCTGTTCTTTCGCGAGAACATCGGCGGAAGTTTTGCATTCATCCTGTGCGGCCTGTCGATCGGCTTCACTACCGGCGACGCCTTGTAATCGAACAACGCTGTTCATGCGCCGCATCTGATCGTTGACTTGTTTTTCACTCCAATTCATTTTCTGCTGAAAGAACACAGCTTCTGCGTAGTTCGGTTTCCGATTCGCACGGGTGATGTCCCGCAGTAAAAAATCAGCTTCGAGTGTGTCGTTTTCGTGACTCTCCAAAATCTCTTCGGCGAATGAATTCATGTCTTAAATTTCCTTGAGAATGTTTTCACAAAAATGATTGAACTGTTTTCGAGAAATGGTCTCTCGCATGACGGCCGTTAGCAGATCCTGAAAACGGACAGACAAACGCCAGAACACAACCGCAGACGATACGACTCGGGTTTGCTTTCGTTGACCATGGTGGATTCGATATCTGGCCAAAGGTGTCTCTCGTTCCACCCACCACAGCAACATGATGGCATCTGCAACCGTTGCCGCCTGGCAGACAAAATCAGACCGGCCTGCCCGAGTGATGTAAACTTTCATCTGGAGTTCGCTTCGGCGACCAGTTGTTCGCGCAGTTTTGGATTCTGCCTGGCGACCAGTGCAACGGCGCGACGACGATCGCCATTGCATCCAACAGTTGCCAATTCAACCGCTTCGTCCCATCGCTTCCGAGCCGATGGTTTGGCCTTTGATGCAGTCCCGAAGTTTCCGGCGCGGACCTCCGCCAAAATCTTTGCGTGTCGTTCGGCCCGCGCGATGATTCGCGTTTCGATTGGCGTCATGCCTGCTTGCCCGTGCGGTTTGCGAAGGCGAGCCTTCTCCGCTTCATCCAGGCGTTGACGGCGTAAAACTTCGTCGCGTTCTGCTTTGAGTTTTTCGCCTTGGCGTCGTTTCGCTGCGTCGTTGAAATCTCGATTTGACATTTGATGTGCTCCCTAAAAAAAGTGTGACTGTCTGCCCGGAATCTTAACCAGCTTCACCAATGCGGGAAGCATCCCCATTACCAGCACTGGCACCAACTACAAAAACAATCCGCCCCAAACAATCAACCGCCGATACCTGTTTGGCCGTCGACCGGCAGCTCGTGCATCGGCAATACGTGATTCTTGAACTGCCGCGCGTCTTTGTCGAGTAGGCGAGCAACCGCCCGATGCCGCATGATTCGCATCTGTCACCGCTCCGCATTGGAAAGTTCCTCTCCCGCGAACGGACCGCCGTATTTTCGATGCAGCCCGATTGCAAAATCTCGGAAC
>Ga0105047_10012695_pt1 | contig 13527 bp, 10 predicted proteins | sample MAT04_FD_78384 | JGI IMG/M metagenome (GOLD analysis project Ga0105047, IMG submission 78384) | Freshwater microbial communities from Lake Fryxell liftoff mats and glacier meltwater in Antarctica - MAT-04 (megahit assembly) | ecosystem: Environmental > Aquatic > Freshwater > Ice > Liftoff...
CCAAAAGCCGGGCGACGCCGAAACCGGCTTAGCGCAAGTGGTGGCGCAGGATCCATCGAACGTGGAAGCATGGCTCACTTTGGCTCGGGCGCAGATCAGCCAGAGGAAGTTCGCGCCAGCGCAGAAGTCGGCCGCCGCGGCCGTGGCCGCCGCGAAGGCGACCGCCCCGGATGACTTCCGGCCCGCCTTGCTCTCGGCGGAACTGGATGCCGCGCGCGGCGAGCCGGCCTTAGCGCTCAGGAATCTGCAAATCGCGGCCAAAACGTGGCCGGACCAGCCGGCGGTAGCCGAGGCGCATGCCAATCTCACGCTGCGGCACGGCGATCCGGAAACGGCACGGGCACTCTATGCGAAGCTCCTGGCCCAAGGCGGTAATCCGGATGCCTACCGCTTGGGAATGGCCGGCGCCTTGGCCTTGTTGGGGCGTCAGGATGAGGCCGCCGTGGAATTGCAACGCTTGCAAAAGTCGAAGCCCGACGATCCGCGTCCGTGGCTGTTGCATGGGGCGCTACTCTCGGCCCGCGGACGCTTAGCGGAAGCACAGCAGGCCTATCAGGAGGCACTGCGGCGGGACCGGAATCATCCGCTCGTGTTGAACAACTTAGCCTACGTGATTGCCCGGTCCGGTAAGGACTTGCCCTCCGCCCTGCAATATGCCGAGCAAGCCAAGCGCATCCTGCCCGCCAGCCGCGAAGTGAATGACACCCTGGCCTACGTCTACGTCGCCATGGGGATGGACCGCAATGCCATCGCCGTTTTAGAAGAGATGGCGGCCACGCGTCCCGAGGACCTGAAAGTGGCCCGCCTGCTCGCCCAGGTCCGCCAAGGCAACCGTCCCGCAGCCTTGCGGCAGTTCGAGGTGAACCAAGATGGCAATTGAAACCGAGGCCCGCGAACAGACTCTGGCCAACAGCGAGGTGACACCGGGGACCTTTGCCGACAATCTTCTGCATTTGGCGGAGCAGTTGGAGACGCCTGGCCCGCCCGAATCAGCCCCAGAGCCCCAACTGGAACCAGAACCCGCGGCCTACCTGGCACGCGACGAAGCGCCAGACGCCTATGCACCGCCAGAGCTTGACGCCATCGCTTGCCGGCGCACCTTTCCGGTGCTCAATCCCCAATGCGCCCGTGAGTACCTTGAGCAGTTTCGCGCGCTGCGGACCCGCCTGTGTTTAGAACAACGCAACTGGAGTCTTCGCCAGCACGATCTCCGGGTGGTCGCCGTGCTGAGCCCGTCAGCCGGTGATGGCCGTAGCTTTGTCGCCGCCAACCTGGCCGCGTCGCTGGCCGTCTCCGACGCCCAAGTCCTGTTGGTAGACGTCAATACGGCCGCGCCATCGCTCCATAACCGGCTAGACGTGCCCTCCGTGCCGGGATTGACCGAGGCCCTGCAGGGTCCCCGTGGACTTGCCAACCAAGCTTGGTGGACCACCCTGCGGCGGGTTCCCGAATGCAACCTGTTCACCATGACCCTGGGCGCCGGGGGAGCGACGGCCATCGATACCGTCGACCTGCAAAAGCTACCCGCGCTGATCGAACATTGGCGTCATTGCTTCGACTGGGTGATTCTTGACGGGCCCGCATTCGAGGTGACTTCGGACGCCGAAATCCTCTCCGAAATCGCCGACGCGAGTGTCTTGGTCATCCGTCCGGGAAAAACCCTGTTCTCCGAAGCGCAGCGCTCCGTCTCGCGAATGCCCGCCGGCCGCGTGCTGGGAATTGTTATGAACCCCCGCCCGGCATGATCGGATAAACTCAAAGGGTGATCTACCATCCGGCGCTTCCCGCACTTCTGGGTTTCGTCGCCTTGCTATTGATCGTCATCCCGGCCTTGGTTTGGTACTACTCCGCACATTTGCGGGAACGGGCTGGCGCGGGCGTAGCCACGATTATCGAAAAAGAAGAGCTCCCTTTTCGCGGAGACTTTCACGCGTGGGTAGAGTTTGCCGGACGGCGCTGCCGCATGACGATCCCCAAGGATACCTGGAGGGAACTCCGGCCGGGGTCGACCTTGAAGATCCACTATGATCCAGAAAAGCCGGGAGAGGTCAGCTATGCCGCCGCCGGATCCGGCACGCTGACGAACTGGGTTTGCGGCGGGTTGATCCTCGCCGGTTTCGGAGTGGCCGCGATCGCTTGGCGCTTTTGGTTCGACGACTAAAGCTGGGACAGATCGAGGAAGCCAGCCCAAGGCTCCTGGCCCGTTTCGCGTAATGTTTCTGCCCGCTCCCGGCCAAACTCGCGCGGATACTCCGCTTCCAGTTGCTCAATTTCGCGGCGCACCCGGGCTTCTGCCTCCATCTCCAATTGGCGCAAAGGTAAGAGTCGGCCGCCGTCATCGAGCGCGGGCACAGGCTTGGTCATGGACTTTTATTGTAGGCAGCCCAGAGTCGATTCGGCTACGCTCCAAAGGCCCAAAGGCGTACTAATCTCACGACGATAGTACTAAGCGAGCAGTTCTTTGATCAGACTGCCACCGACGATCGTCGGCCGTTCCGCCCGGCCGTTGTGCATGTAGGTGAGCTGCAGATGGTCCATGCCCAGTAGATGCAGCATGGTGGCGTGGATATCGTGGACGTGGGCCGGGCGCTCCACAGCCCGCAGGCCGATCTCATCGGTGGTGCCAACGGCTTGCCCGGGCTTGATGCCGGCACCGGCAAAGAACATCGTGAAACCCCAGGGGTTGTGGTCCCGCCCGTTACCCTTTTCGTTGAAGGGGGTGCGGCCGAATTCCCCGCCCCAGACGACCAGCGTCTCGTCGAGCAGACCGCGCGACTTCAAATCGCTCAGCAAGCCGGCGATCGGCTTGTCGGAGGCGCGGCACCATTTGGCATGGTTGGCCTCAATGTTCTGGTGCGCGTCCCAACCGGAGCCGGAGCCACAATAGAGCTCCACAAAACGAACGCCACGCTCCACCAGACGCCGGGCCTGCAGGCAATTCCGGCCGTAGTTGAGCGTCGCGGGATCGTCCATGCCATAAAGGCGCTTGGTGGCTTCGCTTTCCTGCGTCAGGTCGACCGCTTCGGGCCCGGCGGCCTGCATCTGATAGGCGAGTTCGAAGGAGCGCACGCGGGCGTCAAGTTCGGTGTCCTCATCTTTGCCCACGCCAAAACGGGAGTTGAGGGCTTTAAGATAAGCCAGCTTGCTCAGTTGCTGATCGGACGTGCTGCCGTCAGCGGGCTTCAGGTTCAGGATGGGCGTGTCGCCAGTACGGAATTGCGTGCCCTGATACGTCGCAGGCAGAAAGCCGGCGCTCCAATTTTTCGTCCCGCCCAGGGGCTCTTTGTCGTCCTGCATGACGACGAAGGATGGCAAATTGCGGTTGGCCGTACCCAGGCCATAGGTGGTCCACGCGCCAAGCGAAGGCCGCCCCGCCAGAATGTCGCCGGTGTTCATCTGGCAGACGCTGCCCACATGGTTCAAGCCGTTGGCCCAGCAACTGCGCAGGACGGCCAACTCGTCGGCGTGCTGCGCAATGTGCGGATACCAATCGGAGACCCACAGGCCCGATTGGCCATGTTGCTGAAACTTCCGCTGCGACGCCATGATGGAGTTGTTGCCCGTGCCCATCGCCGTGATCGGCTTGCCGAACGAGGCGGGCATGGGCTGGCCGTGCAGTTCCTTAAGCTTCGGTTTCGGATCGAAAAGATCGATATGGCTCGGCCCACCTTCCATGAACAGGAAGATGATGCTCTTGGCCTTCGCCGTGTGGTGAGGCGCATGAGTAGCCAGCAGGTCAGCCTTCTTAGGTGCCGCCTCCGCCATCATCGTCGACAGCGCCAAACCGGCCAAGCCACTGCCGGCCGAAGTGAAGAATTCGCGCCGCGAGCGGACGGGCCAGTGATGCTGTAATTTTTCGATCATGGCTAGTTGATGTAAAGGAATTCGTTCGAGTTCAACAGGGCATGGCAAAGGTCAACCAACACGGCCGCTTCCACCGGCTTCACGCCGGCCGGCAATTTGTCGGGCAGGGTGAATGTCTGCTTGGCTTCCAGAATCGGCTGATGGCGGGTGAAGAACTCGCTGGCCAAACGCTTCTCGTCGTCACTCGCCGCACGCGACAACACCAAACGATAAGCCCGGTCCACCATCGCGTCGCGCGAAAGTCCAGCGTCGTTCAGTACCCGAGCGGCCAAACCCTTCGACCAATCGAGCACCAGCGAGCTGTTCATCAGTTCCAGCGCTTGCGACGGCGTCACCGTCTGATTGCGGCGTGCGCAGCTCTCATGGGTATCGGGCATGTCGAAGGCCTCGAGCATCGGGTAACGGGTATTGCGGCGTACAAAGATGTAGATGCTCCGCCGACGCGCTTCATCCACTGACTCGTCTCGCTTCCAGCCGCCGCGTGTCTCCACGCCAGCCGGCAGAGGCGGAAACACGCCGGGGCCATTCATCTTAGTGTTGAGCAAACCGCTCGCCGCCAGCATCGAATCGCGAATCGATTCGCCCTCCAGGCGCCGCCGGTTGTAGCGCCACAGCAGGTTGTTCTCCGGATCCACCGCCGCAGCCGCCTCCGCGCCATCCGAGCTCTGCTGATAAGTCGCCGAAAGCATAATTTCGCGATGAAGCTGCTTGATGCTCCAACCATTGCGCACAAAGCGGTAGCTCAAATCGTCCAGCAGTTCCTTGTGCGAAGGCCGCGCACCCATCAAACCGAAGTCAGACGGCGTCGCCACCAGCCCTTTGCCAAAATGATAGTGCCACACGCGATTGACGATGACGCGCGCAGTAAGCGGATTCTCCGGATTCGTCAGCCACTTGGCCAGCGCCGTTCGCCGGCCACTCTTGCCGGGGATAGCCACCGGAATCGTGGCATCGGACGGATCGAGGATCGACAGGAAGCCCGGCTGCACTTCGGCCTCCATCGCATCGTAGGCCCCGCCACGCAGCACGTGCGTCTTGGCCACCGCCGCCGCATCCTCCACCATCGCTTGGGTCACCGGCAATTCGGCGGGCTTCAGATGGTCGAAGGCCTTCAGCTTCGCTTCCAGCTTCTGATAGGCGGCCTTTACCTCACCTTTCACACCCTTGGCGACGTCCTTGTCCTCGAAGACCAATACCGGCAGGGCCTTGTAGTACATCTGCCATTGCATCGGCGTCCGCTTTTCCGCCGCGCAATCATAAGCCTTTTGGATCTCTTCCGGAAACTTGTCGTAGTTCTCGTGGAAGCGGAAATCGCGCTGCACGGCCAGCACCTTCGTAATCTCCGCCCGTACCTCTACCGTCGCCGCTTCCCAAGCCTTACGCTTCCCCTGATACTCGTGCTGCGCCTGAGAGGGTGCGACACTCGCTGCGTCATTAATGTGTAGGCCGGAAAAGAAGGACTGTAAGCGGTAATAGTCCTTATGCAGGATCGGATCGAACTTATGGTCGTGGCATTTGGCGCAGCCGAAAGTGAGGCCCATGAATGTGGAGCCCACCACGTCGGTGATGTCGTTGAGTAATTCCTGGCGCCGCTGGAACAGATCGCGGGCATTATACTCATCGGGAAAGTGACGATTGAAACCGGTGGCGACCAAAGCCTGGGCATCGCCAGGAAACATTTCGTCGCCGGCTAGTTGCTCCTGCACGAAGCGGTCATAAGGCTTGTCCTCGTTGAAACTGTGAATCACATAGTCGCGATAACGCCAAATGTTGGGGCGAGTTTCGTCCGCCTTGAAGCCTTCGCTATCGGCGTAACGAGCCAGATCGAGCCAATGGCGTCCCCACCGCTCGCCATAGCGCGGCGAAGCCAGCAGGCGGTCGACCACCTTCGCAAAACCTTGCGGGGACTGATCAGCCAGGAAAGCTTGGGTATCTTCAGGCGTGGGAGGCAAGCCTGTCAGGTCCAACGTGGCGCGGCGCAAAAGAGTGACGCGGTCGGCAGCGGGATTGGGCGAGATCCCTTTGGCTTGCAGCTTGGCATGCACGAAAGCGTCAATGCGGGAGAGGGTTGGGATCGGGGGCGTTTGCTCGCGCACGGGCTGGATGGCCCACCAGCGCTTCTGCACGGGGGTGAAGGCTTTGGGTCCGCCTTCGGCCGCAAACGCGGCGATCCCGCAAGCCCAAATCAACACCAGTTTTGAGCCCGTTCTCATTGCCACACCTCATCGCGGTTTTCGGTCAGCCGATCAGTGAAAATATATCACAGAATGTTCTGCAAATACAGGGGTCTGGCGGCCCTTAGCGTACGGTGAGCGTAGTCAGATTGCCCGCCGAGCTACCTTGGGTGATGCGCAACGGATAGGTACCCGCGCTCAAGCCGGCCGGCACTTGAATGTTCACTTGATAAAGGCCCAAATAACCCGGCGTCACCCCCGCATAGAGGACATTCACCGGAAGCCCGTTCAGCGTTACCACCGGCTTCACCATCGCTTCGTTCGCCGCCACCGGAATCTCGTCCGTGGCCAAGGGCGTGCGCAAGCGGCCCAGGCCAGTGGCATAAACTACCGCATAGGCACCCGCGGCAATGGGATTGCGCTCGGTAATCACCTGATTCGTCACGGCGTCCACCGCCACGGCCGCCCCCGTGCCCGCTCTATTCAGAGTAAAGATACCCGGCGCATGCTCCGCTACCCGCAGCATGAGTTTGCCGCTCACTTGGTCGCCCCGGCGAATCTGCAGTGAGGCATCGCCGGGCACCAAATCGAAAGGCAGCAGTGCGTTAATCTGCGTGGGCGCGATAAAGTAAAGCGGCACCGCGTCGCCATTGAGCAGCACGGCCGTAGAATCCAGTTCGCGGGGCAGACGATTACTCGCTGCCAGCTTCAGTTCGCTCGCCAACCGCTCGCCGAAGATCGCCACAATCGAGCCCGGTGCCATCGGCAAAATCGATTGGTAAGTGGCGGCGCTGGCCACGCTGCTCAAGTCCGGTACCGGGGCCGCCGCCACGCCGCCGCAAGCCGATGGGCTGGTGCTCGGCCACAGCGCGGGATGGTTGGCGAGATAATCGTCGTAAATGCTCTGCCTCCAAACGTACCAGCTAATGGCGCTAGGCTGAAGTTCGCGCAGGGAGCAGTTCCAGTCCTTGATTTCCGCTTCCGTTGGAAAGCGGGTCGCTTCGCCGCATCCCCGGCAGCGGAAGGCTTGCGCATCGATCACTGCCGCGGCACCCATGCGATTCTTGGCAAAGTCGAGGGCCGCGCGCAAGCTGGTGAGCCCTTCGCTCTTGAAGTAACCGGTCCGCTCGAACGGATAGAACCACACCCCCACCAGGTCCGCCACCCCGGTCTGGTCAAGATACTTGTTGCCGACGCAGGCATTCTCCTTGTGCACATTGCCGCCAGGGGCCCAGGCTTGCGGCGCGCCGATATCATGAAAAATCTTTGCCTCCGGCCACAGCTTACGGATCTCGAGCCGCAATGCGCGTAGATCGGCCGCCGTCAGTTGACCGCAGGCACTAGTCTTGTAGGTGAAAGGATCCACCCAATAGGGCTCGTTGAAGACGAACAAAGCCTTCACCAGCGAGGCCCGGGATTGGGCGTAGCGGACAAAGGACTGTCCGGTAGGCGTAATGGTCCACGTGCCGTTGGTCAGGGTGTAAGGCGGATTGTAGATACCCACAATCAGCTTCAGCCCGGAACGCTCCGCGGCATCGAAGGTCGTGGCCCAGTTAGACGGATTGCCATCGAGCGTCGTCACGACGAAGCTATAGCCCAGGCTCTTCAGGCGCGGGAAGTCGGACACCCCCGGCCAGTGCGTACCGGTCTCCACCTGGGCCGTCAACGTCAGGCTCGCCCACAGAATAAGGCACAAATGCTTCAAACACGGCTCCCGGCAAATGTTTTGTGGCCATTCAGTAACCATGGGGTTTTGCGGCTCAGCACTGAGTCATAAGCGGCAATATTCTCGGCCACCATCCGCTCCACCGAAAAGCGGGCCAGGCCCTCGCGCCGGGCGGCCAGGCCGAGATCCGCCGCACGGTCGCGGTCACCGAGCAAGGTGCAGAGTTCCCGGGCGATGCTCTCGGGCTGTGCAGGCTCAGAGAATCGGCCTGTTTCTTCGTGCCGGATCATCTCCACATTGCCCGGAATGCGGCTACAGACGATCGGACAACCAGCCACCATCGCTTCCATCAAAGAGATGGAAAGGCCTTCCCACAAAGAGGGGTGCACGAAAACATCGAAGGCCGCGAGTAACTTAGGAATATCGCGCCGGAAGCCCAGGAAAGTCACCTTTTCGGCGACGCCCCGCGCCTGCGCCCGCTGCCGCAACTCACCTTCCAGTTCTCCTTCGCCCGAAAGCACCAAGCGCACCCGCGGATGCTCCGCCAGGATCCGCGGCATGGCGTCAATCATGTACTCAAAGCCCTTTTGCGTAGCGAGTCGCCCAACGCTCCCCAAAATAATCTCTTCCGAAGCCAAGCCCAACTCGCGACGCGCCGCCACGCGGTCGACACCCAAAAAGCGCTCGACGGCAATGCCGTTCAAGATCGTACGAATTCGCTCCCCCTTTTCAATGCCCAACTGCATCGCAATCTGCCGGTGCTCTTCGCCCACGGTGATCATCAGGTCCTCACAAGCGGCGCCTAGTTTCTCAAACGCCACATAGACCAGCTTGATGAGCGCAGGAGTGAATTGATGAAAACCAAAACCATGAACATAATGCACAATGTTCGGCACGCCGGCCAATCGCGCGGCGATCCGCCCCAGCATCCCACCTTTCGAAGTATGGGTGGCCACTAAGTCGAACTTCTCGCGCCGGCACAGTTGAATTAAATGCCACAGCGGCACGATGTCCAGCGGTGAGAGCGCCCGTTTCCACCCAGGAATCCCCACGGGAATCGCACCCGCGTCGCGAAAATGCTGCTGCGTCTCCGGGTCCAACGCCACCACCCAAACTTTGTCCCCGCGCGCAATCATCGCCTTGACGATCGACAGCACCACTACACTGCCCCCGCCCCAAGCTCCGCCCGCCAATACTTGCAGTGCCTTCATGCCACTTCCTCCTGGCTTGCCGCCTCACTCTCCGGCACCCCGGCCATGAAGCTCTCGAGCGGCACCATGCCCTTAGCTACCCGCGCCGAAGAGATCACCGCTTGTACTCGTTCTAACCGCTGGTCACGCGGGAAGCACCGCCGCACCGTCTTCAGACCAAAACTCGCCAGTCCGCTGGTGAGTAACCCGGAAGCCATCGGGTGTAACTCGCAAACCATATTCTGGGACAAGCACTCGAAACCCATCCGTAACTTGAAATCATGCAATCCCGCCGTGTTTACCAACGACTTCAGCCCATAACTCATCCCCACGATCTCCGGCTTAGACAGTGCCGCCTCCGTCAAGGTGAAAGCCAAGGCATGATTCGGGTAATGCTCCAGTAAATCCACCCGCGACATTTGATGTAGGATATGAAACCACCCATCCTCTTCGTAAGTCACCGCGTAAGCCCCCAGCATTCCATCCACGAAGGAGCCGTAGGCCACGATTCGCGGCGAAGAACGAATCGCATGGGCAATGCGCGCAAAGCATAATGCCTCACCGAACTCGCTCTCGTACCGGCCTTGACGTTCCATCGTTTCCTGATTGAGACGCAGCCCCTGCCCAAGTAACTCCTCCGTCTCCACTTCCCGGACTTCGCACCGCTCCAGGCCCCGTCGCACCTTGCTGCGCAACCGTGACTGTACCGACTTCAAGCTATATTCTTTGTCCCGGCACACATAGAGTCCGCCTGCGGCGCCGGCGCGGGTAATCGAGGGATACCGAACGCCCAAGCTGCCAGTCTCGCGTAGCAAAGCGCTCATCTCACCCGGTTCTGGATCGAGCGCCAAATGGTATGGCAGGCTCATCAGCATCTTACCGTCGGTGGAGTGCCACCAGGCGCTCTCCGTTTCGAAGATCCGCCGGCCACGCAACTCCATGAAGCGCGCCAAACCTTGGCCCACTTTTTGCTTAAGCATCACCTTCTCCTTCTGCGACTGCGCCCCGACGCTGCGTCCAGGCAGCCAACTCCCGCGCCACCGACCGGTCATCCTCGAGTGACGACATCCGCGCCCCCACTGCCAAAATCTCCAAACGCTCGGCCAAGCCAGCCAAATGCGCCCACCGCCCGGCCTGCCGCACTATCGGTCCCGCCAAGGAAGATGTAGCCAGCGGTTCCAATAATCCGTGCACCACTACCACCGCGCCCTGCGGCATCACCTCATAACCCATCCGCAACTTATAGTTATGCAGGCCCTCACCTTGCCGCAAAGGCAAAGAACCCAAACACACGCCTTCCACTTCCGGCATCGCCATGGCCCGCTCAATTAGGAAGTAGTCGATCGCGTGATTGGGGTAACTTTTCAGTAACTCCGTTCGCGACATCTGGATCAGTAAGTGCTCCCAACCCGAATCACGGCAGGACATCACATAACTCGCCAACCGATCGTCCACAAAAGCACCCCAGCACTCCGACCCTGGGGTCCTGTAAATTGCCTCCACCGTCCGAGCCCACGTTTTCAGTTCTCCGAACTCGGACCGCATGCGCCCGTGACGGGCCATCGTGTCCAGATTGAGTTCCAATCCTTGAACGAGTAACTCGGCCCGCTCCACCGGTCTGATCACGCAGTTCTCCAGGCCCCTCCGCACAAAGTTACGGGTGCGCTTTTGTAACTTGGCCAGACAGTAACCACGATCCTGCACCACGTACGCCCCACAAGGTAGGCCCCGTTGTTGGTTCGAAGGATATCTGACCACTAACCCCTTCGCTCTCCGTAACAACTCGTGCACTTCGCCACGGCTCGGGTCGATCGCCACCTGATCCGGCAGACTCGTAAAGTAACGGCTATCGATATCCACATTCGCCCACCATAGGCCAGCGGCTTCAAAGACCCGCCGCCCTCGCCGTTCCAACAACTCCGCGAGCCGATCGCCGGGCCGCGCTACTGACACGCCCGCCGTCGGCAAGGTCGTCTGATCCATATCAACCATTCTGTTTCACCATCCGTAACATCGAGAATCGCCACTCGTAAATCGCGAGTATCGGAGCATAGGCGCCCAAAACCAGGGCCGCCTGCCACCACCCACCCACTTCACCCACCTCTAGTGCGCGCATCAAGCCAATCATCAGAACCAACGGCAAATTAACCGAACCGAGAAATCCAGCGATCGTTATCGGGCGGTCACCCGCCGCATCTCGCGCCACGTAAAGCTCAGCGTTCACCAGCACTCCCAGCATCACCAAACTCACCCATGCGGCCCCCAGCAGCCCACCGCCGTTCGAAAGCACTAACCAATGTCCACCGGCCGTCAACACCAACATCACGCCTAACAACTTCAACACTTTGCCAAACTTGGCCGACGCACGAAAAAATGGCGTCACGGCCGAATGCATCGACAGGTAAAACACACCCCACACCGTAATCGCCGCCGCTTCAATGCCCGCCGTATACTGCGGTAACACCGCCCGCACCACCGGACCCACCAGTAACGTCCCCAGCGCCAACAACGGCGGCATTAGATAGCTAAACAACCGGATGGGTGCCTCATAAAACATCACCACGCTCTTCACGCAACCCACCCGGCCGTACTCTTTCAGTAAATGCGAGCTGATCACCTGCGATACTCCAAAGTTCGCCACAAAGATCGAAAACTCGTTGATCATCATGCTGACCGCATAGTAGCCAGCCATGGTTGGACCCAGTATCGGCATCAGCAATAGTAAGTCCAAGTAGCGCAATAAACCAAACATCGAATCCGCCAGCGAGATCGGAATTCCCGCCGAAATGAGCGCCTTTACCCGCGACCATTCAAACCCGGCGCAAAACGCGTCCGGTTGATGGCGCCAAAGATAGAGCACCGGAATCAGAATGCCCAGCACCGTCGCCAGCCCGATTCCCATCAAACCGAAGCAATAACTTAGTGCCAAACCACCCACTAGGTCCACCGCGCCCGCCAACATCAATTCCCGGCCGCGCAAATCGAACCGCTGCCTAGCCCCCGCGAGTTCCCGCAAGTACTGATGCGGCTGAGCCAGTAACATCACCGCCGCCATCATCCGCAGGGCCAACGCATACTCGGAGTTAGTCGCGAAGCAACTCAGCACCGATAACACCAACGCAAACACCACCCCGGTCACCATAATGTACGCGCCGGCCGAACGCAGGTCCCGCTCCACCTCATCCTCGCGGCCGCGACCGGTAAACTCCGCCAGACGCATTGCCATGCCTTTTGAAATCCCCAAGCGCAGGAACTCACCGGTCATGTAGATCACCATCACCGTCTTCCAAATACCCATGGTGCTCGGGCCCAGAATCCGCAACAATAAAAGCGACCGCAGCACCGCCATAAGCACACTGATGGCCGCACTACCGCTCATCAGGCGGGCGTCACGAAGCATGTGCATGGTAACTCCCCCTTCGCATCCAGGCAATGGCCCTCGCCGGCACCAGCGGCGCGATTGCCACCCGCCGGTAAACCTCCATCAACGCCAAAAGCATCCACAGGCCGCGATAGTTCTCAATATTGATCGTCACCCCGGAAAGCGCCACGACCAAAAGTGCCGCTAACATCAGACTCGCTTTCTCGTGCCCATGTTGATTCGCCGCCAGCATCAGCGGGATAGTCATTCCCAGCGCTACCATCAAGTAGGTCGCAAAACCCACGATTCCCGTCTCCGCCAACAATCCCAGGTAAGTGTTGTGCGCGAACCCGATGGCCTGCGCCTCCCCACCCTGACCCAACCCGTAATTTCCTCGCCCGACGCCAAGCCATGGGTTCGCCTGCCAAGTCCGCCAAGCGACTTCCCAAAGGTCCCGCCGCTGCTTCGCTTCCGGATTTTCGAGATCGACCGTCGTCGTCGTCAAACGCGCCGTCACAGGATTCGAGGATAACCAGGCATCGCGATCGGGTAAAGCCAGCACCAGCAACAGCGCCATCAACGCAGTGATGCTCACCGTCCATTTCACACCGGTAGTACTAAAGAAGAACGCCAGACCCGCCAGCGCCAAACCCACCGCCATCAGGCTGCCGCGAGAGGCCGACAGCAATATTGCCGCTAACTGCACCGGAACCAAAAGCAAAGGCCACTTTTCCCGCCGTCCCTGAAACAACCAATAAAACAAAGTCAAAAAGAAACTCACTCCCACATGGGCCGCGAATAAATTCGAATCTTCAAAGGTACCCTGGGCTCGATACTGCAGAGCAAACACGGTCTCAACACCCGCCATTTGATACAGCAGGGAGCCCACTACCCCCAAAACCGCCACCAAACCACTCGAGCCAATCCAACTGCGCAGCGCCCAAACCAAATCGTCCCGATTCTCGATAAAGTTGATCACTAGGTAGAAGTAAAGCCAAAGCGAACACGCCTTTGCCACCTCCACTACCCCGTTGAGAGGACTCTTGTACGCCGCGGTCAGGTCCAGGTTCAGCAACGCCGTTCCTGAGAGCACTGCGACATTCAGGAAGAACGCCGGCGCGGCAGGCCACCGGAAGCCCACTGCCATTGAACGCAAAACCAGAACCAGCATCGCAATCGGCAGCAGCAGATCCGCCAAGGAGAGATTAATCAACTTGCCGCCATTGTTAATCACCTTCGATACCGGAAACAAGGCGAACGCCAAAACCAATA
>Ga0105047_10012696_pt1 | contig 13526 bp, 8 predicted proteins | sample MAT04_FD_78384 | JGI IMG/M metagenome (GOLD analysis project Ga0105047, IMG submission 78384) | Freshwater microbial communities from Lake Fryxell liftoff mats and glacier meltwater in Antarctica - MAT-04 (megahit assembly) | ecosystem: Environmental > Aquatic > Freshwater > Ice > Liftoff...
CGGCAGGTAGATGGACCATGCTGGGTAGTGTTCTTTCAGAGCACGCAACCATTCCTCCATGCCAGCCTCGCCCGTGTTTATCTCCTGGCCACCACCGATCAGGCAGACAATGACTGCCCACCCCTCGTGGCGGTCCATGGCGCCAATTAAAAAGGCTGGCTCTGAAAGGTCGAAATCGCGATGTCCTCGCTTCTGCTGCATAAACTTCGATGTCTGCTCACTGTCCCAAGCTCGTTGTGCCTCGTCGAAGACGACAACTCTTTCGGTTGGAGGGGATGGGTTTCGAAGACATTCGTCACGAAAGTGGTGGATGTTCTGAATAAATGCGGTTGCCTTTCGCAGCGCCTCCTTCTTTGGCAGGGAATCACCACGACTTTTCGCCTGATCGACGTCATCACGGGCAAGTGCCTCCTGTAGTACCTTTACGAGTGGCCCGTTTCCTGAAAGAAATACGGCGTGCTCGATGCCCGTGGTATCAATTCTTCGGCGTTCGCTTGCAAGGTTGAGGCCGGCTAGGGTCTTACCGGCGCCGGGTACACCAGTAACGAGACAAATAGCTTTCTCACCAGTAGAGCGAGCCCGGTCGATAACCTGGCCTATAGCTTCTGTGGTGGCCCCAAGATTGTCGGCACCGGCTTCAGAGCGAGTGATCTCGGCGACTGCGTGACCTCGGTAGAGCGCCTGGCTGGCTTCAATAATGGTTGGTGTTGGTCGGTAACCGGCGGCCAACCAGACATCGGGGTCAATCACGGGACCGCGCCCTAGGGTAAGTGCGTAACTGATGGCGGCTCCCAAAGTATCAGCGTTTGCAAAAAGAATCTCAGACACACCGTCTGCGCCGACAGTGGTGTTCAAGGGCTGGGCCGGTGCCCGGGTTGCAACAAGAATCGGAACGATCGTGGCATGATGACTGCCCTCGTGGAAGTATTTCAAATCAAGTGCGTAGTCGACGGTCTGATTGATAGCACCACGGTCGTACGTCTGTGACCCAACCTTGAACTCGATTACCAAAACCGTGTTGCCAAGCAGCAGGACGTTGTCGGCTCGTTTGCCAATGCGGGGGATCAGATATTCGAAGCAGAGTGTACCATCCGTTAAATTCTGGAGTGAGGTCTGGAGGATCTCGATCTGCTCGGCCCATGCCTCACGCTGTGCTGGAGTGACATCACCAGCTTGAGCATGTGCGAGCCGGCCCAAGATCGCGTCATCCTGATCGACTTGAAATCTCGCAAGCACGGATCGGTAGGCGGCACGCTGGATCATCAATTTCCGTTGCCCTTCTGAAACTTTGACCTCGTGCCCAAACTCCGGCCTGGTCACGCCTATTCGCGAAGCTCTGTCTTAGAGGGGTGCCACCCAACGCGGGTAACGATTTTCGCGAACGCAAATAAGTCTTGATGAGGACAGCCTTTCGGCGGTTCAATGAGGTTGCTTAACGACTTCACTGTCCCCCTTTGGAAAGGATTCCTCAGGTGTCCCATCAAGACCGGAAGCATATTTGCGGGAACGCGTTGGAGATTCAAGTGGCACTGTCGCGGATGGTACCTGCGTCGGTCGTCGAGTTTCGGCTGCACGGGAAGCCAGTTGCGATGCATTGGCGTTAGCCCGCCAACCCGCGTCGCGACGGCTGTACGCGGAAACCCTGTTGCAAGTCGTGGAGTCGTTGAATCGTCCCACGGTCTGGCAATCGAGTGTGGTGTTGGGCTTTGGAAACCAATCTGTGTTAACGAGGAGATTTGAGATGATTGCCAATCCGTCGGTCCGTCCGAGTGCGGCACTCGCCGCGACATTGTGTTTGAGTCTGTTAGCGATCTCGTTCGTCTGCGTTCCGGTGCGGGCGGAGAAGGATGCCAAACCAACAGCTGTGGATGATGCCAATAAGGAGGCCGCAGCCAAGCCGACTGAAGCGGAATTGAAAACGCAATCCCGCGACAACGTCAAAGTGATCATGCTGGCACTGCACAATTACCACGACAAACACGGTGCCTTCCCGCCATCCGTTTTGTATGGCAAGGACAACACAGGCGGGAAGTTTCCTCACAGCTGGCGGGTCGCAATCCTGCCGTATATCGATCAGCAAAAGCTCTACAACAGCTATCACTTTGACGAAGCGTGGGACAGCCCGGCCAATGTCGAAGTCATGGCGAAGATGCCGGACGTCTATCGTGCCCCCGGAGAGGAACGCAAATCTATGCACCCAGCCTTTGTCGTCCTCGTCGGGAAGCTCATGGAGAACGACAGCGACCCCGCAAAGCTGCAAACGATGTTCAGCAGCAAACAAGGCGTGAAAATGCAGATGATCCGGGACGGGCTGAGCAACACGCTGGCGATTGTGGAAACTAAGCTGGAGGGCAAGCAGGCCATCCAATGGACAGAGCCGAAGGATCTCACTTATGACCCTGCCGGTGAGTTGCCGAAACTGGGCGGACTGTATGCCGACGGTTTCTGGATGGGCGAGGCCGATGGGGCGGCGATCTTTATCAACTCAAAGACCAAGGCGGCAACCATCAAGGGCCTGATCTCACCGGCCGGTGGCGAGGTCAATGATTTGTTCAACCAATAAACGCCAGTCGCGTAAACGCCAGCCGCGTTTTGCGTTCCACAGAGGCACAGACGACACCGTCTGTGCCTTTTTTTTGATCAAGCTCCGGCCTGGTCACGACTATCCGCGAAGCTCGGCTTCCAAGGAATGCCACTCAACGCGGGTAACGATTGGCTGCTTTGAGCTTACCGGGGCGGCGCAGCCGGAAGAGGGAATTGAAATCTCGTGACCAAGCAGAGCTTTGTCTCGAGGCGGCTAATGGCTGGGCCCCCTCCGGGGGCGGGAGAGTGGGGTATGGTGCCCTGTCTGTCGTCTTTTGCTCCGCAAAAGAACGCTCTGACCGGGTGATCGGTCGAGCGTTCTGGGGGACGGGTAGAGGAACGTCCTTTTTCGGAGAAAAAGGCGACAGTCTGATCACTTCGCCAGTGAGGCACTGACAATCTCGGCATCGTTTCTCAGGATGATCGACTTGTTCGCGAACGCCGGGTGCGACCAGACGACTTTTCGCTGCTGGGCGGCGCCCGTCGGTTCGATCAGGTGCGTCCGGCTGAGTTCGTGATATCCCTCTCGGCTGAGTTGGGCGATGATCAGGTCGCCTTTTTCATTCGGGATAAAAAACCGGTCGTCCTGCCGTATCAGAAATGCATTCGCCCAGCGGTCGGATTGTCCGCCGGTCGCTTCGTAAGTCATCCACAGGCGGTCTCCGGTGCGAGCGTCGAGACCGCGAACTTCACCGTAGCTATCGACGCCGAATATGAGTTCCCCATCGAACCAGGGGGTCGGCATGATGGAGTGCAGTGCGTCGGTGTTCTTCTCGCTTTTCCCCTTCCGCTTCCACACCTCCGAGACACTACTGCCGTCGCTCGACAGCTTGAGCATCCGCGCTCCATCGTAAAATGTCGTCAGGAAAATCTCGTCTTTAGCCAGTCGCGGCATCGGCGCCGTAAGACCGAAGTTGATCTCCCATTCATACGTCCAGATGGGCACACCAGTCTCGGGTTCTATGGCACTCAGACCAGCTGGGTGAAATGCCAGCAGAATCCGACGGCCGTTGTGCTCGATCATCTGAGGGGGACTGTAGCCGGGGCCATGTGCGGTGAGTGAATCGATCGCCCGCCAGAGTTCCTTACCGGTCAGCTTGTCGAAGGCGACCACCGTCGATCCCGGTCCACCGACCAGACAAATGAGCTTGTTCCCATCGACCAGCGGATGTGAGGCAAAGCCCCAGACCGGGGCATGTTTCAGATTGAAGTCCTTGAGAAACTGTTTCGACCAGAGAACCGAACCATCCGCGACGTTCAAACAGAACAGGTGTCCCTCGGCCCCGAGCGTGTAAACCCGGTCGCCATCGACCGTGGGGGTACAACGCGGACCAGCTGGGTAGCTGACGGTGTAGGGACAATCGTATTCGTGAGTCCAGACGACCTTGCCGTCCGCTTCGTTCAGGCACAGGACGCGTTCGTTCGCCGGGGTGGAGCCGACGGGACTCGGAGTGGTCGATTCGGTCTCAGCTGGTTTGCTCTGCCGATCGGTGACATACACCTTGCCGGCGGCGACTGCTGGACCGGCATAGCCGCCGCCAATGGGCAATCGCCAGTTGATTTTCGGGCCCTCCGGTGGGAAAGCATCGAGTATTCCGGTTTCGCGCCAGACGCCATCACGCTTGGGCCCCATCCACTGGGGCCAGTCTTCGGCCCACGATGGGGCAGCCAAAGTCAGAAGAAATGCCACGCCGATGAAACTTCGCATCACGCCACCATGCTGAGAAAAAGGAGGAGCGAATTCACCCGATCACTGGCAAAACGCTGGGGAGTCCAAGTTGCTTGCAACCTTTAGAGGCCACAGCCCATGGAGTCATGATCACCAGTGGCGTCCGTATTGGCAATGGTCTTCCTGCGTCTACTCAGCCCCTGTGGGCGAGCAAACAGGGCACGACTCGGGGAGAGTCATGACCAAGCTGAGCTTGGTCATGAAAAAAAACACCTATCCCCGCCGAGCCGGTCGCTTATTGGTGGTCAGGCACACATCCGCGATCTTTCCGGACTCTTCCACCGCCACGTGGAATCGCTGTTCCCCCTCCAGCCGGTGGACCGTCATGTGGTAGGCCGGGCTGAACGCAGCGAGGTAGGGGCGTTCTTCCTGGGACTGCGGCATGCGCAGCTTGCCCCACGAACCATCGCCGAGATAGACCACGCCGTTCTTATCTTTCATCCCGTTGACCAGCGGATACGTCCGCTTGAATGCGTGGTCATGATGTTCGAGAACCACATCGACGTTATAGCGTTCAAAGAGCGGGCTCCAGTGCCGCCGCTGCTCCTCGCCGGTTCCGAACTTGCCCGCTGCTCCGGTCGGATTCCGAATCGAGGGGTAGGCCGGCACGTGATTGGTCACGATCAGATGTGATCGAGACTGTCTGTCGGCCAGTGTCTTTTCGAGCCACGAAGTCTGCTCGCCTGCAATCGGTTCGAGGTGACCACTGTCGAGCATGACCAGACTGAGATAGTCGCCGATGTCGAGCACTCCGAACGTCTTCTCCGAGAAGAGACCATCGAAGACGCTGAGATACTGCGGCGATTTCTCGCGAGTCCCGTGGTAACCGCCGTCGACCTCATGATTCCCGATACAGCTGAGCATCGGAATCAACCGCCCCTGCGGATCAACCATGTGAGCGCGGTAGTTCTGCAGATACCGGGTGAACGTTTCTGGCGAGCGACCGTTGTCGTAGGCCAGATCCCCCGAGATCAAGGCAAAGTACGGCTCCTGCTTGGCGGCCAGAACGTTCGTATTGACGGCGTGCTCGTCGATCCCCGCATCGCCGCCCGATACGAACTGAATCGTGTTCGTGGCCTTGTCCGGCATCGTGCGGAAGCGAAATGTCGGCTCCGCCCCGCCGATTTGAAACTGATACTCGGAACCGGGGCGAAGTCCCTGGATGTGGCAACGATGCACCTTGAGGTCGGTATTCGGATACGGTTTCAGCAGCGTCGGTGCGACCTGCCAGACGGGCGTATCGACAGCTGAATATTGAATCGATTCGTCCGCAGCGGTCTCCGGTCCCACCCACTGCACCGTGATCGTGGTGGTCGGGTCTGCCTGCCAGGTCAGGAAGAGCGTATCAGGCCCCTGTACGGGGGGAGCTGCCGTCCCCAGGGGCTTGACGCCACCGGTGTCCGCCGCCCAGGCTCGTGAAGCAAATGAAAACGCCGCTGCTCCGCTGAAGGCCGCCCCAAAGAACGAACGTCGATTCACATGCGGCATGGTGTCCCTCTCAATTCAAAGATGATCGGTAGGTTCAGGTGAAATTGCTGGGTGGCTAGATGGCTGGCAAACATTGAGGGCCGCAGGCCGTAAAGACATGATCACCAACAATATCTGCCTTGGCAATGATCTCTCCATGGCATCAGTGCTCTGGGTGGTCGACGTGACTACTCCCCCACCACCCGAACCGTGGTCAGCGATTTGAACCGGGCGTGGTCGGTGAAGGTCCAGACGACTTTCTTATCGAGGGTGACTTCAAATGCGTGAGCTCCTTTCCCTTCCTGGCCGCGCAGGAAATTCCCTACGAGATAGTTTCCATTCTTCAGGATCTGCAGGCTCGAGACCCAGGTCAGATTCAGTTCGAGGGCATCGCTGGCCTTGAACTCCCAGACAATCTCTTTCTGAGGGGTCACCTCGATGATGCGTTTTTGCGTGGCTCCGGCGATCAGAGTGTTGCCATTGGCCAGACGCAGTGCCTCGCCGGTGTTCTCGACGCCTGTGTATTCCCACACCACTGTCCCATCGGCGGCATATTCCCGGATCGCTCCATCCCCTTCATGAGCTGCCAGCAGATGGCCGTTGTCGAGCTTGTGAACATTGCGCACCTGCAGGTGATATCCCTCCTGATCGGTCTTGAGCTTCGTCGTGTGGACGACCTTCCCTTGGGGATCGACCTCGACGACCTGGCATGGCCCCTGCTCCGCGACGAGCGTGTTTCCGTTCTTCAATCGCTCACTTCCCAGAACCTGCGGGCACTGACTGACATAGTTCCAGACAGTCTCGCCCTTGGGGTTCACCTCGATCACACCCGTCGGCTGGCCGCCATACGCATAGAGCAGATTGCCGTTGGGCAGGACCTGAAACAGCACCGCAATACTGAGCGGCTTGAACTCTCGCGTCAGCTTCCCATCCGCATCGAGTTCGACGAACCGGTTCGGCGCGCTTCCATACTCGAAGAACATCAACCGATGCTTCACCGCCCCATCCGCTCCAGAGACCTGTGCCCAGGACACAGACCAAAACGTCAGAACCAGCATCATCAAAACACAGCTGCGAGCGCGCATGCGATTTCTCCCAGAAACAGGTGCCGAAGGGATCGGCACCCTACCCCGAGATTATCGAAGTGACACGGCGACAAGAAGCCTTCACAGCCAATGGCACCTACGTCACCCGAATGCATGCGCGGATACGCCGAGACATCCACACAGCGGAGGTGGCACCAATCGCATTCCTAGCCAGAGCTGGTCGAGCGGCTCCCAGCACGAGCGAAAATTCACCTGAACCATCCGGCGACTCGAGGTTTCGATGTCTCCCTCCAGGACCTTGGCAAATCATTTTTACGATGTGACCCACTTATACATCTTCAACAGAGACCTCCACTTGTCCAGTACGAACAGCCTGGAGGAGCGCGGCGTGATCTTTCTCGCATTGATCGGCATAGGCCACCGAGAAATCGGCCACGGCTTCGTCGAAGACTTCGTTCTTGCCGAGGTAGCCGCTGATTATGGCGGGTTCGCCAGAGCGGGCATGCGCTCTCGCCAGAATCCAGCCGCAGAGCTTCGCATACTCTTGCATCACACTGGGACCGTAGACCTCAACGACCGGCTTGATCTTCATGTCCCGGAGTTGACGAATGTAGAAATGTCGGCCCTTGTGCCCCTCCGTCCAACCCAGGAACAGATCACTGGCCGACTGCATGAGTCGCTGGCCAACGACCACTCGTTGTCCGTGATTTGAATAGACGCTCTTCCCAGCGAACCGCTCCAGAACCGACTCGCGTGCCTGTTTGAGCTGGAGAAACAGCGGATCGTCGTGGGAAGCCATCATCAACAAAATGCCGCAGACCGTGCCGACGCTGCCAACGCCCACCACTTTGACCGCCACGTCGGTGAGTCGATATCGATCGAGCAGGACTCGCCTGTCGTCAGGCAACGATTCCCGGTAAGCGGCAAAGCTCGTTTGGACAGTGGCGTCAAACGCCTCTTCGCCCTGCTCACGAGAGTGATAGATCAGCGGTGGGTTGTCCTTGATGACCGGTGTCACTCCGTCAGTCGTCACCAGTGCAGGAAAATCGTGTTCCGCGATGCTGCGACCACGCGCCTTGGCGATGCGTTTCTGGAGTCGCTTCTGAGTCTCCTCGTCCTTGACGGTTGGGATGAGAGCTTCCAGATCGATGGAGTCGTACCAGATATCCAGCACGCTCTGCTTGCTGTATTCCGACATCTTGATGCGATACGAACGAACCGCGATCTGAGCTGCGTCGCGGGCCTCGGCTTCGCTGTGCCCGTTAAATCGACTGGCCACCACGAAGCTCGCAGCGAGTCGTTTCACATCCCATTCCCAGGGAGCCGGAAGCGTTTCGTCCAGCTCATTAATGTCGACAATGATCCTTCGTTCGGGTGTGGCAAATGCTCCGAAGTTGCACAGATGGCAATCGCCGCACGCTTGCACCCGCAGTCCACTCGCCGGAGTGGTCGACAGGTCCGCATCCATGTTGAAGGCTGAGCCTCGATAGAAAGTGAAGGGCGACTGAATCATCCGACCGTATCGAATCGGGATCAATTCCGGGATTCGCCCCTCGCTCGACTCCATGAGCAGTTGCACAGGATCCGCGCGATCAGGGGATGGTCGCCAGCCGGCGTGGGATTCTCGCGGGCATTTTTTCCGGAGACTTTTCCCCTACGTCCGAAGTTCCGCATACGCAGGTAAAGGCAGCGGCGGCGGAGGTGGGCCAGGCTGAAAATCCACTTGCATACCAGTGCCATTCGAACTGCGAACTTTGGCCATTTTGATTCGACTTTCACATGGGGGAATGGAACGACGAACTCAGTGGAGTGAAGCGACAAAATTAAATTTCGCTTGGACTTCAACTGAATGGCTTCAGTCTGGCACACAGAGGCCAGCAGCGCCAATTAGAACCTGCTGGTATTTTTCGAGACTGTCTCGGAAATTCGCCCACGGCCTGAACATCCCATGCAGGCCCCGCGTGGGCACGTTTCCAACATACCTATCTCAAGACAAACCCACGAAAGCAGGAAACCTGTCCCACATCACATCGCATCGCAGGTGACCCGGGTGCTGTCGACACAAGATGCGAGCCAGCCAATTCTGGCTGGTCACCCTGCGAGAGGGCTCGAACGATCTCTCCGCGAGTGACCCGCATTCACGTCAGACTCACGTCTGTTGCTCGCCGGTTGAGTCTACTCCTTCACATCCAACTTGATGTGCAGGTCGCGGATTTGGCGGGCGTCGACTTCGCTGGGGGCGCCGGTCATTTGGTCAGCGGCCTTCTGGGTCTTCGGGAAGGCGATCACGTCACGGATGTTGTCGCCACCTGTGAACATCATGACCCAGCGGTCGAGGCCCAGGGCGATGCCGCCGTGGGGTGGGGCTCCGTATCGCAGGGCGTCGAGGAAGAAGCCGAACCGCTGTTCGGCCTCTTCTTCTTTGATGTTCATCAACTCGAAGACCTTCTGCTGGATCTTCGGGTCGTGGATCCGCACGCTGCCGCTGGCCGCTTCGTAGCCGTTGCAGATGAGGTCGTACGACGAAGCCCGGACCTTGCCCGGATCGGTGTGCAGGTACTGCTCGTCATCGGGATGGATCGAGCAGAACGGGTGATGCTCGGCGTCCCATCGCTTCTCGTCCTCGTTCCACGTAAAGAGTGGGAAGTCGAGCACCCAGAAGACCTCCATCGTGTTCGGGTCGAACAGCTTCTGCTCGCGAGCGATACGGTTACGGACCGCGCTAAGTGCCGCACTGGAGACCTTGAACGTGTCGGCCACATAGAGGAGCAAGTCCCCCTCTTCGCCGTCCATCTTCTGGATGATCGCCTGCTGCTGTCCCTCGTTAAAGAACTTGGCGATCGATGAATCGAGCTTACCGTCGGTGACCTTGAAGTAGGCCAGCCCCTTGGCTCCGTAATCGGCGACGAGAGCCTTCATTTCCACATCGAGGATGCGGCGGCTGTACTTGTCGGCCCCGCCCTTGACGTTGATGCCACGCACGCGGTTCCCGGCCTCGATCGTCGACTTGAAGACACCGAATTCACAGCTCTTGGCGATCTCGCCGATGTCGACCAGCTGCATGCCGAACCGCATGTCGGGCTTGTCGCTGCCGTAGTTTTCGAGGCAGTACTCGTGGGTGAAGCGGCGCAGCGGCAGCGAAAACTTCTCATTCCGGACCGCCAGGATCATTTCGGCGACGAGGCCGTCGATCACGCCGAGGATGTCATCCCGCTCGACGAAGGCCATCTCGACATCGATCTGCGTGAACTCCGGCTGGCGGTCGGCCCGCAGATCCTCGTCGCGGAAGCAGCGAGCGATCTGCATGTACCGATCGAACCCGGCGACCATCAACAGCTGCTTGTACAGCTGGGGCGATTGCGGGAGGGCGTAGAAGGTGCCTTCGTGGACACGGCTGGGGACGAGGTAATCGCGGGCTCCTTCGGGGGTACTGCGGCCCAGCATGGGGGTCTCGATGTCGAGGAACCCGAGCTGGTCGAAGTAGTCGCGGACGACCTTGGTCAGCTTGTGCCGCAGAATGATGTTTTGCTGAATCGCAGGCCGCCGCAGATCGATGTAGCGATGCTTCAGGCGGATGTCTTCGTTCGGCACCGACTGACCATCGGGCTCGAACGGCGGGGTCTTGCTCTTGTTCAGCAGCTTGAGATCCCGGCAGAGAACTTCGACGGTACCGGTTTCGAGCTTGGGGTTTTCGAGTCCAGCAGGGCGGGCGACCACCTCGCCGGTGACCTGGATCACGTCCTCGTAGCGCAGAGCGCGGGCCAGCTCCTGGATGGCGGGCGAGTCGGCGAGGTCGCACTTGATCTGCGTCTTGCCGTAGCGATCCCGCAAATCGATGAACACGATCCCCGCATGGTCACGATACTTGTCGACCCAACCGCAGAGAGTCGCCGTCTCGCCGACATGAGAGGTCCGCAGTTCACCACAGGTTCGAGTTCGCAACACGAGAGAGAGCCTTTGCTTATGCCGATATCGGCGGAGCCGGAGGAACGCGGCAGCCCTGCCCCGTTCCCAGTCGAAGTCCGCATTCTAGGGGGACAGGCGGAAACGTCGCAACGTTGGGGGGAGGTTGAGGGTGGTGCGATGAGAGTTGAGGGTCCTGAGAGCTGAAAACACAGCCCGTCGTGGTGCGATTAGAGGTAATAACCAGAGCACTAAAATCCCCAATCCCGAAGGGATCCCAGCCAATAGCCGGTGGTTAGCGCAGCGCCACCACCGGATAGTCGACCCGAAATATGATTTCTATCCCGTTAGGGATTGCAGCTGCATCGAATGACGCGAGTCATTGAATTCCGTTGAGGGATCATGAGAATCACCTCAGCACTTCCACACCCGCATTCTGAGTCCCCCATGCCTTCAACCTTCGTGAGTCTGAATTACCACATCGTCTTCAGCACGAAAAACCGCTCTCCGATGATCGCCGACTCATGGGCCGCACGACTTCACGAATACTTGGGCGGGACGATCAAGGGGCTGGGAGGCGTCTCGCTGCAAGTCGGCGGGGTTGAAGATCATGTCCATTTATTGATTGGGCTGAAACCAACGAACTGTCTATCGGATGTGATGCGGGAACTTAAACGCAATTCCTCAATCTGGGTCCATACCGAAATCGGAGATGACCGCTTCGCTTGGCAGGAGGGTTACGCGGCGTTCACCGTCAGCCCATCCGCATGCGGAAGCGTGCGAGGGTACATCAAGAAACAACGGCAGCATCACCAGCGAAGCAGTTTCCGTGAGGAATTGGTTCAGTTGCTCCAACGAGCGGGAATCGTATTCGAGGACCGCTACCTAGATTGAATACGGCTGTAATCCCTGCCGGGATAGAACATTTGTCCCGAATCGTCTGTCCGGTGGTGGCGCTGCGCTGACCACCGGCTATGGGCTGGAATCCCTTCGGGATAAAGAAGGCGCGGAGCGGCTCTACGACTTCTAACGAAAAAGCCCGGCGACCTTTCGGCCACCGGGCTTCTATGTTTCTCACCAGGGTCAGAGTGCATGCACCCTGCCCCATTCGAAATCAAACACCCGAGAAGGGGTGCTTGGCGGTGTCCTTCTTGGCGAGCATTTCGCTCGCACTGGGCTCGTTCTTCATGGCGCGGGAAATCGCCAGCTTGGTCGCGTCGTAGTTGTATTGGAATATCTTCTTGTCATCTTCCGCGGCCCAGTGAATGAACACGCCGCAAACGATGCAGAGCTTCTCGGCCTGATCCTTAGGAATGACTCCGGCTTCGACGCTGTCAGCGACAGCCTTGGCGACGGCGTACTGAGCGGGTCCGAACATCTGGACAGCCTGCTTGGCTCCCTTGATGGTGACCTTGGTGATCATGACGGTCACAGGCTTCACACCGATGTTCGGCGCGAGGACTGCGAGCAGATTCGAGTGGCCGTGCGACTGGGTCGACAGGGCATTGGTGAAGGCGGAGCCGACTGGACCGTCCTTGTCACCGATGAGCAGATCGATGTGAGCAATTTCATTACCGTCGCCGCAAAGGGCTTCACCAACGTGGAACGACATCGCAAGAGACTCCTGGGGTTCTCGAAAACCATTTGTTGTGAGCCCCGCGCCTTCGGAATGACGCCGCACCAGACCCAACAAAGTGAATTGATACCACGACAGGACCAGATATTCCAGCCACCCACGCACTCTTTCAGAGTCAGCCCAGCTCGCGGAGTATGAGTTTTCCCAAGGAATGCCCGCGTCACACCGCAATTCACATCCCGCCACACCCCGAAAAAACGACGATGCCCTGTCGCTTTACTTGTCCTGATCAGAACTCTCGTCAGTACTGGCCGAGTCGGTCGATTCGGGTTCGCCCGGCTTCACGTTCTGAAACTCCGACTTCCCCCGGAATCCAATCGGCAGAACCCCCTGCTCCCGGGCTTCGGCGATATCAATCACCAGATAGTCGCTGTTTTCGGGGTCATCAAACTTTGCTTTCGACTCTTCGAAGCTGCTCGAACCCATCGCAATCGCATTGGAGAACGAGGCCCACGAACTGGCGTTCCGCAACTCTGAGCTGACAGACTTGTCGAGAGTCTCGACAGTGGAATGCTCCTCGTCTTCCTCGACCGTTGAGCCGAGCAATGTGGTCTCCAGTGCCATCAGCTTTGTCTTCTTGTCGTCGAGGTAAAACCCCAGGTAACAGTGTCCGGGAACCATCACCAGAAACGGCTCGATGCCAATCTTGCGAAGCAGCGAGGCCAACAAAACCGAACCGTCGACACAGTTTGCTTGTGAGTTATTCAGCGATTCATCCAGCAGCCGCACATGCTGGGAGGACACGGTCTGCCCCGCCACCGAGGTCGCCGTAATGCTGCTGTAACGCACATCGCGGGCCACCAACGTATCCCACAAGGCGTACACCTGACACACAACATCCCCTTCATCCCCCTGATAGCCTGAAAACGAGTCGACGATCCCTCGATCGAGCGCCTCTCGCAAGACCTTGTCGAGGAAGGGATGCTGCTCGTTGACGTAGGCGGCGAATGTCGAGCTAATGTCGGATTCTTCCTCGCCCAGCTGGACAGTGAACGGGCAGTCGTTAATCGGCCGGACGGTCACGGTGGCCGTCTCTTCCGTGGCCTCTTCATCGCCGACCTCGACACGATAGGTAATCGAGACGGGGGTCGCCTGTGTCATTTCGGCCAGCTTGGTGTATCGATACTTAATCTTCGGAAAGACCGAATATTCGACGCCATCC
>Ga0105047_10012698_pt1 | contig 13525 bp, 13 predicted proteins | sample MAT04_FD_78384 | JGI IMG/M metagenome (GOLD analysis project Ga0105047, IMG submission 78384) | Freshwater microbial communities from Lake Fryxell liftoff mats and glacier meltwater in Antarctica - MAT-04 (megahit assembly) | ecosystem: Environmental > Aquatic > Freshwater > Ice > Liftoff...
AACCGTAGGTGAGACATTGGCCGTGCCCGACAACGAGCAGGGTGACATCCCCATGGACTACGTGGCCGAGATTGGCGAGCAGGTGGCCGAGCGCTTCGCCTCTTTTGGCGAGGCCGGCTTGGCCTCTTCCTGGACCGGTGTATACGACGTGACCCCGGACTGGAACCCGGTGCTGGGTCGCGTAAATGGCATGCAGGGCCTAGTGTTGGGCTACGGATTTTCGGGCCACGGCTTCAAGCTCTCGCCCGGTGTCGGCCGCGTACTGGCGCAAGAGGCGCTGGGCATGGCCACCGACGTGTCGCTGGCTCCCTATGCACTGGAGCGTTTCAGCACCGGTCAGCTCTTGACCGGCAAGTACGGCCTGGGTGCCGTGTCCTGATATCCCCAACGCTACGGAGCAACCCACATGAAAATTCTCGTACCCGTCAAGCGCGTGGTGGACTACAACGTCAAGGTGCGCGTGCTTGCCGACGCCAGCGGTGTGGACACCAAGAACGTCAAGATGAGCATGAACCCCTTCGACGAAATCGCCATCGAAGAGGCCGTGCGTCTGAAAGAACAGGGCCTAGCCACTGAGGTGATTGCCGTCTCCTGCGGAACGAGCCAATGCCAGGAAACGCTGCGCACCGCGCTAGCCCTTGGGGCGGATCGCGCAATCCTGGTGGAAACCCCCGCCGACGCTGATTTCGAACTTCAACCATTGGCCGTGGCCAAGTTGCTGAACGCTCTGGTAGCGAGGGAAAAGCCAGCCCTGGTAATCCTGGGCAAGCAGGCCATTGACGATGATGCCAACCAGACCGGCCAGATGCTGGCCGCGCTGGCCAACATGCCGCAAGCCACCTGCGCCTCCAAGGTCGAACTGGCTGATGGCCAGGCGCGCGTGACGCGCGAAGTCGACGGCGGCCAGGAAGTGCTGTCCATGCGCCTACCTGCCGTGCTGACCGCCGACCTGCGCCTGAACGAGCCGCGCTATGTGACGCTGCCCAACATCATGAAGGCCAAGAAGAAGCCGCTGGAGACCATCAAGCCAGAGGACTTGGGTGTGGACGTAATGCCGCGCCTCAAGACCTTGAAGGTGGTGGAGCCGGCCGGGCGCAAGGCGGGTGTGAAGGTGGCTGATGTGGCAGCCTTGCTCGACAAACTGAAGAACGAAGCAAAAGTTATCTGATCCCCCTGAGCCGGCTTCACTGTCACCCCCTGCACCAAGGCATTTAACGCATTCGGAATTTCAACCATGGCATCTCTAGTCATTGCAGAACATAACCACGCTTTCATACTGGGCGCCACCCTTCACACCGTGACCGCTGCCGCGCAGTGTGCCGGCGATGTGCACATCTTGGTCGCTGGTCACAACGCGGGGCCTGCCGCAGCAGCAGCCTCGCACATCGCGGGTGTGATCAAGGTCATCCATGCTGATGGCGAGAGCCTGGCCCATGGCCTAGCCGAGAACGTGGCGCAACAGGTGCTGGCCCTGGCTGGCAACTACAGCCACATCCTGTTTGCGGCCACGCCCAGCGGCAAGAACATTGCGCCGCGGGTGGCGGCCAGTCTCGATGTGGCGCAGTGCAGCGACATCACCAAGGTGGTGAGCGCCGACACCTTTGAGCGCCCCATTTACGCTGGCAGTGCCATTGCCACCGTGCAAAGCAGTGATGCCACGCGGGTACTCACGGTGCGCACCACAGCCTTCGGCGCGGCAGCAAGCCTGGGCGGCGCAGCGGCGGTAGAAACCGTGGCGGCGGTGGCCGAGAGTGGCCTGTGCAGCTGGGTCACCAGCGAAATCGCTAAAAGCACGCGCCCGGACTTGACCGCCGCCAAGACCATCGTCTCGGGCGGACGTGCCCTGGGTAGTGCTGAGCACTTCGACGCGGTGCTCACACCGCTGGCCGACAAGCTGGGTGCGGCCATAGGTGCCAGCCGTGCGGCAGTGGATGCGGGCTATGCGGCCAATGATTTGCAGGTGGGCCAGACTGGAAAGATCGTCGCGCCCGAGTTGTACGTGGCCTGCGGCATATCGGGTGCCATCCAGCACCTGGCAGGCATGAAGGATGCCAAGGTAATCGTCGCCATCAATAAGGACGCCGAGGCGCCCATCTTCTCGGTGGCCGACTACGGCCTGGTGGAAGATCTGTTTGTGGCCGTTCCGCTGTGGGTGCAAACCGCTTGATTCCTTTTTCCATTGATGCACTGCGACGCGAGCCTTGGCGCAATGGTGCGGGCTGGACCCGCACGGTGTGTGCGCAGCAGGAGGACCAACAGATTCTGTGGCGCATCAGCGTGGCCGACATCACGGCAGCCGGCGCGTTCTCGCAGTTCGAAGGCATGCAGCGCATGGCCATCATGGTGCACGGGGAGCGACTGCGATTGTTCAATGCCGAGGTCCAGTTGGACTTCGACGGCATGGGTTCACAGATTCAATTTCCCGGCGAGTGGGCGCTGCAATGCATCGCGCCGGAAGGAGAAACTCAGCTGCTCAATATCATGGTGCTGCGGGGCAGGGCACAAGCGCGGGTTGAGGTGGTCAAAGGTTCTGCATTTACACTGAACCAAAATGGTTCGCAAGTGGTGCTGGTGTTATGCGGCCAATTTCAACTGTTCGCCACCAGCGGTGTGCGTCACACGTTGACGGCTCGTCAGGGCATGCGGTGGGAACAGATGGATGAAGTCTGGCGTGTCGAGCCTGTTGGCGATGACGCCATCATGGTTTGCTGCACGCTGAGCTGTTGAGCAATGGTCAATGCCTGACGTGGTTTGAGTTTGAGGCCCAAAGCAACTGATCCCAGCGTGTTTTAGTCCCCAAGTACAGCTATTCAGCAGCCCTTGGATAAACGATGAAGGACAAAAACTTGATCGGACATTGCACCAGCTTTTCCGGCCCATGCGGAATCTCGCCTGAAAACGTCAGCGAGTCCCCCGGCTCCAGCAGGTAGGTGGACTCGCCGCAGCGGTACTTAATCAAACCTTTCAACATGTAGAGTAACTCCGTTCCCGGATGCTGAAAGGTCGGGTACTGTTCCGAGTCATCGTTCATGGTGATCAGAAACGGTTCGAACAGCTTTATGGGGCCCTGGTCATAGGCCAACAAATGGTAGGTGTGCCCGTTTTTGGTGCCCCGGCGCACCACTTCCATGCCCATGCCCTGTTTGATGTGCTGCGCCGCACTGGATGAGACGTCGTATTTGCTAAACAGCATGGACATGGACACCCCCAAGGCGCGGGCAATTCGGGCCAGCGTGTCCATGCCGGCTGAAGTCTGGCCATTCTCGATCTTGGACAACATGCCACGGCTAATGCCCGTCTGCTCAGAGACCTGTGCAATGGTCAGCCCGTGGCGCTGGCGCTGCTCCTTGATGGCAGAGCCCACTGCTTCCTCCATGGTGGGACCATTTCCTTCGCGCATTTTTTCCATAGCGGACCTTCGGTTTTCTGCAAGTTGCAACGGAGTGTAGCCATTCCGGAAAAGATTCAAAATAATTTCATATCAGGCACAAATGTTGCATCACAGGAAATATCTAATCCATACCGCAACCTGAAGGAGTTTTGTTTTGAACGCTATCCCAATGATCAACCTAGCCGACACTTCGGCTGAACTGGTGCCGCCCAAGCGCTTTGGCACAGTGGAAGAAACGCAAAGTTACCTTAAGTCACAGGGCGTGCAATACGTGCTGGCGCAGTTTGTGGACATCCATGGCGTGGCTAAGGCCAAGTCGGTGCCGGTGGAGCACCTGGGCACCGTGATCACCGATGGTGCAGGCTTTGCCGGCTTTGCCATCAGTGGCGTGGGTATAGAGCCGCACGGCCCGGACTTTCTGGCCCGTGGCGACCTCTCCACCGTGTCCCTGGTGCCCTGGCAGCCGGGCCTGGCGCGCATCGTCTGTGAAGGCCATGTCAATGACCAGCCCTGGGACTATGACAGCCGCGTGGTGCTCAAGAAACAGGTAGCTCGCCTGGCGAAATTGGGCCTGACCATGTTCTCCGGCTTGGAGCCCGAGTTCTCGCTATTGGTGCGTAATGCCGATGGCTCCATCGCCCCCTGCGACCCCAGCGACACACTAGCCAAGCCTTGCTACGACTACAAGAGCCTGTCGCGCACCCGTACCTACCTGGAGCGCCTGTCTAACGCAATGCGTGCCACCGGCATCGATGTCTACCAAATCGACCACGAAGATGCCAACGGCCAGTTTGAGCTGAACTACACCTTCACCGATTGTCTGACCTCTTGCGACCATTTCGTCTTCTTCAAGATGGCTGCCAGCGAGATCGCCCATGAGATGGGTCTGGTGTGTTCCTTTATGCCCAAGCCCTTTGCCAACCGGCCGGGCAACGGCATGCACATGCACCTCTCGGTGGGCGACGGCAAACGCAATCTGTTTCAGGATAAGAGCGACACCAATGGCCTGGAGCTCTCGCCCATGGCATACCAATTCATGGCCGGACTCTTGGCCCACGCACCGGCGCTCACCGCGCTGTGCGCGCCCACAGTGAACTCCTACAAACGGCTGGTGGTAGGCCGATCACTGACCGGCGCCACTTGGGCCCCAGCCTACATCAGCTACGGCGACAACAACCGCTCGACCATGGTGCGCATACCCAAGGGGCGGCTGGAATTGCGGCTGCCCGATGGCGCCTGCAACCCCTACCTGGCCACTGCTGCCGTGATTGCCGCAGGTCTGGATGGCATGGAGAAGAAGCTCAACCCCGGCGCGCCACGCAACGTCAATCTCTACGAGTGGAGCGAGGCGCAGCTCAAAGAAGCGGGCATTGGCCTGTTGCCGCAAAACCTCAACGAAGCCCTGAACGCACTGGAAGGCGACAGCGTGATCTGCGAGGCCCTGGGCCCAGTCTCTGGCGAGTTCCTGAAGCTCAAGCGCATGGAATGGATTGAGTACATGCGCCATGTGTCGGAATGGGAAATTAAACAATACCTCGAATTTTTCTAAAAAAGGAAGTAAATCATGTGTGGAATTGTTGGACTCTTATTGAAGAAGCCGGCGCAACATGCGCATCTGGGTGAACTAATGTTGCCCATGCTAATTGGCATGACCGAGCGCGGCCCAGACTCTGCGGGAATGGCCGTCTTTGGCCCCAGCCTGCCCCATTCGCAGCGCAAGATCAGCGTGTACTCCGGACTTACTGCTGCAGGCGCTGGCTATGGATGGGCAGGCCTGGTGGACGCGGTAAATGCCGCCCTCAAGGTGCAGGCCAAGCCCGTCATCAAAGACAACCATATGGTGCTGACCTTTGAGGGCGCGGCCGATCCGGTCAAGGCCTTCATCAAGGAATACGAGTCTAAGCTGCACATCATGTCCACGGGTCGCAGCATCGACCTCTACAAGGACATTGGCACCCCGGCACAGGTTGCAGACCGCTACAACTTTTCGAGCCTGCAGGGCAGCCATCTGGTGGGCCATACCCGCATGGCCACCGAGTCGGCCGTCACCCCCGACCGTGCCCATCCGTTTACCGCTGGCGAGGACTTTTGCCTGGTGCATAACGGTTCGCTGTCCAACCCTAACGGCGTGCGCCGCATGCTGGAGCCGCGCGGCATCCGTTTTGAGACCGACAACGACACCGAAGCCGCCTGCCGCTTTCTGGAGTGGCGCCTACGCGAGGGCGATACCCTGCATGAAGCCTTGCAAAAAGGCTTTGAAGCCCTCGACGGCTTCTTCACCTTTTTGATGGGTACGGCTACCGAGCTGGCCTTGATCCGCGACCCCTTTGCCTGCAAGCCCGCAGTGGTGGCCGAGAACGACGACTACGTGGCCATCGCCTCCGAATTCCGCTCGCTGGCCCACCTGCCCGGTATCAAGCACGCCCATGTTTTTGAACCCGCTCCCGAGGAGATGTATATATGGAAAATTTAACTTTTGACCTGAGCGACCAGCCGGTACGCGCGCTCAACCAGTTCCTGCACGGCCCCGCCGATCAACTGCAGGGCAAGCACGTCACGGTGCTCAATCCCGATGGGGCACACAACATTGCCGTGGGCATCAATGCCCCGGTGAAGGTCACCATCGATGGCCATGCCGGCTACTACGCTGCCGGCATGAACAAGTTCGCCGACGTGACCATCGAAGGCAGCGCCTCCACGGGTGTGGCCGAGAACATGATGAGCGGACGGGTCCACGTCAAGGGGTTTGCCTCCAATGGCGCCGGTGCCTCAGCCCATGGCGGCCTGCTGGTGATTGATGGGGACGCTGGTCTGCGCTGCGGCATCTCGCTCAAAGGCGCGGACATCGTGGTCGGTGGCTCTGTGGGTAGCTTCTCGGCCTTCATGGCACAGGCTGGTCGCATGGTCGTCTGCGGCGATGCGGGTGATGCCTTGGGTGACTCGCTCTACGAGGCCGTTATTTATGTGCGCGGCGCCATCAAGTCGCTGGGCGCGGACGCGCAAATCGAACCCATGGGCGAGTCCGACATTGCGGCACTTACCGATTTGCTGGCCGCCGCCGGCATGCACTACGACCCGCATTCTTTCAAGCGCGTTGCCTCGGCCCGCACACTCTACCACTGGAACGCCGACGCCGATCAGGAGTATTAATCCATGTCAAACACCGAACACCCCATCCATATCCATAAGCGCCTGCAAAAGGAAGAGTCGGCCGGCTTTGACCGCAGCACACTGGACTACATCCACCGCGCCTCCGCCACCGGCATGTATGAGATACGCGGCCTGGGCGCCAAGCGCAAACTGCCGCATTTTGACGACCTGGTGTTTCTCACCGCCTCGCTCTCACGCTATCCACTGGAGGGCTATCGCGAGAAGTGCAGCACCAAGACTGTGCTGGGCACCCGCTTTGCCAAGAAGCCCATCGTGCTGGACACGCCCATCACCATCGCCGGTATGAGCTTTGGTGCCCTCTCGGCCAACGTCAAGGAAGCTCTGGGCAAGGCCGCTACCGCCATGGGCACCACCACCACCACGGGAGATGGTGGCATGACCACTGAAGAACGCCGGTCCTCCAAGACACTGGTCTACCAATGCCTGCCCTCGCGCTACGGATTTGATCCCGACGACTTGCGCAGTGCAGACGCCATTGAAGTGGTGCTTGGCCAAGGCGCCAAGCCCGGCGGCGGCGGCATGCTGCTGGGCATGAAGGTCAACCCCCGCGTGGCCAAGATGCGCACACTGCCAGAGGGCGTGGATCAGCGCTCGGCCAGCCGCCATCCCGACTGGACCGGCCCGGATGACCTAGCCATCAAGATCCAGGAACTGCGCGAAATCACCGACTGGGAAAAACCCATTTATGTGAAGGTGGGCGCTACCCGCGTCTTTAATGACGTCAAGCTGGCTGTGCACGCCGGCGCCGACGTGGTGGTGGTGGACGGCATGCAGGGCGGCACCGCTGCCACTCAGACCTGCTTTATCGAGCACGCCGGCATACCCACCTTGGCTGCAGTGCGCCTGGCTGTGGCTGCGCTGCAAGACCTGGACATGATTGGCAAGGTTCAGCTCATCGTTTCCGGCGGCATACGTACAGGCGCCGATGTGGCCAAGGCCTTGGCCCTGGGTGCGGACGCCGTGGCCATTGGCCAAGGCGTGCTGATGGCCCTGGGCTGCAACCGCGACACTTACCAGCAGGGTGGTGAGCTCCACAGCGCCGAGGCCGACTATGCGGCCCTGGGCACCGAGGCCGGTTACTGCCACCACTGCCACACCGGCAAATGCCCTGTGGGCGTGACCACGCAGGACGCGGTACTGGAAAAGCGCCTGGAGCCCGATGCCGGTGCCAAGCACGTCAAGAACTACCTCAAGACCCTGACCATGGAACTCACCACCCTGGCGCGCGCCTGCGGCAAAAAGGATGTGCACCACCTCGAACCCGAGGATCTGGTGGCCCTGACCGTGGAAGCTGCCGCCATGGCCAAGGTGCCGTTGGCCGGCACCAATTGGATCCCTGGTCATAACCTCGGCTGAAGCCACAGGAGCGCGCCATGAAGCTAAAACCTTCCGAAGTCACCAGTCGCCCGGTGTACGAGCCGTTGCGTGCCGACCCGAACGCCGCGCGCCACTGGCTGGTCCTCGAAGCCGGCAGCATGGATGCCGACCTGCTGGCCGCTTTGGGCACCGCATTCGCCCCGGTGGTGCAGCGCCTGCAGGTTTACTGGATCGGCCCAGAAGCTCCGACGACGGCCCTGGGCTCGCTCGCCGTCCTGCCCGGCGTGGCCGCGCTGAGCCAGGTGCTGGAGCAGGCCCGGCCACTGGCCATTAACGACAGGCTGTGCGCCCAGGGCACGGAGTCTTTTGTTTGGAGCGTGGCGGCCCAGGCCGCCCAGGCCGGTCTTACGCAGAGTCAGGTGCAGCTGGCGCACGCGGGCAGCCAGCGCCGCCGCGTCTGGTGTACTCACTGCCATGGCTTCACCGAAGGCGTCACCACCAACGTGGTGGACTGCGCCGGTTGCGGCCGCTACCTGCTGGTGCGCGACCATTTTTCCCGTCGCCACGGCGCCTTTATGGGCGTAATGGTCGATGCCGAGCAGCCGGGCGTTCGCCCGGCAATGCAGGAGGTATTTCCATGAACGGTTCCAGTTTGCAACTGCGCGTGGTCGCCGCTGCAGCGATCTCGCCCAGCCTGCGCCACCTACAGCTCGCCAGCGCCGATGGTGCGTCTCTGCCGCCTACCGGCGCCGGCGCCCATGTGCTGTTTAATCTGCCCGGCGCAGGCCGCGCCCACCGCAATGCCTATTCGCTGGTCAACGCTCCCGGCAGCCGCAGCCGCTACGACATCATCGTGCGCCGCGTGGCCGCCTCGCGCGGCGGCTCGGCTGCGGTGCATGAGCGCTTGCAGGTCGGCGATGCGCTGGAAGCCCAGTGGCCGGCCAACCTATTCGCCCCGATCCGCGGCGCGCGCCGCCACTTGATGATCGCGGGTGGCATCGGCATCACACCATTCCTGTCCTACCTGCAAGACGCCAGCGTGCGCCAGACCGGCTGCGAACTGCATGTGTGCTGCCGCGAAACAGAGCAGGGAGTGTTCGCGCCTTGGTTGCCAGCGGACGCGCCCGTGTCCTTCCACTGGGACAACGAAGGCCACCGGCTCGACATCGCCGCGCTGCTAGGACACCAGCCAGCCGGCACCCACTTGTATGTGTGTGGCCCGAGCGAGCTCAACGCCTCAGTGTTGAATGCCGCCGCCGCCGCAGGCTGGCCGGATGACCAAGTGCACACCGAACACTTCGGCAGCGGCAGCGGCGGCGAGGCCTTTGAAGCCGTGCTGCAGAAGAGCGGCCTGTCGGTCCAGGTGGCCGCAGACGAAAGCCTGCTCGAAGCCATCGAACGCATCGGCGTGGCTACGCCCTGCCTGTGTCGTGGTGGTGCCTGCGGTGTCTGTGTGACGACGCTGTTGGAGGGCGAGGCCGAGCACCGCGACCACTTCCTGAGCCAGACCGACCAAGCGGCTGGCCGACTCATCATGCCCTGCGTGTCGCGCTCGCGCGGCCCGCGCCTGGTGCTTGATCTTTGAACCCGTTCCTGACTAGAGGCCACCATCATGTCCATCGTTTTCAAACCCGACGAGACCTTTCGCGGCGACTACAGCTACCGCAACAGCGAAGCAGCAATCCTGCGGTTTCCATTCCCGTTTCCCGAAGACCGCTACATGTACAGCGTCAACATGGAACCGCACGACGGCAAGGGGCCGTCCGAGGCCTACTGCCACGGCTTCGATATGGACGAGCACTACATCGCCGAGTGCCGTGACCGAGCTATCACGCTGGAACGCGACCCTGGCCGCTGCCAAGTGCTGCCGCACATGATGTCGGCCCAGTGGGACACGCTGGAACTCCTAATGGACCGCCTGTCAATCGACTACCCCGAGCACTTTTCTCTCAACAAATCGGGCCCGGATTTCGGTGCCACTTGGACCTGGATCAATCGCCCGCTGGGACTGGAGCAAAGCTTCGTGTTTGGCGATGTCGCCACGCTGCCGTGTGAACCCTTCGAATACATCACGCGCCAGGCGCAAGGCGACTTTGCGATCTGCGACCAGCGCGAAGGCACACTTTTTCTGGACGCAGGCATGGTGACCTCGCAGGCAGACTGGTCGCTTGACTTCAACGTCGGAATGAACTTCATGGAGTGGCACGGCCCGGTGCCGCTGGCGCACCAGGCGGGCGTGTTTGAACGCGCGCTGAAGTACCTGATGATGATCCGCCTGGGCCAGCCCGTTCGGCGCCTGAACTGGACGATGACGGTCAACCCGCGCCTGGACACCGCGCCCGAAACCCTCCCCGAGTGGGGCCCCGACCGCGCCTCGCTGATGCCAGAGAATATCGGCCGCAAGCTGCACCTGCGCGTAGAGCTGCAGACCCTCTGGCGCCTGCCACGCAGCAATGCGCTGCTGTTCCCGCTCCGCTGCTACCTGGCTTCGCTTGACGAACTGGTACGCGTGCCCAAGTGGGGCAAGCGCCTCTCGCGCGTGCTGGGCACGCTGCCGCCCCAACTGGTGGAATACAAGGGTCTGACGCGCTTCCTTCCCACGGCGCTGGACTACCTCGCCCCCTTCGACGACGGCGAGACCCTTTCCGCTGGCACCGCGGCCGGCACCGAACGCCTGGCTGAGCCCGCCTGATTTTTGGATCCTTCCCCTTCTTTTTCCTCTTCCTTTCTTTACTGGAGAACTGCATGAACTCTTGGCGCATTTCGGCCCTGGCCGACCGACACCGCTCGCTGGGCTCGACCTTGGCCGACTGGAACGGCATGGGCACGGCCTGGACCTACAGCACCGACCTGGCTGACGAACACGAAGCCATCCGCACCAAGGCCGGCTTGATGGACGTTTCGGGCCTAAAGAAGCTGCACATCATCGGCCCGCACGCCCAGATGCTGATCAACCAGGCCACGACGCGCAACGTCAGCAAGCTTTACCCAGGCAAGTCGGTCTATGCCTGCATGCTCAACGAAACCGGCAAGTTCATCGATGACTGCGTGATTTACCGCACCGGGCCCAACGCCTTCATGGTGGTACACGGCGCCGGCCAAGGCCACGAGATTCTCACGCGCGGTGCGGTCGGACGCAATGTGGCGGTGCTCTTCGACGACGACTTGCACGACCTCTCGCTGCAAGGGCCGTCGGCGGTCGAGTACCTGGCCAAGCACGTGCCCGGCATCCGCCAGTTGCCATACTTTCACCACCTGCAGACCCAGCTGTTCGGCCGCCCGGTGATGATCTCGCGGACCGGATACACCGGCGAGCGCGGCTACGAAATTTTCTGCAAGGCCGCCGACGCGCCCACGATCTGGGACACTATCGTCGCCGAAGGCCAGGCCATGGGCATCGTGCCCTGTGCCTTCACCGCGCTGGACTGGCTGCGCGTCGAGAGCAGCCTGCTGTTCTACCCCTACGACAACTCTGACATGTACCCGATGGAAGGCGAGCCGATAGGCGACACGCTATGGGAGCTGGGCCTGGACTTCACCGTCTCGCCCGGAAAGACCGAATTCCGCGGTGCCACCGAACACTTCCGCCTGCAGGGCAAAGAGCGCTTCAAGATCTTCGGCGTCGAGTTCGCCAGCACCGAAGTTGCGCAGGCCGGTGATGCGCTGTTCGACGGCGACAAAAAGGTCGGCTTCGTCACCTGCGCGATGTATTCGCGCCTGACCGGTCGTTCGATGGCCATCGCGCGCGTGGACCCGGCCTACGCCGTGCCCGGCAAGGCGATGGAGCTACGTGGCGCGGCTCTGAGCTGTGCCGCCACCAGCCACAGCCTGCCCTTCGACGATCCACAGAAAACCAAACGCACGGCCAAAGACTGATTGAACCCCATGAGCACTTCTACCCGCCGTTACACGCTTTCACTCTCCTGCCCAGACCGGGTCGGTATCGTGGCCGCTGTCAGCAACTTCCTCGCCGAACACAACGGCTGGATCACCGAAGCTAGCCACCACGCCGAGACCGAATCGCAGCTGTTTTTCATGCGCCAGGAAATCCTAGCCGAATCGCTGAAGCTTGACATCGACGCCTTCCGCGCCGAGTTCTCCAAGGTCGCTGCACCGTTCGACATGAAGTGGCGAATCTCGGACAGCACGCGCAAAAAACGCGTGGTGATCTTGGTGTCAAAGCAGGAGCACTGCCTCTACGATCTGCTGGGCCGCTGGCAGTCGGGCGAGCTGGACGTCGACATCCCCTGTGTGATTTCCAATCACGAGACATTCCGCGGGCTGGTCGATTGGCACGGAATCCCTTTTCACCACGTTCCGGTCACGCCCGACACCAAGGCCGCCGCCTATGCCCAGGTCGAACAGCTCTACCGCGAAGCCGAAGGTGACGTAATGGTGCTGGCGCGCTACATGCAAATCTTGGCGCCCGACCTGTGCGACAAGTTCCCGGGCCAGATAATCAACATCCACCACAGCTTTCTGCCCAGCTTCGTGGGCGCCAAACCTTACCACCAGGCGTTCCAGCGCGGCGTCAAGCTGATCGGCGCGACCTGCCACTTCGTGACCTCGGAGCTTGACCAAGGTCCGATCATCGAGCAAGACGTAGTGCGCGTTGACCACTCCGACATGCCCGAAGAACTGGTGCGCTGCGGAAAGGACGTGGAGAAGGCGGTCCTGGCCCGTGGTCTGCGTTACCACCTGGAGGACCGGGTGCTAATCCACGGTAACAAGACCGTGGTGTTCCGCTGAAGGAAGCGCCATGACGGCACAGATTATTGACGGCAAGGCACTGTCCAAACGCCTGCGGGTGGGCTTTCGTGAGCGTGTGGATCGACTGAAGGAGCGCGGCGTCTCGCCGGGACTTGCCGTGATCCTGGTCGGCGAGAACCCGGCTTCGCGGGTCTACGTGGGCAACAAGATCAAGGCGTGTGAAGAGTGCGGCGTGCGCTCGCTGCACGTCGGTTTGACGGCCGATGTGGCAGAGGCCGAGGTGCTGGCGACAATCCAGCGCCTCAACGGCGATGACAGCATCCACGGCATCCTGGTGCAGTTGCCGCTGCCGCCGCACATCCAGATCGACCGCGTGCTGGAGGCAATCTCGGTGCACAAGGACGTGGACGGTTTCCACCTTTACAACGTCGGCGCGCTGGTCACGGGCAACAGCATCTTCCCACCCTGCACACCTTACGGCGTGCAGCTACTGCTCGACACCACCGGCATCGACGTGGCAGGCAAGAACGCGGTAGTCGTGGGCGCCAGCAACATCGTTGGTAAGCCCATGGGGCTGATGCTGCTTCATCGCGAGGCCACCGTGACGATCTGCCACGCGAAAACGCGCGACCTCGCGCAGCACACCATCTTGGCCGACATCCTGATCGTGGCAGTAGGCAAGCCCGGCCTGATCGTGCCGCAGATGGTGAAGGAGGGCGCCATCGTCATCGATGTCGGCATCAACCGCCTACCGGATGGCCGCATCGTCGGCGACGTGTGTTTCGACGAGGTGAAGGAAAAGGCTTCGTGGATCACGCCGGTGCCGGGCGGTGTCGGCCCGATGACGGTCACCATGCTGATCGAGAACACCCTGCGCTCGGCCGAACGCGTCTTCAAGGGGGCGGACGAGGACGACTTCCAGGAGTGGGAAGCGCC